>Ga0065711_1007372_pt1 | contig 15022 bp, 12 predicted proteins | sample Hoacrofraction12_FD_59098 | JGI IMG/M metagenome (GOLD analysis project Ga0065711, IMG submission 59098) | Hoatzin crop microbial communities from Cojedes, Venezuela - Epithelial fraction 12 v2 (version 2) | ecosystem: Host-associated > Birds > Digestive system > Esophagus > Crop | place... | reverse complement strand
GGGGGGAGGGGGTTCCCGGGGTGGCCGGTGCGAGCAGGTGAGGGTTTGGCTCTGTTCGCCGCCAAGGGCGGTGAGAAGCCGCGGCGAGTTGTGCTGCGGCGCGGGGGGAAGCAAGAAGTGTTTCGCTGGGAGAGCCGCCGGCAGCCCGCGTGTCATTTGTCGTGTCTGATTTATTGCCCGCAGGATCACATTTCAGGGGAATTTCAAATCCCGTAACAACATCCAAGATCACATACTTTAAAAGGAAATATGTGGAAGAGGAGGATTTCCATCCACCGCTCGGCAGCTCTGCGCACAAAGTACGTGGTCCGATAGTCGTTGTTCTTACTCTGAGTTTCAGATGCGTAGTAACACTGGGCTGACCCATTTCCAGAAGGCTGAAACACTCTGCTGACATTGGGAGGGGGATCCAGCTGTTCGCTCAGAAACAAGTAGCTGTCACTTGTTCACATTTATTGTTTCATTCTCATCGAGTTGCTTAAGAAGCAAAGACGTCTCTTCGTTTGCAACGACTGTGAGCCGAAATGCTGAGAATAACTTTGTCTTTCAGGTCATTTTGTTTTCAGATTGTTTTGTTCTTAGAGAGCTTAGATTACGTTTACAGAAGGAGCTGCGTGACAGTATCTGAACAGCAGAAACGAGGAACGTGAATAAAAAGGGCCCAGGATTCCCCGCTTCATTCAAAACTTCTTCCAGGGTGAAAATAGTAATAGGCTGCATCTACCCCAAACGGGGTGCAGGTCCTCTAGGAAAACAGAATGATTTGGAAAGCAAATACAAGCTCCTTCAGTATTTAATCCTGTTTATTAAAAAGCTAATAACTCTAAAAGAACAGATTAGTAAATGAAATAATTTTTTTTTTTTCAATGAAAGCCGTCAAGGGAGGGATTAGAGCAAATGTTTCCCAGGCCAGCGAATACATAAATTGAAATCTAACTTTTTTTTTATTAGAGACTTTATGCTCTCATTCATTAAGGGCTCAGCCCTGCAAGGAGTTGAACGCCTCGAGTGATGCCGCATAAGGATAGCTCGTGCCTTGAGACACCGTCCGTACCTCGCTGGGTCGTACCTGGCCCGTGGCAGTGCAGTGCTGCCCCGATACTGCTGGCGATGGAGAGGGGACAACGCAGTCTGATTAAAGCGCAGCTTACAGGAGGCAGTAGTGCCGCGGCAGCCCCAGAGACGCAAAGCTAAACCAGGTCGAGGTGCGGAGCACGTTTATCCGCTACCTTTACGTGCGTCGCAGAGGCAGCCTTCTGAGGTGCGAGGAGAACCGAGTGCCTCGTCACTGCCGCCGGCGCTGGGCGTGCACGTCTGCCCGCTGGGATGCCCTTTCGCTGGAGGGATTTCCGCAGAGCAGAAGCCAGCAGTAACGCTGAGCCTGCTTCCCAAGGACCTTGGAGGAGCCGAAGGAAATTTCGGCTACAAATAGCATTGGCTGTGGAAATAAGCACCTGACCGGGGAAGGTGAAAAACTGCCCCGCCGTTAATCCCAGACGGTGGCCGGTCTGCTGCCAGAGCAATGAAGAAATGGCACCGAGGCTGCTGAGAACGTGCTCTGGTTAGCGAGCGTGCCTCCCGCGTGCCGCGCCGCGCTCTGATTTCAGCCTTTTTTTTTTTTTTTTTCTTGGCTAGATAGTTGGGGTGTTGTACCGGTGATTATTTTCCTCGCACAGAGGAGGAACAGGGACATAGCCCTCTCCAACAGCATAAACCCCAGTGGCAGAGGCATTGGCAGGCTGGAGGTGTCCCAGACGTCGATTTGTGCTGTTGTGGAGGTGTTATCATGTCAGCAACCCCGGCTCACCGGTTTCTTCTGTTCAGCACAAATGTGCTTTGGAGTTGGCAGCAGTGAGCTCTGGGGAAGGGAGGGTGCCCACCAGGCTGCTTTGAATTTCGTACACGTTTTTATACCTCTGCTGTCCAGTAAATATAGAGCTGTGTTCTGAGATTCTTTGTCCCGTAGAGGGTGTGATGGTAGGGCCCAGAGGGCTGTTGGCAAGCGTTTGTAGTAGAAGGCCTTTGACAACTTGTTCCTACTGGTGGCCCTCCAGGACGTATCTCCAGGAGGATCACAGTTCAAGGCTTACTGGTTTGCTCCAGGCTTTTTTGGGGTTGCTGACTGTTGCTGCGGCAGGTAGAAAGGACGCAAATTAACCTATAGGCTTAATATAATTTAAAATGAGTCATTTATTATAGAATAATTACTCTCTCTTAGAAAGAAGAGCTTCAGCTGTGAACTCGCATGAAAACACAGCCAATTTCTATTTTTATGAGGCACTGTGCTACTTCTAAGCCGTGCAGACAGGACCAGGCTGTGGAAAGAACTAGAGGGCCGAGGAGGGTTGAATGGATGTGAAAAGCAGCTGTGCGTTAAGCTCTTTCAGTCCTCATAGCTACGACTTCCACCCCGCAAAAATGCTGTAACCATGTGGGAAAGGGAAGAATGATCAAGCCACAGATGGGGGGGATTTAGAGCAGTCTCTCTTTGTGCCGCGCTGCTCTCCTCCTACACAAACCAAATTCTTACTAAAAATGAAAATTAGTTAACGGTGCTTACAGTAGCGTGCGTTGCCCCCTCTCTTACTGAGATTCCCAGGGTAGCGATTACAGCGCAGAATCCGGGGCCTCCCGAGGGCAGTAACCTGCTCGTGCTGCCAGTGCTGAGAAAGGGCGTCCTGGAAGGACCACGGAAGGGAGAACAAATCTGCAGGCGTCAAGCCAGGATTTCTGCAAATCCCGATCCTCTCGTCGTTTCCTGACCTTGTCCCTGCCTCTCTGCGTTCCCACCGGTCCCATAGAGCGCAGGATGCAGTACGCAGGCCAACAGCTGCTCTCCAGATGCTGTGGTGCTTTGAGAGGGGTTTCTCCCTCCCCGCGTGCGCTTTTCTACACGAGAGCAGTGTAAGGGAGCTTGGCAAATGGAGACCTCCTCACTGGAGGGCCTCTTCCCACTGGCAGCGGATGAAATGCTCCGACACTTGCTGCGTGAGCCGATGGCTGCTGGCTGCGTCTTGCAAACCGTGAGGCTGCGGGAGGGGACCTTCGCTTGGCTCCAGAGCTTTGCAGAAGAAGCTCTGCAGGGGGTGGTGGAATTGGGTCCACTTACATCAAAAAGGCACCAGCCATCGCTGGAGCAAAACTGCACATCAAAATTTTATGTTTTAACCCCAAATGCAAATCACGAGCCAGATGTGTGCTTCTGGATTTCTCTCTCCCATGCTGGGTTTGTGCCCTGCGATGGCCTCTGCAGTGTAGCGCTCAGCAATTTAACTTCTCAAACCGGGGTGGAACACTGTGGCCAAGAAAACGCAGGTCCCCAGCTACGTGGGTGCGCAAAACGAAAAGCCAGCTCTGGGTGCCTCAGAAGGAGAACGAGAAAAGGAGTGGCACAGGGGGAATACTTCGTTTTATTTCTGGAACAAAACCAGTTGCCTTCACTTGTATCTTTTCTGTCTTTTACATTTTCAGACAATCTCCGTGTTTGAGGAGCGGGCCCATATTCTTTACATGTCTTTGGAGAAGCTGAAATTTATCGATGATCCTGAAGTCTACCTGCGGAGATCCGTCCTCATCAACAACCTGATGAAGAGAATCCACGGAGAAATCATCATGCAGAACAACTGGTGCTTCTCCGCCTGCTCCTTCGGCGGCACCTCGCCACAAGAGTGGTTTGTGCCTCAGGACTGTCCCTACCGAAAGCGCCTTCGAATGGCGAAGGAGGAATACGAGAAGCTCCACACGTGCTGCTTCTATCAAGAGTGTGGCAGTCACTATTTAAATCTACCCTACTCTGTTAATGCTGGTACAGAAAATACTTCCTCCTCCTCTTCCTCCTCCTCCTCCTCCTCCCCAGTCTCTTTGCCGAGCTGTTCCCAGCAGGTGGATTATGACATTGGCAGTGCCCCTGCCTACAGGAGTGATGACCAGATACCTGCTAACGAGATATTCATCACTGGTGCCAGGTCTCACGGGAATCAGGAAAAGGCGCGATTTAATGACGAGAAAGGAGGTGATGAACCTGAGCGAGAGAGCGCCGCCCTAAACTGTGAACCTGTAAGGGGCACCCATGCTCTCGAATGTAAAGGCAAATTTTATGACTGTTTTGAGACTGGATGTAATGACAAGAGCAACATAAGCGAATCTTGGAAAAAATCCTTCAGGAAAAAGGAATCATTACCAAGTAATAAAACGTGCTGCAGCAAAGGAAGTAAAATATGAGGCACCTTTCTTGCTCGGTTGAAGCATGCGCAGCATGTTCGTTTGTCTATCAAGTTTTTATTTTGAATGGATTTTTTATAGTTTTCTACAGATGATACAATCATGCCTCAAACACTGCGTATGGTTTTAAATGACTGGAGAGCAGATTGCCTACAGCGTCCCTGTGATCTGCATCAGCGGGCTGTTTATAAATATGGAGACTTCGTGGAGAACGCGGTTGCGTTCCTGCTTAGCGCTGTAGTCTGTACAGCTATGGTGTAGCTTTTGTTGCTGAAAATACCAGTCAGCCAGATGGGGAAAACGTATCGTTTTATACATCCCCACCCCCAAGAAGTCTGCCATTAATTAAGAAGAACGTCCATTATGTTTACCGAGGAATTAGAAGTCTGGTAAACAAATAGATGCTGCCAGCAAGGGTGATGTGCTCCTTCTAACTGAGTATTTGTTCTGAAAAAGGACTGTCTACATGGACTGGGAATAAACCATCCTTATGTTTTGTACTGATGCTCTTCCATTCGCTGGATTCAGCATCTTGTTCAACTGACAAAATAGGACATAGCATAAAGAAATAACCTGTTTGTGGGATCTTAATCAGAAACACAACGTGCAGCTCAAGTACTTGCACGTTTTCACCTCGGCTGTAATAACTAATGAGGCTTGTTGTTACACAGGGCAGGTTTTTTTTTGGTGCCTTACTTTTTGTCTTAATTTTTGCCAGTGTGAAAATTAAGTATAAATCAGTGATACAGCAGGGATTTAACCTAAACAGAGGAGAAAAAAAAAAACCACACCCCACAGGGTGGATCAATGTTATTAGAAACCTTTAACCTTTGAAGTACTGAGTTCAACTTCCTATTCAAACATCTCTGTTCTTCCTTTTTGATGCTCAATTGCTTTTTGATTTGCCATACTTAGGAAGGGATTTGAGAAACAATAGAGAGATGTCTCTTGTAAACAAGCATTCGATGCTTGAGTGTTTCTATGGCAACTGTCTGTTGCTGGGGCTCTTTTTTTTCCTTCTTCGTATAATGAAGTTCATGAACCAGTGGCATGTTTTATACTTTATTCTGTTTCGCATAATTTCTCTCTTTTAGATTGCAAAAGCATGCGGGATTTTTTCTATGACTTTTGCCGTTGATTTAAAGAAGACAAGAAAAGAAAGCAAAAAGCACAACGTTAATCGATAATGTGGCGATGAACATGATTTTATCTGAATGAATGTAAGGGGTTTAATTTTAAAAAAGAGCGTTTTGGAGAAATGAGCTGAGATTTCAGTGGCTAAGGACAACGTTTAGTCATCCCTAGGTAGACCGTTTGCAGAAGTGTGCTGTTTAAAATGCGCAGAAGACATTAGTCAGGGTTGGACCGAGAGTATNGCGAGTCNTAGATCCGCCAAATTAATGAGTTCCCACAGTCCCTGTAACAATTGGCGGGACATGCTCGCCAAAATAGCCACATCCGAGCCACGACTGACTCAGAATAGCTGCCTGTTCCCCCAGCGTCGTGCATCCAAGTGGCATCTTCTCCCCTTGGTTCTTGTCCAAAGGGTGAAATGCACCTCTGTGCTGGAGAAGCGGCCGGCTGGGCAAAGGGCCCGAGGGTCCCCGGGGGGCNCCACCACCCCGGGCTGTCCCCGCCTTGGCGCTGACCTCAGCCACGCCTCTGGGCCGGAGACCTCCTGCTCGGGGTTTCGCGGGTTCAGCCTGCGTCCTCCTGGGCCGTGGGTGTTTTGGGTCGCGTGCCCACCACAGTGACGTCTGTAAGCCGGACAGGTTTCGTGACTAAGCCTGGTGGTCGCAGCAAAAAGCTTCCCCACCCCAGCCAAAGTGACCACAAAGAGCGTATCTAGGACGTAAATCAATGATAACCTTTATGTGGTCAGGTGAGCTGGAACTGACGAGTTCTTAAGGGTTACTATTGTGAAGAACAGCAACTAAAGAAAGTGTAAATCTCACCTGATTCCTCCAAGACAGAAGCTTTTTTTTATTAATAATAATAATATTAAATATAGATCTCATTCATACAGTGTATGAGTAGGATCATCATTTAGACATTTGTCCACAAGGACCAATTTTTTAAAAGAAATGATTTTTCTTGTGTTATACCCAGATAGTCTAGTAATGTCTGCTCTTTTCCAATATTTGATAAACACTTGATGTTTTAAGCTTAAATATTAGATGCTTGTATACTAATGTGTTGTTGTAGTAAAGTGAAATTTCCTTGATATATATTTATTAAAATGACCAAAATTCATTTTAATTTTACATCTCCAATGGCTACTGGGTCCTTTCCCCCACGTTCCCCTCGCTCACCCAAGGAAATGCCGTTTAAGCTAACTGCTCCCTGCTGAAGAGGTTGGGCTGCAGTTGACTGCACGTCAGGTTGAGTCCAGGATGGAGCTCAGCCTTCTCCGGGTTTCAGGAGCCTTTAGGACAGTCTGAAGGTGCACTGAGAAGCAACAGACTTGTCTGTGGATTTGCACGTATGGCCAAGGATAACATGTGGCCAAATGCTGCCCAAACCACAGATCAGCTAATGCTTTTGGGGGGGCTGAAAGCTTTTTGACCCTAAGGGGCTCCTTGGTCTTCAAGAACAAGCCTGCACACATAACCCATTGCTGAGTTGAATTTGCATCAGCTGAAGTGATGGATCAGCAGAACTTTCTGTCTGCTCTGGCCTCTCTTTAGTTCCAGGGAGCCCTAGAAATTAACCCGTTACAGCTCTGGACAGTCTTAGTGAGTGTCATCAGGGTCTGTAAGGGATGAAATGTTGTCTAATGAAGGTTGGCCTAGGGATAAAGTGGCCTTTTATGCCTTTCTCAGGACCCTGCCTCACAAAATAGTAGCAAATACTGAAAGTAGATGTATTGGACTCTGGAGCCTGCTGAGTTACCCAGTTTGCTTCAGAAGAGACAGAGGTGTTTCATTGTAGAAAAAGGAGTTGGAAACACCCTTGTCCAGTTGCCAGAAACGCAATAGACCTCGATAGGATTTCCAGCCTGGGCTAGGCTGAATGGATTCCGTGGTTTAAATTTGGTTTGATTTATGGCATGCAATGAGTGTAAACCTGATAGGCCTTCTCCCCATTGCACATTCCAGTACTAAGGACATTTTCCTAGTATTACAAATTTTCAAGAAATAGTGCTTTTCCAAGATTATACTGATGTCTTTCATCCGTTATGTCCCATGCACCACTGCTAAATGAGTGCTCCTGAACTAGCTCCTGGCCTCCCTGCCTGGAAGAGCTGGACAGAAGAGCTGCTCTCTAGGGAGATTGCTTTACTCTCTATCATAAGATACTTTGCTCCCGGAGTGTAAGACTGTAAAGTACTGTGCCTTTCAGCAGGCTAATCCCTGCTTATAATGGTGCTTCAATAACGCGTGGAAAACAGCCACAGAGAAAGATGTTGCTGTTGTCAGGTCTGGTTTACTGTCACCAGGAACAGAAGTGTGATTTTATCTTCAGGATTGCTTTCCACCAGGTAATAGATTTCCCTTGGAAATGCATAGTTCATTTGAGTTGAAAAAAATAACACTCCTTTTTCAAAACATGCAGCGTAAGAACATTGTGCTTCGTATATACTTAATACTTTTGGTAAAATTTTGCTATTTTTACTGGATTAGCTAAACTGTTGAAACCGCTTAACAGGGTTCCTTAAGCATCCCCAGCACTCAGATAGCCTCAGCCGGCACCGATCTGCAACGCCGGCGTAGCAGCCGGCTCCACAGGGACAGCAAACGCAGGCTGAGCTGCCGGAGTGGAGCGCTGCTTTCAGCAAAGCCGTGGGCAGGAGATGTTCTTCTTCACGTCTCCTCTCCCTCCGTGCCCTCCATCCTCCGTTTACGTCGCTTGGCCACCAACTGTCCCTTGGCTGAGGACCATGACGTGTCGCCGGGGTGGGTATGCTTGGGTGCCATTGCCCTTCGGGCTTGCACAGGAGAAGCTGGGTCAGAGGTGCAGCACGATCTAAAGGGGAGTTTAAGCAAACTAACCTTGCTGCAGCGTGTCTCGCTGCCTTGTGGCCCCTCTGGAAGCCCATGCCAGTTGCGACCCACCCAGCTAAATGGCCTTTCCAGCTGCCGGTAGCTCAGATCGTGGTAGAGATCTGGTGATTAAAGGGCTGTGGCCGAAGCAGAGACGTGAAGGTGATTTCTGGCCTGTGTTCGACTCATGCCCTTTCATTGCCTTCTTGAGATAAAGGCTGTAGCCAGAGGTGTAGCAAACACAGTTGCTGCTTACTCATGCCAGGAACCTTGATAAAAGAAGTTTCTTAAGTTTTATCACAGAAAGAGCCAGTCAGTCACCTCAGAGCAAGGTTTAAACTGCTGTGGGGTAAAGGATTTCATCTGGGCTTTTATCCAGTGAAGGTGACTCTCGCGTGGAAGCCTCCCAAAGGGACCTAACCTCTTTCATTGCCTGTCACTTGCTTTGCAACCTCGAAGGAAGGGGCTGCCCTCGCTTTCTGGAGGTAACCTTTGGGGCTCCTCGGTACGGGTAGGAGTTTTTCCGCAGCTGCATGAAGCACCCCAGAGGCTTTTCCTGGCAGGGTGTGCAGAGCCTGCTAAAAGATTGCAGCCGGGGAAGCGCTGCAAAGGATCTTGCTGGAAATGTGAGGAGATGTGAATCTTCCACAAGGCATCCCATGTAACAGCCAAGCCGCTCAGTCACGACTACTTGGAATACACAACAATTTCCTGTGTTTTTTCAGTCTCGCTTTAACTTCTCTGACAGATGGGGAAAGATGACTAAACCGAGGGAGTTGAGTTTACGAAAGTTCGTCTTGCGGTGTTTGCAAACTGTCTCTGTGAGGTCCATTCTCTCTAATGTAAACACAGCGGTGGCGGGGTGCCGAGTGCCTTCGCAGCGGTTAATCCTGCTCAGCTTAAGGCTGCTAACGCGAGGTGTGCCCGGCCGGCCGGCTCTGCGCCGGGGAGCTGGACACAAACCAGCCCTGGGGCGGAGGGGTGGTAGGACCAGACCTTCACTCCTCCTGGCTCTCCACCGACAGCGTGAAGCAAAGCAGCTGTGGCTGCAAGATCAGAATGAGTTTACCCCTCGGGGTCGGTGGCTTTCCATGTCAGGGGGCCTGGGGTCAGGTGTGGAAGATTAGGTTAAACTCCGGGGGAGTGATCATACGAGAATGGCTGCATCTGGGGCGGTATTTGGCCGGTCCTTGCGCTCCCTAGTCTTTAAGTCATCACAAGGAAGTGAATGAGCCCCTGGGGAAGGTGGAATTTCAGTTCCTCAGCTTTGCAAAAGTGGTGCAGACTGAAAAGTATGTGAAGCTTTCTCACTGGGTCCTGCTGAAAGGCCAGGTAGGCACGTATGTTAACTTCTTTTAATCTCTGTGTGCAAATTCTCCTCTGAGGAATGCAGGGAGTGTGAGGAGGAGTCACAGATGGGTGGTCTGTGTATGCTCAGAAGTATGCACTGTGAGCAAAAGAACCCCAAGCCCAACAAAAACCCCCAAACAGTGAGATACTGAATTTGAAAAATAGCTTCTCTTCCATGGCTAGTAATTCTTCCCCATTAATACAGCGTTGTTCTCGAATTTACCGCAGAGAGCATCTAATCTGTCATACTGAGATTGCTGAAATGAGATGAATGGTCTGTCTGCTCAAGGTCAATCCATTTAATACTACCTCCTGCAGGGGTACTTTCCTCGTGGAATGCCCCACTGGGCTCTTTTCGCTGTACCGCGGGCTGTGTCTGCCTCCTGAAAGAAAAAAGGGCTCTGGCTGCTGCGAAGGAGGGTGATGGGGTGGCAGTGGTTGGTGGCTGTGCCTCCCCCATGAGAAACTGGCCCATGGCTGTCACAGCCTCGTGTCTCTAGCACGTGCAGAGGGGCCTCCAGATGGCACTTCCACTGTCCCCTCACTACCCTGTATTTCTAATAGAGCATTTTCACTTGTACACTATGGCTGGTGTCATATGCTCTCTGACATTTGCTGTCTGATGTTTCAGACCTTTTGCAGCCAGGTGATGGGCAGTCAGACCCTCAGTTGGCATGAGATGATGCTGTGCCACTGATTTTTTGACAGGTTGTGCCTGGCCATATCAGCTGACCGCCCACACCCATGGCTATTGTTGGTTTTGTCTTTCCCCTGTGGCTCATTTTCTTAATCGGAACAAGTTTCAGATGGCAATCCCCCTCCTCTGGCGTAGGACCGGCTACTCTGTATTTACCCCTTTAGTTGGGCAATCATAGAATCATAGGGTAACTTGGGTTGGAAGGGACATTTAGAGCTCATCTAGTCCAACCTCCCTGCAATGACCAGGGACATCTTCAACTAGGTCAGGTTGCTCAGAGCCCAGTCCAGCCTGTCCCTGAATGTTTCCAAGGTCAGGGCATCTACCACCTCTCTGGGCAACCTCTGCCAGTATTTCACCACCATCACTGTTAAAAATTTCTTCCTTATACCCAGTCTAAATCTGCCTTCTTTTAGTTTAAAACTGTTGCCCCCTGTCCTATCGCAGCTGGCCCTGCTGAAAAGTCTGTCCCCGTGTTCCCTCTTAGGAAAAGCTCCTGCCACTGGGAATTGGAGTTGAGCAGCCGATTCTTTTCGAATCCAGTTTTATTCCCCAACTCCAAAATCACATCTGTCTCTCAATATAGGTGTAAAATCTGTGCTCTATTCCTTCATCAACCCTAAAAATCCTTGTAATTTTTTTTTTGGGTGCTTCTATCCATTGCTCTTTTGGGGCGAAATCCTGTGTACTTATTTCTGTGAGTAGGCCCTGCTTACCAGCCATATTCTCTTGGCCATGCCATGGGGCCATTTATTCCTTAGAATGAAGTAGTGTGGTTTTTGCTCAAAATGCAATTGCCATTTCTATTGCAAATCATCAGACGCTGCACATACATTGAGTGTTGTTATGCTGTAAGTGTAATGTACTTTCAATATTGTTTTCCCCAAACTTATCTTCTGTGAGTCTCAACAAGTATGACCAAAGCAACACCAATTTTTCCATTTCTATTAATATTATCATTATTATTGTCCTAAAAATAGAGTTTGACTAATTTTTAAATGTTGAGCAGCCTACATTTACCTGCGGAGGCTGAATACATATTATTCATTCTTTGACCCCTTTCTCTGCATGACAGATAGGATTCTGGTTCGCCAGCAGACTAATTAGTGTAATAGTGACAAATTTCATTTTGCGTTCGCTGTGAGAAGTAAGGTGCATAGTGTTAACGCAATCCGGAAATGTACCTTCATTGAAGAATTGCTCCAATACCGAAACTTTAAAATAACCTGTATAGTCATCGGTCATAAAGAAAATCTTAAAATATGAGTAGGGCATAAGCTACTGTCAGATAGATCATTTTCCTTATTCTGCATGCAGGCTGAGACAAGGATTTTTATTGTAGGAATTTATCCACCCGTTGAAAGTGCCTCTTTGGTTTCTGAGGCTTAAAGATGACAGTGTGATGTCAGCTTTTGAGGCATTCCACTAGTGACCATTATAAATCAGACATTCAGCTAACGAGCTTGCCCCGCATTCCCAGTGGTCTTCTGAGCCTCTCAAGCTGCTGATGGCCCCCAGTAGTCCCTTTCCAGCTGCCAAAGCTCCTTTTTCCCTTTGAATGTTTCCATGTGCTATCAATAAAATATCTTCCTAGGCTCTAGAAACTCAGGGACAAGACAAACTCTCTTTTAACTGTATATCAACATAAATAATAGAAAGGCAACCAGGCCAATAATTTTATTCTTTCAGTTTTGAATACATGAAACCTTTTTTTTAACTATTATTTGGAAATTTAATTTTAATTTAATAATACAACCACAGAATTTTCTGGCTGTCATGAATCTGCCACCCATGCACTGAAAATTCTTCATGATCACATAGCGCTACCCTGGTGGGTGCCAAAATCAGAACCTCGGCAGAGCCTCTGAGGTTTGACTGGATGCTTTCCCACACTGCCTCGTTTTTCCCCTTTGCTCAGAAGTGCTGAGAAGATGCATGTGGAGGGGGAGGGGACCCGAGAGAAAAATGTAAATCATGGCAACCTGACTGTCAAGAGGGTATCACTTTTTAATTCCTAGCTCATGTTCCCAGCGGCAGTGCAGCTGCAATATTAAATTGTCCTGTTTTACCTCTTGACTTGGTTTACAGGTGCCGGAAGAGATGCAGCCCCAGCCCCTTGAGCGCAGAGGTAAGCGACCTTGCAGCAGAAAGCTCGCCTAGAGGTTTTATTCCCCTTTGATAGGTCGGGCTGGCACTCGTTGCAGGAGCAGCTGGGAAGAAATAATTAGCATAACAAAGAGCTATGTTATAGTATTGCATTGTGCATTTGAGCCTTCAGATACCTTGACATATTCGGTTGCACATTCCATAAATCTGAATTCCAGGTAGAACTGGGAAAACACAAAATAAAACGAAAATAGATGCCCCCATGTTTAAAGCAAAAACAATGGATACTCTAATTGCAAATATAGAAATCCTCAGTGTTATGTGTGTAGCCATGCTGCAAGTGCAGTCATCTAAAACCAGTTGCTGGCGGCATGGCTGCCCAGCACGCCATGGCAAAGGAGCGTGGATCTCCCTGGCTGGCGGAAGGGTCTGAGGGGGACGCAGGGAGAATTCTTCCTGGTGTACAGGAGCTGGTGGACTGGGGTGACTGGGGCATGTGGTCTTGGGCCGGTGGAGACGAGATGGATGGCCCCAGCCTCCCCGGCAGCTGCTTTCTGCCCCTCTCGGCACAGAGGTGGAAGGGCCGTGCCCGGGCGGTGGGTCACCAAGGAGAAGAACGCTTCGTGTTTTGCTCCGTTTTCATCACCAGCAAACAGCAAAGCTGCACTGTGGGAGCACCGGCGGTTTGTCCTGGTGTAGTTGCACAAGAGGTTACGAACCCAGCCGAAGGCTCCTCTGGCTGCCCGGGTGCTGTCCCTGCCCCGCGGCAGAGGCTGGACGGGGCCCGCAGCGGCTGCAGACCCCGCGCTCTGGTCCCTGGCTCATGCCAGACGCGCTGCGTTGTGCCGCTCGCGTGCACCGTGCCCACCGGCGGTCTGGTCGCCCACCCGCCGCAGCGTACCTCTCTTCTCCCTTCTGTCTGGTTTTTGACTGAGGAAAATTACCCACCCTAGGAGTCAGAAGAAATGCAGAGAACGAAGTAAAAGGAGCAAAAATATCCTGGGGAAGGTTTTTCAGAGCTGATCCTCCCCTGGGTCCAGTGTCTGTCAGACGTGCTTGCAGCACGCAGCTGCATCACGCTGTCAGAAAGAGGGGTTTAAAATCTAACCCGCATACGCAACTCTTTCTCTTGCTCCCTCGGACTGAGAGTCTCTGGCAGGGCGGGAGAGTAAATCCCAGCCTGGGAGGGTGGCTGCGTCGGCCCCGGGGGCAGTCTGTGTTGCAGCGGGGAGAAGCATAAGCTCTGTCATCCCGTGGCGGTGGCGATTTCTGCAAAACCTGAAAATACTTTGCTGAGGTATTTGTGTTCAGCACAGCCTCGTCAAGCGGGGAGATGCAAGCTGAGCAAAGAGCACGGAAGATCCTACAGCTCTGCCCTGGCTGTGCGCGGGGTTGGAAGGCTGCTGAGCCTCGGACAGGGGGAACCTGGGGGAAGAGCCGGAGGTGGGCTTTGAGGAAGGACAAAACCCCAGGGCATTATGGTAACACATTGTTGTTCTTAAATGGTTCTGGTAGTTTTAGGAAGCCATAACTTTCAAATGGTTACCAAAAACACAATGTTATTTAGGCTTTATGCCTCTGATAGTTATAATAAATTTTATCAGAGAAACATATTTGTCAAAACTAGTGAGACTTTTTACATTTAAAACACTCTGACATTGTGTTGCGCTTGCCTTCACGAGTAACGTCTAAAATAAGAATTGTAGTTGAAAGAGATTCGTGAGGAAAAATTACATAGATCTATTCTTTTGTTTACTTTGTGCACTTGACAGCCGCTGAACACAGTCAGGTTCTCCGCTTTGCCTGTACGGTCTGTCAGTCAGTTTTCTGGCATTTGTTTGAGCCTTTCACATAGCAGCGGAGAAGATGGAACTGGGTTTTATAAGGAAGATATGTCCGTGAAAACACAAAGGGTGCTGATGGATTCAGCAGTAGGGAGTGTCGTTGGGTGATGCTTTACATTCATTCATTTCAGGACGGCGGGGGAGGAATTTAAACACATTTTCTTTTTACAGCAGAGAATGCTTCTTTGCAGCCTGAGAGCATAAAACGCCACGCGAGCACTTAGGAAATTTTAAAAAGCAAGAGCCAAAAAAACAAGAATCTGAGGTAAGGTCCCTGCAGGTTTGGGAACGTGGGGCAGTGCCAGCCCACAGTGCTTCAATCCTGCCCTCAGTGCGTAGCCACAGACCCTGAGACAGTCTCTTCTGTCCACAGCAAACCCAGTTTGCCCCAGGTGTGAAAAACCTCTTTCTTAGGGTCTGCAGTGGTGCTTACGCTGGGTCTCATGGAGGCACCATCAGGTCTGTTCGCTCTGAGCCTGTTTCTGCCACAGCTTCAGAAAATGGGTTGTTCCTTTCTGTAACAACCATATCGCTTCATCTACCACATCCGTTGCCAGTGTCCATTTTGCTAACCTCACACTGCTTACACAGAAAAACAGGCTCTACTACTTCTCTCATCCTAATTTTACTCATTTTCATAAGACATGTGGTCAATTTAAGCAAAGCATGCCAGACTTAGCAGAGGACGGGTGCATAATCTGCTCTGGTACAGAATCACAGAATGGTAGGGGTTGGAAGGGACCTCTGTGGGTCATCTAGTCCAACCCTCCTGCCGAAGCAGGGTCACCTACAGTAGGCTGCAGAGGACCTTGTCCAGGCGG
>Ga0065711_1042978_pt1 | contig 15023 bp, 12 predicted proteins | sample Hoacrofraction12_FD_59098 | JGI IMG/M metagenome (GOLD analysis project Ga0065711, IMG submission 59098) | Hoatzin crop microbial communities from Cojedes, Venezuela - Epithelial fraction 12 v2 (version 2) | ecosystem: Host-associated > Birds > Digestive system > Esophagus > Crop | place... | reverse complement strand
GCCGGCCAACGGCGACGGCCGGCCACGGGCCGGGGCACGTGGCGCCCAGGGGAGCCCCGGCGGCGTCGCCATGGCAACCGCCCGGGGGCTGCTGGGGCGGGGTGGGCCGCCGCCATGTTTTCCTGTTTATTGTACCTCGAATAGCTGACCTTGGGACAGAGGCGGCTCCGCCTTGACCGGCGGCTCTCACAGCCCGCAGCAGTGTTATCAGCGGTTTGTTTTGCTGCGTTGGGAGGCCGAGAGCCGCGGGCCGAGGCCTCTGCCAAGTTCAGGGTTTTTCCACCAGCTGCGCTAGTTTATTTCTAGTTTCTTTTCGTAGCAAAGTGTCTTGATGCACAGGGTAGGCCCTCGTTTTCGAATTTGTATCCTCAGGGGACCCTTACAGAGCACGGTGCTGCAAAAGTGATCAGAGCTGGCTCCTAACTACACCCAGAATGCCACGAGTTTAAATGAAAATGAAGTAATGTTAGATTCAGCGTGAATACCTACATTAAAATCCCCACTTTGTTCCTTGAATCCGACTGAGCCACTTCAGCTAGGCTACCGCTACCACTGGCATACAGACTGTGGATGCGATCCAGGAAAACAAGATATTTTGAGACTGGTGAAGGGCATCTCAAGTTTGTGTTGCTTACTGGTAAAATTATTCATTTTTACTGCAACCTGCAATTCCTGGCTGAACCACGCTGTGATAAATAGGGGTAAAACGTGGCTTGCTCGAGTATTAATAGTAAGCTGCATACGGCTTTGTGTGAGTGAGAGATCAGTGCTGCTTGTGGAGGCGTCCCAGTCTAATCCCTGCCGTAGACAAAATTGACAGCACAGCTACAGGGCATACACAGCAGATGAACTGCATGAATGCTTTATATTTATACTAGTAAGTTTGAAGTGTAAAGGTAGCGGGAATTCTGTTGCAGGCAAGGCTGAACTTTTAGGGTGCTGTTGGATCTAAGTAGCTGAAACTCAGCAGAAGCCTTTCCTTCACCCCTTTACTTCTAAAACATGGGAAAAGAACTAACTTCCAGTTTACTTGCTTTTTTAAAAAACCTAGTGCTATGTGTTATCTGCCGGTGAAAATATTCTGCTTTACTCTTTAGTGTTGTTTAATCTTGATCCTTGAAGGTGTTCTGGGCACAGCCTACAACAAAGCTGGGTACACTGCCAGCAGTGCATATGGTTCACCAAAGCGCCCAAGAGCTAAACCCCTGTGAATGGCACCAGAAGTAACTACACCTTGTGCCAGTTTTCCTCCGTGTTTCCCGATACATCTTTGTTTTCTGTCCCTTTAAGTCCACTGCAAAAACATGGAAGCTTTTAGTTACTCTCTCAGCCACTTCAGGGATATTTTTTTTTTTTTTTCTTAATCTATCTAACACAGTCTTGTTTTTAGGCACCTGGACCTAAGACAGTTCAATGAACATGGGCATTTATTCTCAGAATGCAGTGACCACCCTCATTTTACTTTTTGGAGAAATAATTGTCTCAGCTCTTAGTTACTTGGAGCCAGTTTCCTGACTTAAATGTGCCATTTTACATACTTAAATGATTTTTTTCTTTCCTTTTTTGGTTCCCTTTCTCTGAAAACTAAGATGTTCTCAGCCAAACCCAACTATTCTGCAAAAAGCAACTGCTGTGGAAAGCACGTAGGAAACTGTCAGACACTGCCTAACAAAGTGTCTCAGAGCTCTGAAAGCACTACATGGAAGAAGAGCTCCACACCTGCCTGTTGCAGTTTACCTGCATTCATCTTGAAATTAAAATATAAGTTTAAAATTAATTGGGAAGCTGTAAGCCATTCTTGGAAGAGCTGGAAAAGAAGACTGATACTGACAAAATAAGAATACTGAAGTTAACAAGTAAGATACAGAACAAAGGCTGTGTAGAGGGGCAGTACCAGATTTGTGAGGACAGGAGAAATTGCTAGCCATGTTGCTTAAAACTTGTTTCAGGACCTCCTGAAGTCAATATAAAGATTTGTACAAATGTGGTAGGGTTTTGCTTAAGAATTGGCAAGTACAGGGTATTGTCAGAGAACAAAATTCAGGACTTTACTTAAAAAAGAAATTAAGTAAATGGGGAAAAAACTATCCTAGCATAACAGTGTATTTTGAAATGCAAAGAGAAGAAATGCCCAAAGAAATCAGGGATAGTAGTTCAGAAATTTACTCTCAAACAATAAACATTACTTAGGCCAAAGTATGAAGTGTTGAGAAGCTCCCAGTCAGACCCAAACTTGCAGCTGCTGACCTAATGAGTTAAGTTGATTTTTGACACAGCTCTGCAAGGCAGTTCATATGCAGGACAGGCATATATGTGAATGATTCATCCCACAGAAGCCCTTTACAACTGAGCAAGCAGATGCATCCTGTATTTCCAGAAGGGAACAGATCCATAAACAGAGAATCAAAGCAAGTTTATGGAGAATAGACTTTACCAAATAAACCAGGTTGGGCTTTTTTTGGTAGAAAAAATTTTGGAGCTGTTCTAAAGTTTGTGCAGCTGATAGTTTAGTTGGCTAGAAGGAGGTTTTGGCTTTCAGTGTAAGGTAAATATTTCCAAGGATCAAAGAGGTGGGAGATGAGGGTGGTTAAGAGGTAGCTACTCAGCTCTGAGTGAGCTATTATTCAAATGGGTATTGTGTCTATGTTTGTGTCTACCACACAACTGATACCCTAACAATGAACAAAAATCTATATATTGATTTATGTTTTGGACAAGACGAACAAAACACATCCAGAAATTAAACCTTAAAAGTTCTTGGTTTTACAGTCTGCTTTCTCCTTCAGATTTCAAGACGTATGGTGTCTAGCCTTATGTCTTGCCGCATCTTTCTCCACTGACAGAAATGCTTTGGGCTTCATTTCGAGGAATTCAGGATAACCACTAGCTAGAGGTTAAGAAATTCTCCATTCATCTGGAGATAAGCCCTCAGTCCGAGCTTTGTCCTTAACACAGCTACTGCACCTGGAGATGTGTTTTAAAAGCAGGTAGAATGATCTGTTGGATAGTGTTTTAGTTGTCTGCTGTTTTAGGAAGAGGGCTTTGAGATCTAGGCACAAACATGCCTAAAACACAGACACCTCTCAAGTAGCAGCCACGAGCAAGGGCCTCAGCCTGAATGCAACTCCCAAGGTGAGGGGTGGAGGCCCCCACGGAGGCTCTTCCCCAGCAGCCTGACCCAGCGAGACACCCCTGCACCATACTGTAGCTTTCCTTGAGTACAGGCAGCCAAGCCACAGGAATGGGGCAGGGAAAAGGTTGCAGAACCCCTTGAGCGCATTCAGGGCCCTGACAGGCTTCAGCCATCATCTGGCTTTCCTGGACATGAGAAACAATATAACTGGACCGAGATTTTTACACTGTTCCTCAGCATTTTCTTTATACGCAGCAAAGAGGAGATGTAAGTTGTCACTGGCACAGAGGATAAAGAAAGCATGACACTCTCGTTACGGCTGTGAAGGCCTCACAGGGCTTTGAGCCTGAAGTCTGACAGTGCAGTGGCAATTAGGTGGCAAGAACCACCTCTGCTTCCTGCCTCAGCTAAACACATCCTCTGGATCCCCATGCCTTTTGTCCTTGCTTTCACAGGTCCTCAAGAGTTCCTAGTTCTTTTGTTTGTCCTCACAAACGCAGATGCGTTCTCTCCACCAACAGTCTGCATTTGTCAGCCTCTGGTAGAGATGTCCCAAAGCTTCGTTCTGTGCTGCTCTGTGGTTACGGAGAGCCTCCCTTGGAATGATTTGGAGACCACCCATGCTGTCCTCCTTCAGATCTTCTGCCTTAAGATTCCTCCTAAGGACGGTGCATTTAGAAAATCGGCCAGTTAGACTAATGATGGCTAACCTGAGGGACAGGTAGGAGGACGTGGGGTTTTTTTTTAGTTATTGAATATTTTAATTATGATTATGTATTGACATGTGTTTCTAAAATGGTTTAAACTTTACCTTCCCCTTTTTTCACCAACTGCTTACTCCATTTCTTAATTAGTGTTAGTACTCTAGGTACAATCTCCATTTGATTTGGTCTTAAAAACATTTTCTTTCACTAAATAAAAGAGGTGCTTAAGTACATCTTAATAATGACTCTGGTTCAGAAGAGCAGACCAAGTATGTCCTAAAGAGCTTTGCTGAACTGGAATCAAAATTACTGATCCTACTTATAGTATACTTTTTGCCTGTATGATTTTGTTGCCTTTTTCTGAATTGTAAAATATGGTTTCTTTCTTTGCCAGGGATTTGAGCAATGAGAGTATTTGACCGATCCTACTAGGCTATGGGACAGTCTTTCACCACTATCATGGAAATTTTATTTCTCGTTTGCCTTTATTTAAGCATCATCATTAATTCGTCACGAGCGAGAAAAAAGGTTTAGTCCACTGACAAAGACGACAATATTTACTAGGTTCTCCCCAGTCTCAACATGTCTGCTGTATACACTTCTATGGTTTGAGAACCTGCCTGCAGCATAGTATTATTTCTTTAACTACGTATGCCAAAGGATTTGTGTCCAGAGCTGGAAAAGTTCAAATACTCCTAAAGCATGGAAGAGGAGGCACCGAAAGAGTGTTATGGGTTAGTGCACAGAATTACTTTGAATAAGTAGAGTTCTGGAGGAGCAGCCTCAGAAAATATGCGGCTTCCTGAGAATGCAGTTTGTAACTTTAATAATTGCTCTGGGTGGTAAAGTGACAGAAAATGAATGGGACTCAAATCCTTCACTTTGTCACAAGACACATAAGAGATTACATCTGGATTTTGCAGAGATGATTTATCAGTCATGTAGTTATCCATAGCTGGTGCTTGTCCCAGGTGTTCAAAGCAGCACATACCTTTGTTGACTGGCTAGAATATTGAAAACTCATTTATTGGCTGTTCCTGGATTATATGAAGAAATTGTTTGATGAGAGTCTGTAATTGTTTTGAAACAATTTCAGATACATTCACTAAAGCATGTTAGAACTGCTGCATATCTCCCAGGATTAAATGGATATTCAAGGTTTTTGTACATACATTTGAAAGGGCACTGGAGAAAATGAAGTAGAATACTATTTGCAAATGCAAACTCTGTATCAAAAAGTCCACCATCCTGGTAACTTTAACTGAAGTCTTTCTGGACTTTATGATTCATCATAGATATGATTTATTTTGCACAGGAACTGAGTGAACATGATAGAGGAAATAGAATCTATAATATATACCTCCCAGACATTCTGCCTCCATCAGTAGGATGTGCATAAAATTACAAGGGATGAAACAATTAGGACAAAGGTGTTGTCAAGAAAGTATATTACTGGGACCATGGCATAGCTGCTTTTGGAAAAAAAGGCATAATGAAGAAATATATTGACCAGCTGTTACCAGACAAAAAGGTTTAGGAAGAGAAAAATGTGCTGAAATTAAAGCTGATGGCCATGCAGTTACTGGGGAGGAAAATGATTGTGCTTTTTATTGGCCTGAAGGGGATGTAAATGAAAATGTTACAGTAGAATGTGAATCTTTTAATATAGATGAAGAGCTGAGAATGAACAAATGCCAATTCCCCTCCTAACAAGCCACCTTCAACTACAGGGCAAATACAGAATAAAACTTAAGCAGAAACATGTAGTGGGAACTATGTTAGGCCTATGTTACATGTGGTTCTCTTATTCATGAATCCATTACAATGTACAGTGATCAAGAAATATATATGTTTCATATTTATGTATATAAAAAACAAGCTCCTGATTTATGAAGACTTTTAGGTATGAGCTTAAACAAAACATGTATTTAAGTTCCATTGAAGTTAGACCTGTGCTTGAATCCTTTCTTGTTCTGGGACCTTAGGCAGCTACTTTCCTTTTCTGGGCATCCTGACATTTCTTAAAACTGGCTTTCTGTAAAGGCAGATTCAATTTTGCAACACAGAGTCAGTTATGATATCTTACAGACAAGTATTTTCTCATGAAGACTTTGTTATTGTTCCCATATTCTTTCATCTAAAATAAAAATAACTCATGCTGAAAATGCAATCTGTGTATACTGGCAATTAAAAACAAATCAGGAAATCACTCTGCTATATTAAATCACACATGCCTAGTTATGATTTAACATGCTGAGGAATGAAACCAAATTCTACCCTCCCATGGTATTTTGTGACAGTGATAGCAATGATTTATTTTTTTAAAAAAGACTGACTGGAATGCGTATTTAATGCCTTTAGTGCTTCAGCAGTTCTTTTTCCCTGTAAAGGACCATTTTAGCTGAAGTATCAAACACTGCTTTCATAAACACTAGGCTTCTCATTCAGAGTAACTTTTTACATGCTTGTACCATTAATGTATGCATCCAAAGATTCCTATGGAGAATAAAATTGTTGGGTTGCCTACCAGTAAATACATGTGGTTCCTGTGTAAAATGATGTTCCAGGTAACTTAAAATGAGAAATCTTGGAGAAGTCAGGCTTGCTTTTTCAGATGAAAGCAAGGTGTCTTACAATTGGCTGTGCTTCTTCAGTAAAAAGGCATCAAGAGGAGACATTAAAAATAATGAGAAAGTGAGAGAGAGAAAGAGTATGTGGTGACCTAACACAGCACACTGGGTGCAAGTTCTGCCTTTGTTTTCACTGAAGCAACCCTGCTGAAATAACGACTGCTGGAATTAAGCCCTGATTTTTAATTATATTAAATAAACAAAAATAATTGATATCACAGTACCTCAAAGTGAAGGAAATGCCCAAAAGATGCTGACGTGGGCCATTCAACTAAGCTTCTTGGTTGTTCACATCAAAACAAGTTAATTCACTTGTTTTTTTACAGATCTGTTTCAACTGCTGTTTCTCTCTCTAAGCAGTGAGAAAGTATACTGAGTTTATGTAAAATATTTTCTATGAATAAGAACAGAGTCATGAGGCTGGGATCCAAAGAACCATTATACATGTAGGCAGTTGGTGAGGTCTGTAACGGAGAGTTAATATTGAAAAGGATGATGATTATTATTCATACTAACCTCAGAGGGAATATTGAAACAGGCTTAAACGTAGATAGCAAATTCATGACTGCAATACAATATGGCAGTAGAGAAAGGACATTGTAACTTGATGCTGCACCCAGAGAAGCTGTATCAGAGAGGAAGGAGAGAGCTGCAGAAAAGTGCCAATGCAAACAGTACCTAGATTGCTGGCCAGCATGCATTGCCGCGTAGGGGACACCCAAAGAGCAGTATAATACCTGGGAGAACTTTAAGATAAGACTGCAGTCTTGACAACATGTTGTTTTGCTGAGAACAGCTGAGCAGAAACGTATTCAAAGTGTGTAGATTTAAATGCTAAAGAAATGCAAGGATAGCAAACAACATGCGGAGGGTCTCAATATGAGAATGAGAAGAGGAGCCTGGTCTCAGAGGCACTTGGTGACTTTGTTGATCTTACATACATTTTTCTCTGCCTTTAACATTTAGACTAGCTGCTGGGAGTGATCTGACTGCAGTGAAGTATCTCAGGACACTCGTCATTTGTGATACTTGCAATTAGCCTGGTGAAAATATTGGAGATACAGACTGTAGAGGATATGCCTGCAGGTGTAGGGGGATCATAACAGGCACCATCGGAGCCTGCCTCAGTCAGTGAAGCTGGTGAGGCAGCTTGTAAGCTGGCACACCAGAGAAGACCCTCGTTCTTTGGGCGGTATCATGCAAGACAGACAGGGCCAACTTGCTGTGCAGGCAGAGTAGGCAGTAGCGCGCAGTGGCAGAGCCAACAGCTTTGCCTATGCCAAAGGGCACAAGGGTTGCTTGTAAGAGGAGCGTGTGCTGCATAAACAGCAAATTCCTGCCTCCTCCTCCTCCTCCTCTGCTCTGTGGCTGAGGAAGTTTGCCAAAAGACAGGCAGCACTACTGCTTGTTTCAGAGACACCTGAAGAAAGCTCCACTGCTCCATCTCAGTTTGACCCTCATCCCCCAGGGTCTCTCCAAATCCTCCCAGCCCCACCATCTGCCCTACTGCCCATTAAGTGCCTTTAAGTCCTTTCACTCCACTGGTGTGCCGAGCCACCTTAGTCTTTGCCCACCACCAGCTTCCCTGCAGTAACTTTTCCAACACATTTCAGTTCTCCCTGTATAGCAAGTTGCTTTGAGGAATTTTGTTTTACCACCTGAGAGGCAGATGGTTAGTCACAAGGTTAATTTTTGCTGCCCTAAAGGGACATCCTAGCTCATGATGGATAAGTTGGTATAGTAACTTTCACCTGGTGAATGTGAGCCCCAGGCTAGTCTGCATCAGCCAGCAGAACAGCTCAGGGGGAGCAAGTCTGTAGAGCAAAACAGTTGGAGTCCATTATATACATGCTTCATGTGTTTTGGGCTTTCGTACTCAGCTAGATCTTTTTTGATACAGTCTTGATGTTAAATGCCCAGTAGCATTTGAAGTGTGACAGTTCTGCTTTAGGCCTGCATCTTCTGGTTTAGTTCTGTCTGGAAGGAAACCTGTTTGTGCATTCTGAGGTGGCTCCACAATGCAACCCAAAGCACAGAAAGTGGGGACAATTTGAATTAAAGCTCTGATGTGGATGCATCCTCAGGAATCTATGATTTCTAAATATTCTTAAGAGCCACTTCTAGGAGATTTGGTTTTTAAAAGTCTTTGGAAAGAACAAATTAATTGTATCCATCAATTTGCTTTTATCTGTCGTTGTATTAATTCTTTTGAAGAATTTTGATAGGATAGAGAGACATGTTTACTATTACAGAAGCTGAATTGTTTAGTTCTTATCATTTTATATTAATCTCTGGTGCTTTGCAGCGCTCTGTTCAATTATTGTTCTCAGCTGTTTTTCTTTGCACTGAAATAAGAAGACCATAAACACAGCCCACAAACATAATATTTACTGTGTAAAGCATCTCATTTCAATCTATGAAGTGAATAGAGATTGTTTTATGTGTGGAATTTGAAAAGATCATTGCCAGATTTTTTGCCATCCGAATGTTTGTACCAGTTGCAACAGAAAACATGTCGCTGAGTAGATGGTGAGTAAAATCTTCTCCTTCAAAGTTACTAGGAGATCAGATACTAGATCAGATACCATGACTAGGAGATGTATGATTGCCTTAGAGGCCTTTCTGAGTCAAGGTGTAATTGCCGTGGCTCAGTGGGACAACAAGGAGCATAAACAGAGGAAAACAGTGGGTTTCCTATGCATATGTAAGAGGAGGTAGTGGGCATTGATAAGAGTCAATAGAGGAATGAACCAGGGTCCACTGCTGAGAAATGCAATGTTTGCATGTCTTTTGTATGAGCTGAAACTGAGGAGGGAGAAGGGTCTTAGGAACTGTACTGTGAGAAAAGAAAGACTAAAACTCTGAAGCAAGGACTTCTCTTGAATCTTAGGTTCACACATTCTGATCAGCTTTGCAGCTTGTTATTTTTCACCCTTTCTTTGAGTCCTAGTGATCATGTTCAGGTAAACAATGCTGCTTCTCAGAAAGCTGACAGTTCCCAGGATATCCCTTTTCAGCAGCTAGAAGCTGGCAGCGCAGTGGCCTTCTGCGTGTGCACGAAAACTGCAGGTCTGTGACTGCTGGGGCAGTGACTTGCCCGTCTGCTTTACTGTAGTGGTGTACCCTCACTGTAGACCAGCTCAAAGGCATCTGGAGGTACGGTGACTTCAGTATAAAGGAAGTTGCAATTGTGAACATGAAAATAATAGGGGGAAAAAGTCTTGTTCTTTCCACGCAGGAGATGTTGTGCAATACAACAAAGGAACATTGGCAATGGGTTAAATCTGAACTACTGAGATATCAGTAGATGTGCAGGAGAAGATAGCACCCAATAAGCCAGAGAAAGAAAAACGGCTAATCCAATAGCACCATCTTCCACATGCATTTTATGTGGGGACAGAGAATGAATTTTGATTTTTTTAGGTCTGATGAAGCCAAAATTCTGAAAGAAATCACGATCATTCATACTTTCTCTCCAGCAGCAGGAATGTTCATCTGATAGGATGGATTTGCCATCTACAGTCCATGATGGAATCCTCTTTAGCTGTGTTTTAAAAGTATTAGTGAAAGCCTGAAGAAAACAACTGGAAAAATTGCTAAGAGAAAGTGCCAAAACAAATGAAGTAACTTTCTTTAGAAAAATTCTTAAGCAAGCCTTCAAGTGCAATTTAGTACATCACACAGAGGAAATAAGCTACAGGACAGAAGATGAGCTTTATTCTGGAACTTGAAATTTTGAATCAGCAAGGTACAGAAATATAGTGCAAATATTTCAGAGATGAGATGCTGCATCAAAATCCCTGTGAATATTGTATAGCTAATTACTTCTATACTTTCAGGATGAACCTAATTTTAGGCCTTTTTACATAGATTCACCAGTAATCTTCTGGTAACAGCATTAGCAGTTCAGAGCATCTGCCATTATTAAAGTTAGGAATCAATTGCTGCTTACCAAGCAAGTTTTGATTTCTGAAAGCTATACCTTATTTATTTATAAAATTCTGGCTTGACTGGAATGTAAGGTGATATTGTTTCCCAGACAAAAATGTCAGACAAGGAAAGGTAAAATACAGATGCTTTTTTTTTGTTGAAACCTAAGCCTTTGAATTTTGTGAGACGTACTGGTCTGTGAGGATGCAGAATATCTCAGGTCAGAGAACAGGCTGGAACAGAAATGTAATTCTGCATGGATTGGAGGGCATTGATAAGATGTAACCACTTCCATGACATGGGGTTCAAATGGCTTTATATCACTGGTTGTTTGAAACAAGTAATAAAGACAAATTAAGAAAGGGATAGAAAGTGCAAACAAAATAAAATTTACCAAAATCAAAGCAAGCTCTCTCTGAATTACTCTAGGTTTTTTATTTCTCAGCGTATGAAAAATATATCAGGCTTCTGGTAATACTCCTTCAAAAATACTCCGTTGTCATTCTGAGAAAAACAACTCTTAACAACCTTGGACTGTCTAAAATATTTTGAAATGAATCAGCTCACATTCACATTTTGGAACAGTTCACAAAAATGTTGACAAGCAATGAATTTTTCTAGCAAGTTTCTGATTTGATGGATTTGGGTCTTTACACAGAGTTTTGGGGTTATAGATTGAAGTCTGTTTCTCTTCCTACAGTCATCCAAATTGGCTGTTGCCACTGTCCCCGTAGCTCTCACATTTACAGAGAGAAGGGTACAAAATACAAGCCTGTGAACTGAGCTAAAAACAGGCAAGCTAACTGCTCTAGGCTGCAAAGGAGGCATCTGTAGTCTGATCGCCTAAGCATGAGCCTGTTATAATAGTTCAGGCATTAAAAGTACTCAGTAGAAGAATGGTCAAAATGAGATGCATACTGTGTGAAAATGTCAATAGAGCTTTTAATAATAATAAAGAAAACCCCTACTTGGAAGGTGTGGGGTTGCTCATATGGCCCACCTTTGGCAAATGGCCTGGATAAAAACACCCATGAGATAAGGAAGGGATGATGGACAGTGTGTATGTGTATGAAGTACCCAAAACTGGTAGGAAGTCTGACCCGATCTGATCATCTGGATTAAACAGCAACTGGGAATTTACAGAGAGACTTGCAAAACATAGTCAGCCTGGAAAGATATATAACAGAATTATGGAAGTCTTCTGTTTGAGAGACCTTCAAGAGGAGAGTGGAGACCTTCAAGAGGGAACAGCAGCAGACACAGCTGGATCCGACACTGCCAGGAGGCACCCCGTGGGCACCCCGTCCTCTGCCCAGAAGAGGCCATGCAGCCCCCTCATCGGAGCTGCAGGTACCAGCTGGGAGCCTGGCAGCGTGGGCTGCTGCAGCTGGAGACCCACGCTGGAGGTGCGCTGTGTGCCCTCCTGGGGTGCTTCCGCACCGGCGTGGGCACTGGTGGGCTGTTGGGAGCAGCGTGGGTATGCCCGAAACTACAGCACCCACACCTCTCTCTGGGGGCGTCTGCTCCCAGGAGAGGAGAGCTTGTAACCCACACCCCGGTTCTCTGTGTGTGTGTGTGTGTGTGTCAGTGTGCACCTAACCGTGTGTAGGGGCAACAGGCCGCCTTGGGATTACTCACAGAAGGGAGTTTAGAAGCTTGTGGGTGTTTCTAGCACCTCGTAGGTATATAGTACCTATAGGTACTAGACTTTAGCATGTATGGTGGTGTTGGGATGACGGTTGGACTTGGTGATCTTAGAGGTCTTTTCCAACCTTAATGATCCTATGATTCTATGAGAGTATTATGGTGTATCTATTTTACTATTGATATTGGTCATGATTGTATGGATTAACTGACTGCCAGTTAACTATATCATTAACAAATCAATAAAACATTTTGATTCCAGTTTTTGGTTAAGCTATGTGCACTCCGTTTTTCTGTGTGATGGGAGGAGAGAGAAGAGATCGGAGGAGAGGATGTAGGCTGCCAAAGAGGAGTGGATAGGCAGCCCCACATTAGTAACACAAACAGAGTGGCAGAGGTGGATTCATGGGCTGCACAGAAGAAAAAAATCTAACCAATAGAGGTCATGTTTGTGGTAGTGCTCCCTGCTGAGAAAATGAAGTTGAGGGTTGAGACCTGGAGAATTTTAGGACAAGCCCTGCAGAAGCATTTTCCCACACATCTTGGTGGGGTTCTGAGTAAAGGAAATAAGGATGAAATCAGAAATTTTCCTGGAGCAGGTGGACAGTCAGTATGAGAGAAGTGCATTTGAAAGCATTGGGAAGATACGTCCTGAACAGCCTGATAAATTTAACAGAGCAACTAAAATTGTCTTCTGAGGTGATGAATAGATACAAAGAGCAAAGTCTGGGACTCAGTAAGGAAGGGGCTCAGGAAAGATGTCCTGCTAATTGATAGGAAAGAGCAGAGATGGAAAGGTTCATTTCAGGAGTAGAGATGAATCTGCTGTTGTTTCACATGGCTTTGGAGAGAACAAATACCCCAGGTGTGGGCCTAAGCAGTAAGAGACAGGTTGCTCCAGAAAGAAGGAACATGGCTGCTCCATGTCCTTTGACTATGTCTGTACCACTGCTGCATCATTCATCTTCATCTCTGCATGCAAATCTCTGGCAACAAGACTAGGAACTGAACCTTGAAAGAATTGCAACAGAATGGTAATTTTAAGGAAAATCAGGGAATGAATGGTATCACTGAGAATATACCAATTAAAAAAACCCTAAATTTTTTTATGGCCCTATAATTTATGGGATGCATTAATATTTATGTGGTGAAGTTGTTTTTTATGCTTAGATTGTACCTACTCCCACTTGAAACTGTCCCACTTCTAGTAACCTCAACAGATTCTTGGCGACACTGAAATATCACATTCTTGGACATTTTTTAGCGTCATTCAACTCTACCAACTGCAGATAGAATCTTTAAGTTGCTAGTTTCTAATCAGAGACTAGTGATGGCATTTTTAACCAAAAATAAATTGGAAAATATTATTTTTTTAGTATAAAACTAATTGAAAACTATTTTATACATGCTGATTTGGAAATATGAAATGGCTTCCTGGGACTCTCAGTGCTATTTCTTAGTGTGAAATAATAAATATAATGAATAATTCTCAACCATTTTCAAGTCATTCAATAATAGGCAAAGCCCCTTTTCTTGTAGTTTAACTTTCTAATTAACTTTGCAGTATGAAAATATAAGTGCGAATATGGAAATTATTTCCCTCACCAGAATTTTTGGAGGATACACACCTTTAAATCATGAAGGAAATTTATGTAGAAAACTTTTGAAAGAAAATATAGTATTGTGGTATTTTTACATAAAGAATAATTGGGAAGTTATGATTAGATAGGTAAAATAACAACCCTTATTTAAAAAAGTTGGCTTTTACTTTTACTTATTCTTAAAAATCTAATATCAAACTGGCAGTGACTTAAGTATTGTTAGACGAAGTTAGTTCAGCATGACTTTTGGCACCTTTTGTTCCGTGTCTGATACTTACTTGAGTTGAATGCTTTTTTTCCTTCACCGGTTTTGTAAAAAGTTTGTTAGCTTTTATAACTCTTCCCTTCCTATCATAAATTAAAAAGCTTAGGGAGGAGTTGCTCGCTTGAGTTACTTCTAAAGTTTTGAAAGTTTTGGCACAACCAACTTCTTAGCATTCAATAACTTTCTAAAGAACATGAGCTTTCAGAGAGACCTGCAACAGCTTCATCCTGTAACTTCGGGACTGCATTTACTGTTCCAGGGAGGAGTTGACTTTCAATTTGGCACGAGGACAGCATGGTCTGATCAGTGTCGTCAAGTGTTTGCTGCTTGCAAGTTATTGGAAAGGGTAGGTAGCCAAGAAAAGTTGCTATGGTAAAGAATTGTTTTGATTTAAAAAAAGAATAAAATAGGGAGGAGGGCAGCACAGACCTACCACCAAGAATAACTCTGTTGTGACGATGTATTATGAATCAAAAAATTGTAAATATTGGTTAGTAAACTGGCAGCTCTGAAGGCAGTGGTGATGTAGGGGTGAAAAAATATAAAGATAAAAAGAACTGAAAGGAGGTGGCTTGGGAATTAATAAAGACATGATGAAAGATTTCATTTTTAGATCAGAACTTTAATCTTCCATTGGTGGTGACTGAATGGTAGTAGTTGAAAAGGGAGACCAAACTTTGGGGAAAAACCTAATGAAACTGTCACCAATTATTGCATAAATTTTGAGCCCACAAAGTATTATTCAGCTAAAAGATTGGTTTTATCCTAAAATTGCAACATTTCTCACAAAGTTGATGAAGCAGTCATTTTTGGGATGGCTGCCCCCCCACCCCACAGTCACGCACATATAGCTTTAGCCAGATAGACTAACCATCCTCTTTAGTGCAGTGATGCTTGTGAATCTTACTGGATTGGAGAGTGCTCCTTCTTTTGAAAATCTTTCCTCGTGGGGTGGGGAAGCAAGCCTGATACAGTGACTGGTTGCTTGGACATCTGTGCAAACCAGCATCCATCCAATTTGCTGTCAACGGCTTTAAGTCATGCACATCCTTATCAGATGCTGTGCTTCCAGACAAGAAAAAGCATCTATGCTTTTTTTTTTTTTTTTTTTTTTAC
>Ga0065711_1042977_pt1 | contig 15024 bp, 10 predicted proteins | sample Hoacrofraction12_FD_59098 | JGI IMG/M metagenome (GOLD analysis project Ga0065711, IMG submission 59098) | Hoatzin crop microbial communities from Cojedes, Venezuela - Epithelial fraction 12 v2 (version 2) | ecosystem: Host-associated > Birds > Digestive system > Esophagus > Crop | place... | reverse complement strand
CGGCGTCTCCCCCGATCCCGCCCCATCGATATGGCGGCTCATCTGCTCCGGAGGATGCTCGGCAGCCGCCTCCTCCTCCTCCGCTCCCCGCCATGGAGCTCTGGCGGCAGCGGCACAGGTACCCTCCGCCCGGAGCGCGGGGATGGGGGGAAAGGGCAGGCGCAGCCATGCAAGGGGAGGGCTTCCCCGTCCCCGGTGTCCTCTAGCCAGCTGGAAAGGGCTGAGTCAGCCTGCTGTAGGTATTTCTCTTGAACTGGCAGGCTAAACTACGGTTTTTATAGTTAAACTGTGATTTTTACATTCCTTCCTTCCCCCGCCCGCCCAGTATCACCTCTGCATTGCAATAAATCAGTCCAGGCAAGCGCTCATCACTCAGGAGCTGATTTTTTTTTTTTAAGGCTCCTACGCTGATGGGAGATAAGTGTGGAGGTAGTTCCCCACCTCAGAATTTTTGATTAGGAAGGAATGAAATTCTTTTACTCATTGTTTCTCAGCAAATCTATTAATGCTTTGCCAGTCTCACACCACCACACATGTGCTGCAGGGTGTGTACGGACTCATGGCAAGGGTGTGTACAGACTCACAGCAGGCGGTGTCAGAGGTTTGCACCATGATGGGGGGCCTCTGCCCTCCCGTTGTGTGCCACCCACTTAACCACAGCCCCACTTCTCTCGGGCTGTCGGTGTTGCTTTCAGCCAGGCTCCTTCTTAGCGCTGCCTTTCACTGGGGTCTGTGGATGTCGCTAGTCTTTAACAGCCCACAAATGAGCACTGCTTCTGGTTCCTGAGGGTTTCCAAGAGACAAACAACTGCCGAGCCTTTCCGCGACACCCAGGGACGAGGAAGGAGCACCGGCAGCTCTCCCAAGCCAGGGCAGAGGGCTGCGCTGGGCGAGCGGGTGGACCCTGGGCGGCAGGTGCCCATTCCCCCTGCAGAGTCTTCCCAAGCGGTGGCCTGGAGCTGCTCTCCATGCGTGGCACTCAAAAGGTGGAGCAGATGCAAAGTCCTGCACTCACGCCAGCTCTTACATCCCTGAGCTGTCCTCCTGCACTCTGCCTGTACCCCCAGAAACCTGGGGAGGATTGAGGTGATGATGGAAAACATCAGCAGAGTCTAAGCTAAGGCGGTGTTAGAAATAATACAAATTATCTTTCTGCATCTAATGGAAGACACGGGCTCTCTGACTAAACAAGCTGAAGCAACTGTGGCTGCAGACTGGAAAAAAAAGTTGACTCCAGAGCAATTCTATGTCACGAGAGAAAGAGGAACGGAACCGGTAAGCAAAAGCGCGGCTGCTGCCCGAGGCTAAGCCCCCTCCCCAGCCGCTGGGCAGAGGAGCACCTGCCCTGGGGAGCTGCCACCATCCAGTTGTTCCACAGGTTTCCCCCTCCCTTCCTTGGGATGAAAGTTGGGCTCGTACTGAACCAGGTGGATTTTTGTTCTGATCCAGGCTGGTTTGCAGATGAAAAAACATTCTGCATTCTTCTTGGGTTTTTTTTCCGGGATACTTCACTTCCAGCTCAGCCGTCCATGTGGCAGTAGTGGAGGCCTCTCCAGAGGGGAGGGAGATCACATTTTTGTCATGTAGTCTCCTTTTATTGACCATACGCAGATTAGCCATGGAATCTTACACACGGCACTCCCTTCAGGAGCTGGGTTATCCCTCGTGTGCCAGAGCATTCACCCACGCCTTGCTTCCCTCTGTGACGGAGGCCACGCCAACATCCCTAGCCCAGAGCCAGGGCTCCTGCGTGCACAGAACATGTACCGTGGGACCAAACCATGCGAACCGTACCCAAATCCTTACCTGTAAGATAAGGATCCCAATTCCAGACCACGCAGGGAGGAGGACAGTCCCTTTGCGGGGTCACTTTGGAGTTGTGGCACTCCACAGCAGAGCCCTGGTCTTTAGGTCCTGCACGCTTCACAAGTTCCTCGGAGGTCACGACTCCGGCCCTAGTACCTGGATGATTTACGCATCCAACTGCTCTCGAAGTTTCTGGGGGCAGGGGGTAGTCTTCGCTGTTAATCCAAGGCCATCCTCCCCTTCATTTCTCTAGGCTGCTGATGTTTGTTCTTCAAAGCCCCCCTGTGAAGCCTTCTTTTTATGGTTTTTCTTCTGGTTTGAATCTGATGCCTACATGCTTGTTCCAGATGGTGAGCTTTTAAAGACCTGCATTATTAAATTCTCTTTTTTTCTTCCTTTTTTAAAAGCCATTTAGTGGGATCTATCTGAATAACACAGAATCGGGAATATACTACTGCGTGTGCTGCAGTGCCCCGCTGTTCAGGTAACACCCGCCAGATTTCACGGTATCCTGAAACATCCTCACTGTGGCAGGAGGGCAGTGTGTTTTCATGAGAGGAAGGGAAAGTGTAGGTGGGAAAAACAATCCTTTGGTGCCAGAGAGCTACCTGCAAGATTTCCAGGGTACCTGCAGTGACACAGATACGTGGTGTGCCCTTTCCTCGAGCGTATGAGGGTCTCCAGCGCCCAGCAGACGGCAGTTGCTACGCTAGGGTTTGCCTTTTTCTCCTGCCACGCACGCTGTCCTTTCCGGTTGATAATAATTCTGTGTATCGCTATATGTTTGCTCCGTTCTTGTGCTCTCCCACAGCCATCTTCTGCCAGTCCTGCTGCTGGGCTAGCGAGAGACCTTTGCTCTGCCTCAGCCCAGCTGCTGTCACGTCCCTATTGCTGGGTCCCCAGCACCGCAGCTGGGACCTCCTCTGCACCCCCACCACCTTCTTGTTCCCTAAATTAAATTCCACTATTTTTGCCTTTTTGGTTACTTCCACTTTTTAAAACCTGACTGCGAACAACTGTGCCATTAACCTCTGCGCTCTTTACAATACTGTATATTTTGCAGCTTCATTAAAGTCTAAGTAAAAGGAAAGAGAGTGCCTCGGAGCAGGATGTGCGTGGGTGTTCTGTTCTCTGTAACTGAACCAGAAAAGACAGTTCCTCATATTTTTGATCTAGAAAATAGCCTTTATATATATTCCCAACTGCGAGTTCAATGGAAGACGGCTGATATGCCCATTTTTATGAATACTTTAAAGGATGCATCACAGATCAGAACTTCAAATGGAAAGTTGAGGAACAAGAGGTCTGGACGGTAAAAGGGGAAAAAATGTAGTGGCTATATTAAAAATAAACCTAAAGTAAGCAATTAAATGGTAAAATTGGAGGCCAATAATTGTCAACAGTTTTCCTTTGGCTGAGTACAGAAAACTATTGTCGTGCAAATGAATGTTTAAGTAAATGCATGTTTTTCTGTAAAGGTTTGCTAATAAATGCTTTTAAATAAAATTATTTCAGAAGCTAGTGCAGCATTGCAGGATATGCTGAAGACAAATAAAAATACCTCTGGAAAAGTCAGACGAATTAGAGAAATTTTAAATTACTAAGCTGTGGAAAGTGTTCCTTCAAATGTTCCTTCAATTTAGACATCCTTTATACTGGACAATAGATATTGAGAGGCCAACACGAAGAGGGGTGAGCACTGAAGGGAATTGCTGCTGCTGCTAAACTAGTAACAAACCAACAATGTAACCAGCCAGACACGCTGCTTTTTGCAGCATCCAGCTCTCAGAGAATACAGGTACTTTGTTTAAACATAAAATAATCCTGAGCCTTACAGACTGATACAGGGAAATAAAAAAAAGCAAACCCAAACTTACAGAAAAAACCTTTTAAGAAAATTGAAAATGATTAAGCGTGCAAAATGGTCTGAAAATATTTTTTCCATGAATGCATTATGTTGTGGAGGACACTAACAATGAGGCAAAAAAAAAAAAGGTATTTGATAGGACATTCATTCATCATGTTTATTTCCTCGTGCATTAAATATGTCCTTTCTTTTTCAAATGCATTACCTCATCAGCTACAGGTAAACATGAAGCATTTCCTCCTTCCTTTCAAAGTACACGTGTGTGTATACATTTATTCCAGAATTTATTACCTTCTGCTGCCAAATATTCATTTGAAAGAGTTGGAAATAATACACGGAACAAAACCCTAACCTTTATAGATAGCAAATTGTGGTGCTTTAATGAAATCTCAAACCTTCAGCGAACCGTAAACCTACAGCTGAGATTCATACAGCAAAAAGCACTTTTTAGAATTATCTGGATTCCATCCAGGACAACTGAAATAGGGATCAAAGTAAATGACATGTGCTGGAGGAATGGTGTGTCGAAGGCTAATCTAATGCATATGTTTAGGGAAAGTCCATTTATCCATAAATTAAGTGGTGAAATACTTCAAAGGACAAATATGATCTTGAACAGCAGTATTTTTGGGTACTAAAATGTTTCTATTAGGGAATCTAAGTGATATTACTGTTAGTAAAACCACACAGAGACCACTTCTGTTGAGAGCTACTTTAACAGCTCAAAAGATTGATCCTTTAGCAGTGGAAAACATCTACAATAAACATGAGTATTGTGAGCGGCATGTGAGGGACGGAGTCAGTCAGGGTCAGATGCAAAACCCAGAGAGCATTAAAGACCTTCCTTGGCTCCACAGGGTTTCAGAGAGGATCCTCATATCTGTGTACGAAGCAGAAGGATCCCTGCGTCAGAAAATGAAGAGTTCTGACTGAAATCTTTTCAAAATAAAAAACCAGCACAGGTATGTGTCAGGGAAACTCAGAAGTCATGTACGGACATTTGTGTTCCCCGAGGTTATTCTTTGGGACTCTGTGGCTGGTAGGCACAGCGGTCATGGTTTTGTCCTATTTCTCCCTGGGTTTATGGATGGGAGGAGGTGGGAGAGCATTGCTCGTGAGTCTTCGTGTGTTGATGCAATGGGCTGAGCAAGAGCCTGCACAAAACTAGACTTTGGTCATTCTGTGTTTCCAAATCCTCTTTTATTTCCACAGCTGTGTTGCTCAAAAACAGTTTATCATAAAATGCCTGCTAAAGCATGCACGGTTCTTTGGGCTGGATTTTTTAAGCTTTTTGCCCTGCTTGTTTGTCTTGTCTGTCTACAAGGCATTGCAAGATTTTCATATTCTTCTTCACTGTATCAATATCCCACCAAAATATACATGGTATGTAATTGATATTTTGCTTTAAATTCTATATTGACTAATGGACTAATCCCTTCGATCACAGCAAAGCTGCTGCTGGTGTTGGTGTCTCCGTCCACCACTAGATGCCAGTAAGGCATTGGGTTTGTGAAACTGGGCGACTAGAAGGGAAATCGCGGTGGGTCTCCAGACCACTTCTCTTAGTAGTATGCGAGTCTGTCTTCGTTTCTCACCCTAACTCACTATTTTGGTTTGGCCTGGATAAATGCCAGGTGCCCACCAAAACTGCTATATCACTCCCCCTCCTCAGCTGGACAGGGGAGAGGAAATATGATGAAAGGCTCCAGGGTTGAGATAAGGACAGGGAGAGGTCACTCACCAGTTACTGTCATGGACAAAACAGACTGAACTTGAGGAGAAAGGGGAGTTTAATTCATCACCAATCAAATCAGAGTAGGAGAGTGAGAAAATTAACCTAGATCTTAACACACCTTCCCCCCACCCCTCCCTTCTTCCTGGCCTCAACTTCACTCCCAATTCTCTACCTCCTCCTCCTGAGCGGCGCAGGGGGATGGGGAATGGGGGTTACAGTCAGTTCATCACACGTTGTCTCTTCTGCTCCTTCCTCCTCAGGGAAAGGACTCCTCACACTCTTCCCCTGCTCCAGCATGAGGTCCCTCCCACAGGAGACAGTTCTCCACAAACTTCTCCAACATGAGTCCTTCCCACAGGTTGCAGCTCTTCACGAACTGCCCCAGTGTGGGTCCTTCCCACCAGGTTCAGGAACAGGCTGCTCCAGCATGGGTCCCCACGGGGTCACAAGCCCTGCCAGCAAACCTGCTCCGGCGTGGGCTCCTCTCTCCGTGGGTCCACAGGTCCTGGCAGGAGCCTGCTCCAGCGCGGGCTCCCCGTGGGGTCACAGCCTCCTTCAGGCACCCGCCTGCTCTGGTGTGGGGTCCCTTCCATGGACTGCAAGTGGATATCTGCTCCACCATGAACCTCCATGGGCTGCAGGGAGACAGCCTGCCTCACCATGGTCTTCATCATGTGCTGTAAGGGAAAACTCTCTGCTCCAGAATCTCAAGCACCTCCTCCTCCCTCCTTCTTCACTGACCTTGGTGTCTGCAGTTGTTTCTCTCACATTGTCTCACTCCTCTCTCTCAACTGCTGTCTCTCTGCAGTTTTTTTTTCTTCCCCTTCTTAAATACGTTATCACAGAGGCTCTACCACCGTCACTGATTGGCTTGGCCCTGGCCAGCGGCAGGTCCATCTTAGAGCCAGCTGGCACTGGCTTTATCAGACATGGGGGACGTTTCTTGCAGCTTCTCACAGAAGCCACCACTATAGCCCCCCCACTTCCAAAACCTTGCCACGCAAACCCATAACTCTCACACTAGGTCACTCTTCACTAGAAGAAAGTACTTACTGCTATCTAAACTTGCACACCTTTAAATAGGAGGGATTATCTCATTTCTGTATGCTAAATCCCCAAAATATTTTCTGATCATATTGTCCAATATGTTCTAGATTTTAAGATGCAGCTAAATGGGGCTGATAACCCTGGATGTCAGCAGGAGGCATCCACAAGCTGACAATCTGTAGTTCTGTTTCTGATGGCTGCAATTATCTCCTGGAAAAAGCAGATCTTTGTGCTGTGAGGATTTGTCATTGGTTGATTGATGGTTTGAGCAAGGCTCTGTTTGATTCACCAAACCGTTTTGATGGCTGACTGCAAGCCGAAGCCATCATCGGATGAGAGCCTGGTCCGGTGGGCCAACCCAGTGATTTCCCATACTGATTTTCCATACTCGTTTCTTCTTGTAAACTCTTCTTTGAGCTTGTGCTGTATTGGGCCAGGCTTCGAACTGCAACTTTGCAGGTGTAATTCAGCTAAATAATATGCTCAGTTGTTGGAAAAACCTTTCTTCAAGCTTTATAAAATGCCAAACTGTCAGTGTAATAGAAATGGTGAGGCAATAGCTCCTGTTGTGGGCTGACCAAGAATTCCCTTTGGAAAAGAGGTTCCACCACAGTTTGATGCCAGTGAGAAAACTTCTACTGTGTCAAATATTATTAATAGTATTATGAGACAAAGATGTGGAAAAAAGCCAATGTTCTTATTAAAACCAGACATTTTGTAACATCTCTGTTCTTAATTAACAAGAAGATCTGGTTTCCACTATAGCTCAGAAAAGAAGTACAATTCTGGGACTGGATGGCCATCGTTTTCTGAGGCTTACGGTACTTGTGGCGGAGATGAAAGTCATACCAATATCATGAGACGACCAGATAACTCATTGGGATCGAGCAGAACTGAAGTTGTCTGCAAACAGGTATGTTTATTTTGGAGGTAACATCCAAAGACCCAAAACTTAACAAATAAGGGGGTTTTGTGCCCGTGAATGAATCTACCTAAATACAGCAGTGAGAATTATGGTATCACTGGAACCGTTCTGTCTCACTTGGTATGAAACACGAGTAGCGTCCAAAGTATCAAATACAGACGGTTTGGGGCAAAGAAAATGATGTGACTGGGGAGAGTGGTTGTGTAAGTACAGCCAAGGGCTGGAGTTTAGACAGAAGCTTTACATAGAGGGCCTCAGGTGAACCACAGGATGTGGCAACAGACAGTAGAAGGGACTCCGAGAGTTAGTCCACTTATTTGCCCCATCACAGGGTTGGTTCTTCCTAATTTAGTCCTGCTAGATGTTTGCTGAAGCTATTCTTAAAATAGGCAGTGGTGGAGACTCTACAGCCTTACTAGGTAATGAGTTGTAACCTTCGTGTCTTAGGCACTGGGTTTTTAAACACTAAGTTTGATTTGCAGCAGTTGAAGCTTACTACTATTGGTCCAGCACGGCGGTCGTGGTGCCCTGCAACTTCACAGCTATCTTCCGTGGGTTCTCTCATTTCACAGGAGCCACTCTTCTTTTTTTGGGAAGCTTTTGACTCCCTCAATCATCTCTTCTCTAGACTAGCAAGGGCCAGTTCCTTCAACTGTTCCTTTTCATGCAGTGTGTTTTAGAGCGCTGATCCACTTGTTGCTTTATTTTACACTCCTTCCAATTGAGCTTTTTCCCTCTTGAAGAACAGTGCAAAGCTGGACATGGTGCTGCAGCTGGGACTAGCTTGCATCAGAGATCAGAGGCTGTTTAGGTGCATTATAGACAGCATTCCCGTCTTTACTCCTTTACCTTTCCCCTACTCATCACCCATACTTCTACTGGGACCTGCTGTAATACCCAGGTCTTTTTCTGAAGAACTGCCACCCCTAACGATTTTTTCCCAACCCTAAATCTGTGCTGTTTATTACTTCTGTAAAGGTATAAAAGTATGCAGTTGAGTTTAATGGCTTGCATCTTGGAACTTTTTGTGCCTGTTTTCCCAAACTGTTCAGATTGCTTTTTATTCCAACACTGTCCTCCAGCGTGCCTGCAGCCCCTTCTAGCAGGATTAGGTACTATTTGCGAACGTAACCAGCATTCGCTGCAGTCCATTACCATGGTGGAGTTCACGATTGCGGTAATATCCAGCAATTGCCTTTGAAGAAGTCCAGCTGAAAACAACCTTACAATTTTATAATGAGCCACTGATAGCTATTCTCAGTCTAATTTTTTCCCATCATTTTTTCTGGGAGGGAGGGGAAGGAATCCTCATTTGACCTGTGAGAAGGACCTACAGTGACTGTCTCAATTCACTTGAAATTTTCATTAAGTATTGAGAATTCTAGATCATCCCATTTATTTCCTATACTTTCTGGCATTGGTACCTTTTGCCTTCCTCTGCTGCGACTGCTTTTTTGGGGGCGGATATTCACCCGCTGGCCAGAGGTGATTACTCCAGGATGTATTTCTAGTCTCTCCACAAGACTCCCCCACCCACACAACTCGACAGTGAATTCATTGTACAAGTTTCTTCATTCAGGATAGCGCAGTAGGTACCGCCATAATGTTGGTCCATAATTGTAGTGGTAATAATGGCACGTAATTTCTGTTGCAGTGTGACGCCCATTTAGGCCACGTCTTCGATGATGGTCCCACACCTTCTGGGCAGAGGTTCTGTATCAACAGTGTTTCATTAAACTTCAAACCAGGCTCCAGTCAGTGAGAAGTGGATCTCTGTGACTTACAGAACACCCTTTCACTGCTCATACAACAGGCTTGTGAAAAACTCTCACGCTTTTAATACAGAACTCAAATTTTAGTACTTATGCCATTGCAGCTTTGCTTTCCCCCTATTATCAGCATCAATAAAATACATATTTTTGTGGTAACTCTGTGGCAGTCTGCCTTTTCATGGTTAGAGTGATGTAAGTGTTGATCCGTTTATTTTTTTAATTAAAAAAAACCCAACTATGCAATAGATCGTTAACTGTATTGAGGCTGCTGAAATGAATTGCTCTCCTGAACCTGACTTTGCCTGTGCTGAACAGTAGTTGTGGCACCTGGGAATACAGATGTACGTGGCTGATCATGCCAGAGCTTTTACTTCTGTAAAACCACCGTATCTTTCTAAAGGGAAGCAAAAGTAACATGACTCTCCAAGTAAGGTTTGAGGGGTTTTTTCCCTTGATGTGAAAGACCTTTAGCCAAGCCAAGTGACTTTTCCACGAACCCATAAAAGCAAAGTCCTGAAGGAGGGCCTAATTAAAACTATTTCAGACAACCGAACCAGTGGAGACACGGAGTCTTTCTTCTTTTGAATCCATGCCTTTGATTCTGTGTCCAATAGTAGAGCTGAAGTAGGGTTTGCTGCAGAAACTTCCTCTTACAGAAACAATATGATAATAATGTAACAATCTGGGTAATATCTCCAGACTTCTGTTACCACTTGTGTATTTCAGAATCTGAAAATAAAAAAGAATGTGAAGTTTACTGTATTTGGAGGAAAAAAATCAGCATCAAGAAAACATGTTCAGTAGAGTGATGCTTTTATTGAAAACATGCCTTGTCTGTTCTTCCTTGTACAAGTTTATAAACACTTCCGTCTTCTCCCAAGCATTGTCACCATGGTTTGCTGTAACCAGAAAATAAATCTTACATTTGTTAAATTGAGCTTTCCTGCTTTCAGATTTTTTCCCAGCGAAAAATAATCTGAGTCAGAACATCAGCTTCCCTAAACTGGCCGGGTTTAAAGGCTTCCCTGCTGAGGGTTACTAGGCAACATCTCATTTGGCTTTACCTATAACAGGCTGTTTCCATTCTCCCCACTTTGGTTGCCTCAGTAATAAAAAGGGTGTGTTCATTTACTAGTGTAGTCTTAAAACTGTTTAATGTCTTCAGAAAGTGGACCTCTATTGCACTGAATCTATTTTTGCTCTTTCTGTTTTGGAGCTCTGCAGTTTTTCATTCTCCTGTACTTTCTACAGGAGAGCTCCACAATTTCGTAACTTTTAAATTAAAACATCATACGAAGACAGGGATCGCTACAGCCAACCTACACCAGCATGGCACAAAGGCCACCAGAGATGTGAGGGACCATGAATGAAGCAGACACTTGACGCCGCTGGTTTTATGTAGTGTCATAGATGGTGATGGTCACACTGTCAACAGGCGTGTCTGTCAGCAGCAGCAGCATGCTGCTCGCTGTGTCCATGCTGCATCACGCTCTGCCCCGCAGAGATGCCCCTGCATCGCCTGTTGCTGTTGCCTGCCTGCTCTCACCATGACATATGTGCCCAGCCTGCTCAGGTCTCTGCAGCCATGAGTCTTCACAGGTTGTACAGAAATCACCTTCCTTGCATGCTGTGAATTCATGTACCACCTCCCCCAATCCTGATATATTTTCATTCACTAGTTGTTTGCTTGTTTGTTTTTCTTAAAATCTGTTGCACAGCTACTGGAAAGGGGATTTGGCCCTTACAGGCATTCTTTCAGTAGGCAGCCCCTTCACTCTCCTCATCTTTCCCATCACGAGAGGGCTGTCTCAGAAAGGAGTGTCACTGGAAGGTGTCAGCTGGACTCCTGTGCTCAGCCAGGTGCTGGTGGAGAAGCCAGCACTTGCCTGAGTACAGTGACTCTTGGCTGGGATACCAAACTGAAAGGCTCCTCATTTCTGCAAGTGGCAGAAAATAGGATGAGAACTGGCAATATGCCTGTTTCTGACCTGTCCCCACAGATACCAGGTCTTACTGACACCTTCTGCAGGTGAGACTGAATGCCATACAAACAAAATAGACCATGAAGCTGACAAAACCATTACCCGCCCACAGACTTGTGTGCAAATAGCACTCAGTTTAGTACCTTGGATTTACATGGTTTGTGGAGACCCACTCGTAGTGAACTGGCAAGTCAGTAACTGTTACTGAGAGAAGCAGCTTGCCTGAGCAGAGAGCACATTTATTTTACACCTGTAAACATCATTGTAAGCAACTGGACATTTGGCCTAAGCAGCAGCTGGTGCCTCCTCATTCATACAGCAGGATGACCTGAGGAAAGAGTCCTCTAAGGGCCCGGTTTAGCTTGTGCAGTGCTAATTACAGACATGTAATCATATGAACAGACCTGTATCTTCAAGGACAGCACCTGACCTGCACCACACTGACATACCACCAAGCAAACTGCATAAAGCATAACTCTGCCGCACCACAGAAACGAGACACCGAGCTAAGTAACCTTGTTCTGCTTAGTCAAATGAAAATGGGGAAAAGAGGAAGGTGTGGCTTTCACCACGTGTGTAAAATCAGAGTAATGGCCCATCACCTTTCAGTGCAGCTCTGTATCCTGCAGTTTGGAGTAGCTGTACTGAGAGATATTTGAATATCCTGCCCCTTAAGCTTCACTGTAAATATAAAACTGTTTAGATGTCTGCATGTACCCATGTGTGTATATCAGTAGGAGAACAAGGGACATAATTTCACTTTGCAAGCGTGGCCAGTAATCAGTTTGGAATAAAACCCAAAATCGACAGAAGCCCTCTTACGACTCCCAGCCCTCCCCGCTGCAGACAGCTTGTGCCTCGTCTGTTAAAACGCAGCCATACAAATGAACGACACAGGACTGAGCAGGGGAAAAGGGAGGGTGTAGGTAAGGGAGGAATGAGTGGAGGAAATGGGTATGAACTTCTTGAATTAGCCCTTCTGGTGCTTTATTTTTGGCAACATCTGACTCCTCTTACATTTTCTGCTGTATCAGATAGCGGCTGGAACTGGCTGCACAGCAATCTCGAGGAGTGTGGTGGGGATAAGGCAGGGGTTTCTTACCTGATCCATCTTTTTCTTACATTATCACTTGTGAAAAAATGCTATGGATGAAATGGTTACTCCTCAGTAGTCCTTTATAAAATGGCAAATTTGATCGCCTTGTTTTCTATTATTTGTGTTTACAGTACAAGATGGTAGGGAAGGCCCATGTTAATTTGGGTACAAGATAACTATGTCTTGAGCAGAGCATTATTATTATTAAGTTAGCAATTAATTTTGAGGATGCGCCAAGATCTGCGTGTATAAAACTGCAAGCTGTCTGTGTCTTTGGTTTTACTGTTCCATCTGCTGGCTTTTTATTGTCTATGTATCAGCTCAAGCTTCTATTTTTCACTTTTAAGATCAACCACAGCATGGTCCCACCTTGTGTTTTGTCTCATACATGCTGATGGTACTGGCCTGTGCTCTGCCAGCAACATCCGTCCTTATTTAAGGTCAAGTTTTCTTCAAATATGTTTGTGCTTTATCTTGGGCTCCCAACACCAGAGGACATCCATCTAAGGCTCTGCAAGGCCACTCAGTTACCCTGACTCCTCCTGGCCTCCTCCCTGAAATTCGCATCTCTCCGTATACCCATAGAGCACACCTAAGCAACTGGTGTGCTCTGACAGCTGGCATTCCACCAGCCATAATGATGCCACTGTCACCTTATGCTTCGTGCATCTGCCAGGGGAATCCATGTGACATTTCTCATCATGTATTTGAGCTTATCTCCTGTGATGATGCATTTACACGAACTAATTTTATGTCTGTAAACAGAGCTGTTGACATTTATGGTCCCATTCCTGTGTGATGTAAATTGCTGGACATTCAGGATCTCTGACCATAAGATCTTTGGGGCGGGGAACTTCACTATCTTCTGTGTCTGTGGTACCAACCACACTAGGACAGGTCCCCACTAAAGGCCCAAAGTGTTATAAGACCATGAATAATAAAGACTGATAATGATGGAAAACACTGTTAAAAGAGTATCATAAGCTACAAGAATTTCCTCCTGTATCTGCACTGACTTTGTTCCACCATAGCGAATAACGAGCAGTTTCTTCTCTGAGCTGAATATACTCTGCCAGGCAACTGCAGATTTATGTTCCATTCTTCACATCTGAGTTTTTCAATGTCGTTATTTCATTAATTAGTTTCAATGGTGATACTTTTTATCCCATTGTGCTTTTAATTGAGATTTCTATAGAATTCTTAAGAGACATTAACACATTAAATAAACTATTTCATTACTTTCTTAGTCTTTGCAGCATCTCTACAAGGCAAGTAATTATTCTCAATTTTACTGAGGGAAGACTTGATGAGAAGAATTTAATTGACTTATTCAAGACTACAAATTAAATTTGCACCCAAGCCAGAATTAGACTCTGCATGGCTCCCAGCAGCGTCCAAATCTTCAGACTCTGTTTTTTCTAAAACTTCTTTTGATACTTGTTTTTTTTTTGGGGGGGAGGGTGAATTATCAAAAGAGAGGAAGTAAAATTCACATACGCTTTTCCAGCTATGGCATTAAAACCAAAGCTAAGCCAACTAGGGCAACTTTGGCACATAAAGAGCAATACTTGACCTCTTTCTCAGAGCAAAGGTGGTATGAGCTTGGTTAGGAATTAGGCAGCTGTATTCTCTGGCTGTGCTGCGTATTGCCATGCAGTCTAAAAAGAAGCAATGATGTTCTTTGTTCCATGACAGCTTTAGGTAGAAATGAGGCAAGATAGCTTGCTAACAGTAACTTCTTTTCTTTGGAGGTAGCATGGCTTTTTTTGTGAGCACACAGAGAAGACAGGAAAGAATGAGCAGGTTACTCTTGTATCACCAGCACCTTCACCCTCCTTTCACCAGAAAATGCCTATTATTTTAGCTGTGTATCCACAGAACTATAGCGATGCTCTTTTCTGTTGCACCATGCTGCAAATCATTTGGATTCTCCTTTAAGCTTGTTGACAACCTACTCTGATTCTGGTCAGAACAAGAGAAGACAGACTTTTCTCAAAGCAAAAATAAGATTTTGCCACCCCAGAACATCTCCAGTATGAGGTGGCTCAGGAGGCAGCCTGCATGAGAAGGAACTGAAAAAGTCTCAGTTTGGGTTTTGAGCAAGATGATGAGGGCTTAGCTAGTACTCCTAAGTGTTTGTATTTTCTGGTCTTCAACCTTGGCCCTGCTGTGTAGAAGAAATGAGTCCTGCCACCACACAACTGAACTGCCTCCTCTCCCATTCACTTGATGACTTCTCGGACTGGGCAGCGAAGTGTTTCAAACTGTACTCCTGTGCCCGTCCCACCTCCTGCTGTACCGGTAACACTACGCTCACAGCATGTCCTGTAACGCTCGGCACCCCATCAACCTCACGGATTTCACAGCTCTTTACGCACAAATGATGCCTAGCCCCAGCCCTTTGAGGCAGTGGTGAGCCACATGCCACAGAATGGGAAGCTGAGGGACAGCTGTGGGAAGTGACTCGCCCACAGTCCCCCCAGGCAGGGCAGGGAAGTCTGATTACAGAAAGGGTTCTCAAAAGCTCTCCAAGTGTGAACTGCTGCCAAAATTCACAAAGGCAAAGTAGTTTAAAAGCAAAGCTCTTTATTGAAGAAGTGCCCAGAGTTTTTCAAGACCAAAAGAATTTGTCTCAAGGCAGGTGTGTCCATGGGGACTGGTTTTAGTAGCGCTGAGGAATGTGTGTGGAAGGGATTGGCAGCCTGCCACCGGGCAGAAGAAAGAGGAATTCATGCCCATTATTGCTCTCCCTTTTACTGTCTTCTCTTTTGTTGTCTTTTTTTTTTTTTTTTTT
>Ga0065711_1042976_pt1 | contig 15024 bp, 9 predicted proteins | sample Hoacrofraction12_FD_59098 | JGI IMG/M metagenome (GOLD analysis project Ga0065711, IMG submission 59098) | Hoatzin crop microbial communities from Cojedes, Venezuela - Epithelial fraction 12 v2 (version 2) | ecosystem: Host-associated > Birds > Digestive system > Esophagus > Crop | place... | reverse complement strand
CCAATCATAAGGGAATATGGGGTGCGTGAACAGCGCGTGATTTATGTCTGTAGCCTATCTGAATAAGCGTGATCGCGTGTACAGATATGAAAAATGTGTATAACCACACAAGTGGAGCAATAAAGTGAACTGACTGTGCATTGCATCAATGTGTGAGAGTCGTTCCTGTCCCTGCATGGATGCTGAAACTTGGCAGCTGGCTTTGCCACTGAATTGTTTTTAAATAGGATCCATTTTAAATGCAATCCACTTTCTTAATTTCCTCCTAATTAGTCTTCTATAGATAGTATGTATGTCAGTGGTCCCTCAAGATAGAGATGATGTGCTGCGGGAAGGATAAATAGGACTCCAAGGTTTCTTCATAGGCCTCACAAATCTATGTTGCTCTCCAGAGGGTTAGTTTTCTTTCTCATTCCTTTGGAAAAAAACCCCTTTGTCCAAAACAACCTTGAAAAACATAAGGTGAATGCAACCAGCTCAGCTATCTGAATCTGTGAAGCAGATAAAACCAGGTCTCAAAAGTTAGATGGGATTCATATGCCAGTTCTGTGATCCCTTCAGGATCTTCTGCACATAAATTCTGCTCAGAAGATTTCCAACTAGTGTTGCCTCAAGCAAAGGTTAAAGCAGAGTTCATTGGGCATGATGTTGAAGACTATCTGTGACATGTAAACTTGTAATGTGGGTGGGCTCATCCTGAACCAGGGCTCAGTTGCTGATGATATGGGAAGCACTGCTGTGGTCATGTCAGTTTTTTGCGAGAGCAGTTCAACAAAGAATGAGGAGAGAAACTGCAGATCTTTCATTGCTTAGGCTTACTCCATTGTATAGGACTGAGATCTCAGAAAATGAAATGACAGATAAAGCATCTCATTGCTTCACTAGAGTTTTACTTTGTTATAAAAAAATCTATTAAATGAAGAAACTATCAGAACACTGTATTGGGAAGAATAATTTGTTTGGTTGCTGTACACATGAGATGGACCTCAGTACTGTCTGCATGCACTCAAGGACCTTACTTAACTTGTGGAAGCCATATCCTTTAAGAAATCAGTTCTCATTCAAGGAGTGTTTGGACAATGCTTGGCATGCAGGACAGCTGATAGACCTGACAGGACTGTGACTAAAGTATATGTATTTTTATACAGCTTGTGCTTGTCACGAGGCCGAACCTTTCTTCACTACAATAATACCTCAGTGGATGCTGCTGTGCTGATGTACAGAGGGTCGCTCTTTCCTCTTCCTTAGGTGGCCACTCGGTCTTGTGGGCAGAAGCGAGGTATTGAGCTATGTGGACCCCACCAGGCCCCATATGGCCATCCTTGTGATTGTCTCCTGTGTAGCACAGGGAGAAGAGCTCAGAGAAAAGCAATGTGTTTGCTGCATGCTTAACCTAGATACTGATGGGGAGAAAACAATCTCTGAGATTTTACTATGCACACTGACGTTTCTGTTTCCTTAGAGAGTGGTAAGCCAAAGAGGCAGCCATTTCAGAGGATGAAATGCAAATAACAGTTACCAATGGCAACAGGTCTCCTGTTGATGGAGAAACTTTTTCCTTGGTTCTGATGACCCACTGTAAATATATAAATGTCCAATGTGACATTTTCCCCCTCCCCATTTATCAGATGAACTGTAGATTTCAATAGCTACTTAAGATCTTGTGGTTGAAATAGGATCCAGAGGTGTGTATGTTTATATTTAACAGTTGTCATAGTAAAAGCTCTGTGGTTTGATGAGCCAATTTAGTATCAGGGCCTTTGGGAAGGGTCTTTGTGGATGTTATGGTGCAGTGACGAGGTAAAAAATGCTTGCTGCTCTGAATAAGGATCATTATTAAGGTGGACTGACCTACTACTGTGTTCTACTAACCCTTGCAATCTATGACACATCCTTTCACCAATCCTTGTTTAAACTGCAGGCCTTGAAGCTACATCTTTCTTGGTTGCTTTACCAGACTCTCATGTAAACTTCATACAAGTGCTATGTGCTGCTTCTTCAGAGCTGTTAATGGGTGCCATGGCTTGGTCCTTGTTTTTTGCAAGAAAATTATGGTGTGTCATGTGATTGCTGATTCTGTTTGGGATGGGGGGGGTGGTGAAATATTCGTTTGTTCCTTTTGAAGATTTTACATTTCTGCCCTGTGCGCCATTTTTCCTGTGGTGTAACAGTTGGATTTCCAAACAGACATTGTGCAGCCTGGTTTGTCCAACAAGCTTTGGATGAGAGATTCCAAATAGCTGAGGCAGGAAGGCCTAAATAATAATGCTCCTAGGAAAACAAGAAATTTAACCCACTTGTGCTATGTGGAATCCGTTTGTTATTTCCAGAGATTCTGCAGCTTCTCGGATAAGACTTCTATGTGTTTTTCTGTTTAGGAGCTACTTCAAGTTTAACTGGATCCATCACTAAGACTGTTAGTGTCTCTGTGCATGAAGATCCCACATAACAATTTATTCCTGTCGTCTGAGTATGAGGCAAAGAGTGTAAGTGAGAGCAAGGGAGAAAATAGATGAAGGCCAGGAAAAGAAAATTGGAGTGTTTCCTTAAAACTTGCAGAGGTGATGAATTATGTTGATGTAATATGCAAACAGCAAAACAAGGGGTTGGGCAGCAACTGCAAAGCAATTTGCCTTGCTAACCAATATCACCTCAGGTATGTTTCTGTGCTCCGTTTATGGCTTGCACACTTCTGCGGATCCTAGTCTCTAGGTCTGTGCCTGGGTTGGCCCGGGCTGTTTTGTTTCTGTTGATGCCTTAAAAAAGGCGTTGCACAACTGCTTGTTACTGGAGATAACAGCAGCTGCATGAGAGCTTTCAGATCCTCTGTGGGAATGTGTAACCTCCTGCTTGTTGCTGTGGAGCATGCATGACGGTAGCAGCGATGCTCTGAGATGCCCTGGGCTTTTCTCAACCTGCTTTGGTTTTGGTGGCTATCAATTAGATATGTCAATCAAACATTGAGAGGACGTTGTTAGCCTGGACTTTGGGATGTTGAACAAGTGAGAGCCCTCTGTCTCATCCAAATTTCACTGAGGACAGCTAAAACACTGATGTGATCCCATCTGTCAGGGAGGAGGCCATGTCTTCTGGCTGGACTGCAGATTCTGGCATAAAACCTGTTTTCTTCCCCTTGCTTTTTCCTGGGTGAGGAAGTATTTATAAAACCACCACTTTAATTCTGTCTTTCCATATCGTAGTGACAAGAGATTGCATTAATGTCACAAAGTATCACTGAGGGGATTATTAGTACCTTGGTTCTGTGATCACAGCTGTAAATACTGGTCATATTCTGGCAGAGGTATATTTCTTCCTGAAAGTACAATGTGGTAAGATGTTAAAACTGCCAGTGATTCAGAACAAATTCTTCACTCTAGCAGGTGTGATTGAAAGGATATTTGTGTGACTGGGAAAACACCTTTTGAAATCATGCCTCAAAGGCACCTTGCTGCATGTTTTCTGCAGCCTGCTCGGGAAGAAGGAAATAATCAGTAATTACTTGGGAACATTAGGCTGTCTGTCTGCACAATCCTGCCTCTGTGCTTCACTATACCCCTATGTTTCGCTCCTTCCTAGCAAACCTGACTTTTGCTGCACTTCAGAGCTAAGTAGACTTTTGTATTCTTTGCAAAGAGAAAACCATAATTTTTGACAGTGGTAGGCTCAGAGCTGGCTTTAGCAAAGGAGGGTAGGGAGGTAAACTGTGGTATTTGCCTATGGTTGAAGAGGTGAGCTGGCTGCTCTGAGGGTAAACTAACCTGCTAATCCTTCCTTCTTACTTGTACAGGCCTATGCTGAGATGCCTTTGGGCTGGCTTTGAAGGAGGGCTGATTCACTGAAAACATCTGCTCCCATGTTCTTGCTTTCCAAGCAACCATACCTTGCAGTTGTCTCACATTCAGAAGTTTGGATTAGGAAGAAGTAAAGGAAGGTTAAAAAGGCAGTGTTATGGTGGACTGAAGAATCAAAGAATAACCTTGCCCATAGTCATAGCTGGATGTAGTGCTTGGGACACTTTTTTCTGTGACAATGTATTTTTAGTGTAACTTCACAGCATCCCCTGCTTAATATTTGTGTTATGGAAGTTGCTCACCTCACCTCCACGCTTCTATGACTGTGCCCTGTCTGCACCTCTCCTAGCAAGTATTCAGATCATTTTGGAAACATCTGCTCATCTCTGACATACCATTGACTTTACTAATCCACAAAGGGATTCACTACTTCAGTGAGTCTGTATATTTTTACATATGTAGAAATACTCAGGGGGAGAGAGCTGAACCAAACTTTCAAACTATTAGAAGGGCAGCTCCTACTGTGTGTGCCTGACTTCTCACATGCTACAGACAAAAAAAAATGGATGATGGAGTGTTAGGAGGGAAAAACAACTGAGGGTTACCTGTAATTCTGTACATTTGTCCTTCTCATTCTCAGAGCTTTTCAAAACAAGGTAATAAATTGTCTTGAAAATGTGGTAGTAGCATGAATCCATTAAAATGTCAGCAAATGTGGAGTGAAAGGTACCTGCCACTACTTACCTCCTGACCACATGCAGCCTAGCTTTCCCTTTTGCAGCCCATAAGAACAAAGCTGAGTGCTAACACCCTAGTTTACAAATCCAAGCCCAAGGCAAGGCTGTCTCCTATTGAACCAGATCAGGGCACAGCGGGAGACTGTATTGCCTGTGCCACCCCTGCACAAGACCATCTGTCCTACGTGTATCACCAGAGCTTAGGTGCGAAGGGAGGCAGCGCCTGCTGCCTTCCCCACAGCAGCAGCTGCTGCCGCCTCCTACCTTAGGTGGCAGGAGTAGGGAATGCCCTTCTGTATAAGACTTCTGCTGTCTTTTTCTCCCAGCCCTGTACTTTATATTTTACGGAGGACTCCATTCCCATTTTTCTGACCCATCCCTTCATCCTAAGGGGGTCTTGGTGGGCTAGATGGGTCTTCCTAGAAGGAGTAGGTAGGGGACTTGTAGAGGGCTGCTGGTGTATTCCTCAAAGGAAGAGGATGAGTGATTGGAAGGGGGCTTTCCTCCTCTCTCGTGCTCTTAATCCCAGTTCCCTCTCCTTGCCTGCTCTGCATCCTCCAGGACACATTCTGATGCTGTAGAAGCAAAACCGAACTTTGCGCCTGGGGCTGAGATGCCTTGAGTGCTGGTCTCCCTTGTATGTCAAGGAAACTGTCCCATATAATTGCCTCTGTTTGGAGTGTTGACTCTGCATGGGCGTAGGTATATCCCTGTGTTCTGGGAAATTTTAAACACTGGGAATATAGTATTACGGAAGAAAGATTGCTGGGAGGTACCTCCAGCGATCAGTAATTCCAGCCCCTTGCCTAAAGTCAAGAATGATTACAGCTAAGTCATTCCTGTGAGTTTCTTGCATCATCTTAGTTGCAGAAGACTTGTAATCTTCCTGGACACTCCTCCTTTATTTACCTCTCTATTGAAAGCCTTCTGTTAACCTCTCTGTTACTTCTTTATCCACTGCAGATCCAGGGAATGGGCAGCCTGCTTCCTTGCGGCCTGCGGTGGCTTTTTATCAGTTTGAAGATGGTTATTGTGTGTCTGCTCTGTCTAGCCCTTCTCCAAGTACCCTGAAATGGATGAGTCTGGTTATTCCAGATTGATGCCACAAGAGTGACTCTCTGGACTCGCTTCAGCGGGTTCTTACCTTCCAGGAAGGGTGTTGTGCAATACAAGGATACTGTGCTCTGGGAAAGACCTCCCAGATACAGCATGAAAGTACATGGTAGAACATGATCCTTCCTAGCTGAAAGTTAAGCTGTTCTGCTCAGGAGAGAAGAGAGAAAAGGGCTACTTTAATTTTTTTTTTTTTTAAAAGAAGTTAGAAAAAATATTCGAGACATAAGGGAGACAGGTTATTGTTACTATTATTTAAGACAGCTTCACCCAAAATATTTTTCCTCCTCCTGATAGGTGTGGGTCCATCCCTGATGATGTTTATCCACCTTCAGCAGCACATATGCATTGGCAAATGAGAGCCAGGCACTGTAATGGCTTTGTGTCATTGGCAGGATGTCTCCTTGTGCTTCAAGGGGGGGTGCTTCAGTCCTTGCCGTGATCTAAGCCTTTCTTCTCCCCAGACCACAAGGCTGGATTACCACTTGTAGGCAGTTGTGAAAGGAATTAGTTTTATCTGGTACAGTATGCATAGGCTATAGCTGGTGTTGCTGATACGCAGCTGAATGCTTCCCTGGCTACAAATGTCTTCTTCCCACACAAAAATCTTGTAGTAAGTCCTGGTTTTGGTTAAAACAGAACTGATTCTCTTTTAGTGAATCTTCCTTACAGCTGAGTTCTTCTAAGTAACTGCATTTTTCTGAAGTTGGCTGGTTATTTTACAGACAGTGTCTTCTCCAAAGCTGGTAACACCTAATGACTACAGTAACAGTGAGCTAACCGTAGGAATGGAATACAGAAAAAGGCCCCTGTTTATAGTTATCATTATAGCAGCCAAGGTCACCAATAGACTCCTTATATCCCACAAGCGAGGAGTCATAAAGGGTCACACTTGCAGGGAGGGAAGGACAGGAAGGGGCCCCGATATTGACCCACACGGTATTCCATGCCATGCATGTCATGCTCGGTTTAAAGCTGGAGGATCACGAGGGTCTCGCTCTCTTTGTCCATGACCGGCTTCTGAAGAGGACCCTGCTCGTTATTCTGCCTGCAATCCTGATCCAGATTCAGATCCGTGCATTCCTGAGTCCAGTTCCTGTCTGTTGCTGAGGCCAGTCTGGGAGTGCCTGGTGCTGCCTGGCAGCTGCTGGTGGGACGTCAGCACCCAGCTCTGGGAAACTCAGTGTCGGTTTTGTATATTTTGTTTTATTCCTCTTATCATTAATATTATTACTATTATTTGTGTTGTTAATAAAGCTGTTTTTACATTCAGTTTGTAAGTCTCTCTCCCTTTTCCTCCTTGTCCCCTTCCTCTGGTGGGAGGGCGGGGATTAACAGAGAGCATCTGCCACTGTTTATTGCTGCCCAGCTCTAAATGGTGACACCAGTCATTTCATCAGTGAAGACAGTACAGCTGGCCAAGCACAATTCGCTCTCAACAAATGCATCCTTGATTATCTCCTTGCTCTTAAAATACTTAGAAATGGAATACAAAAGAACGTGCTTTTCTAGGGACTGATGTTAGGCTGAGCAACCAAACAGACTATCTAGGCTGTTGTTACTCCACTACTGGGTGGCCCGCATTCCCAGACACACGGAGGTCTATGCTCATGTGAACCATTAGACCGCTAGAGTGATCTGTAATGGGGAGGAAGCTTTAGATACAACCAGTTCTCATTCTGTTAACACAGCTAACTCTCTTCTGCACGAAAAGTAGCAGGAAATCATTGCTCATAAAGTTATCTATAGAATCTGTTGGAACATAACATGTTTATAGATACAGTTTAAAGTAGTGATGAATGGTATATTTTCAGCCCAAAGTGCAAAACTGCTTGCTTGTGAAGCAGTTTCACTGCTGACTTCTACTTATTCCCTGACGCACCCTCTGTTCTGCTGTCCATAGAAAAGCCAACCTACTGTGTTAGTATGGGCTCCAATTTCTATCTTAGTAACAGTATGTATCACTGGAAATGCACATTTTCTCAAATGGGAAATAATGGCATAGCCCACTGGGACAACAGACTTCTGAGGGAACTTCTGTGTGGATTTGGCTGGATGCTGAAGTGACCTTTGTTACAGTCTTGCAGCAAACTGTCAAAGTTGAGGGATCTGTGACAAAAAGACTTGCACGTGTGCAGGCTGCATATTTGCATTGCATTAATGCTCCTGTTTTTCCTCTAGCATAATGAAGTCATGGTTTCTAAGACCAGCCCACACATATCACACCCTGTATCATGGGAAGAGAACATGCACCACAGTTCGGCTTTATTAAAGACAAGTGCCAGCAGAACAGGGTTTCGTGACGTATCTGTGAGAAGCCTGTCACCCATTTGGCTTTGCACTGCCCTGGAGATACATATTTAGAGGTGTGTTTTGCAGCTGATAAACAACCTTGATAAACATTACGTAAGGCTATTTACACAGTGGAAAACACATAAAATTTGCTGTCTTCACAGAAAAAAAAGAAAGCATTTGTATTCCAGCATCTGATTGTAGACCAGACAGCTAAACTATTAATATTTTATTTACACATTGAAGTTTATGTATCCATTCCTTGCAGAGTGGTTTGATAAAACTAGGTGCTTTATTAATAACAATGCAAGCAGTCCTCCTGTTAATCTTGCAAAATGAGCTATTCAGATACATGGAGATTAATTTCTACATCACTAAACACAGAGGACAGGTGCCAAGGACTTAGAAGGATATTGCTGTACGTAAGCCAACAAATACAGGGGGAAATTTGAGACAGCTCCTGAGGGAATTTGATGATGCAAAAGATGCACCATTAATGAGTCACTTAACTAGAAGTACCTCAACATGAAAGACTTATGTCAAGGACAGCAGGAGACACATTTCACCTAGTGATTCATACGAATACTCCATGCAGTATGGACCGCTGAGACAATAAGCCGACTTGTACTCTGCTTATTAATCCTGCTCCACCTTGTCCAACCACTCAGCTGCTTCCAGTAACTGCAAGTTCAGCAAGACTTGGGCTAATAGTTTGGAGTTATTTTTGATTTTCATAGGGAGGAGAGGGGAGGGATTTTTTACCTTCTCTTTACAAACATCCAGTTCAGTTCCTTTTTCTTAGCTCTCCCTATAAATCATATTGATTTGGGGTAGAAAAGGATTTGCATTCAGATATTGAGGCATTCAATTAGGTGAGACATTGAAGTTGGCAATATCTGTTGCCCAGCTAAAACTGCAGTTGTGTAGTCTTGAGAAGAGTCAACCAGGTAATTGACCTGCTCAGCCTGGTGGCAGAGCTGAAAGAGGAAGTGGAGAGGTTAAGGAACATCAGGGAGTGTGAGGGAGAGACCTACTGGTGGAGCCGCTCCCTGCCGTCCCTGAGGCCAAGGCAGCAGCAGGCGGCTCCACAAGAAGCAGAGGACCCCCTACCCTCTTGCCACCATGAAGAAAGAGAGGACCTAAGAGACAGTGGGGAATGGAAACGGGTCCCTGCTCGGGGCGGCAAGCAAATCCCCTCCCGGCCTCCCTTACCTCCCCAGTTGCCCTTAAGCAACAGATACAGGGCTCTGGAATGTGAGGGCCCAGCAAATGAGGATGTGGGTGAAGGTGAAGCTCCATCTGGGGCGATCTGCACACATCTACACAATGGGACAGCAGTCCTTTGCACGGAAAAAAATCACCCTCTTTGGCAATTTACTAAGGTGATTTTGTTTTTGGATATCATCTTGCCCAGGACAAGTTGGTCAGCCCCACATACTATGACTGCCCCAGCTAAGAAAAAAAGGAGGGTAATTGTCATAGGCAATTCCCTTCTGAAAGGAACAGAGGGCCCAATACGCCTACCAGATCCATCCCACAGGGAAGTTTGCTACCTCTCTGGGGCCCAGGTTAGGAATGTTGCTAGGAAACTCCCTGGTTTGGTGCAGCCCGCTGATTGTTACCCGCTGTTGACAATGCAGGTTGGTGGTGACAATATCGCGAAGTCCCAAGGCCATCAAAAGGGACTTCAGGACACTGGGGCGACTGTTTGAAGGATCAGGGACACAGGTGGTGTTTTCTTCAATCCCATCAGAGGCAGGGAAGAGCACTGAAAGGGGCAGGAAAACTCACCTGATTAACAGGTGGCTCAGAGACTGGTGCCATCAGTGGAATTTTGGTTTCTTTGATCATGGGGAGGTTTACCTGGCACCTCTGCCCTGGATAATAACTTTCTGATGCAAGTGGTGGAGGAACCAACAAGGAGAGGCACTCTGCTGGACCTTGTACTAATGAACAAGCAGGAACTGGTTGAGGATGTGGAGGCTGGAGGTAGACTCGGCTGCAGTGACCATGAAATTGTGGAGTTTAGGATCCTATATGGAGGAAGCAGGCTGATAAGTAGGATCAAAACCTTGGACTTCAGGAGAGCTATCTTTGGCCTCCTCAAGGAGCTACTTGGAAGAATCCTGAGGGTCAAGGCTGTAGAAGGCAGGGGGGGGTCCAAGAGAGCTGGTCGCTGTTTAAACTTCACTTCCTCCATGCTCAGGATCAGTGCATCCCCCTGAGAAGAAATCTAGAAAAGGAGGCAGGAGACCTGCATGGATGAGCAAGGATCTATTGGAGCCCAGGTGGAAGACAAAGGTCCATGGAATGTGGAAAGAGGGACAGTCCACTTGGGAAGAGTACAGGAATGTTGTCAAAGCATGCAGGGATGCAACGAGGAAGGTTAAGGTCCACCTGCAATTGAATCTGACGAGGGATGTCAAAGACAAAAAGAAGGGCAAACGAAAGGATTTTTGCTGCCTGTAAAACACCTCCTCCTAGCCCAGCTACTTCACCCTTCAACATAGACCACAAGGTCAAAGTAAGAGGAACAAATGGAACAATTTTGTTATCGCTTCAAGGTAAACCTAATTTGCAGTAAAACTGCAAAAAGCAATGAAGAGCTGTACACTTGGTTTCTGCACCAGGCACAGCTCAGGATATGCAAGGATACTCTACCATGTGTGCACGACCATGCAGCACAACATGGGGCTGAGATGAGCTGCCAAGTGGCACAACACCTTTCTACCAAACCTTGTGTCAGATTTCAGTACATAAGCTAGACTTGGTTACTTGGGTGTTTGCACTTCTGGACATCTTCTGATCTCCAGCCACTAGTGACAGAATGAATCTCAGTACAGAGCAACAGAAGATCCCTAATCTACCTAGCTGCAGGTTTTCACTCAGGGTTAGCCACAGGAGAAGACAGGTCTCAAGTCAGCCCCAATAATGCAGTTCCTTCAGTCGGTTCATATACTGGCATGTTAAGGAAAATTGGAAGAGGATTTACTGCATCTTTGAGACTTGCTATTCCAGAAGGAAAAGAAGTTACAGGTGACGCTGTGGCCAGCAGGCGTACGAGACATACAGAACCTGAACTGTGAGGACACTGGATAAAACTGAAAGAAAATGGAAAAAAAAAACCCACGTAAAAATCGCTAGACGATGAGAAGGCAGAGTGCATATGACAGGTGCTGTAGGTTGCTTTTCTGAAGCAGCCAATACCTGGTTGGGATATCTGCCCCTGCCCTCACCTCTGTTGTTCACAATACCACTCAAGTTATGTCCTTCTGCCAATAACACACAAAACCCAAACAAAATCTTTCACATGAACACTATGGCAGAAAATATCCCTGGACTATTAAAGAAGAAGAAGGGTAGCAGCCACCAATAATACCTCAAGTCTAAGTCCAAAATCAGTAGACAACCCCTCATATTGTTCAGGTTTATGGAAGGTCTGCCAGAGACGGTGCATCTTTTTGGCGTGATTGAGCCCTTCCTGTTTATTCTGCAATAAAAAAGCTCTCCTATTACAACACCATCTTTCTGTCAAGGATTTGTGAGTAACATTTGTATTTTACAGCACTTGGTCTGTGAAGAATTGAGCGGGAGGTGCTTTATACCTACCTGATACTTTACTAACAAAGTACTTTGGACAAAATATTTATTCTGAATGAGATACTTTTATTAACATGCTTGTTGTGGGTTTAGATACATTTGCACAGTCCCTGGGAAATATTACACTGCACCAGACACACATCTATACAGTGAGACAGCAGTCCTTTGCACGGAAAAAACTCACCCTCTTTGGCAATTTACTAAGGTGATTTTGTTTTTGGATATCATCTAAAGGCCATTGACATTGAACATGTGTAACACGCTCTCCAGGATGCAAAGTTTCAGCAAAATCCCCATTTTGTAAAGGTCCACTTTCATTCCCTAGCCTTACAAGGGATTTTTCAGCACCTTGTACTTGTGATTTCCAACAGGACATAAGGCCAAAATCCATATGAATTCAATTACCTGGGAAAAAAAATACATTACAGTTCCAGTAGTGCATTGGTTATTATGTCATCGCTATTATGGAAGGAAAATGTGCAACTAAACATGCCACACACCACTTATGACCACGTCTCTACAAGGGAATATATATGAAGGTTCTATACAATGTCACTGACAGCAAATCAAAGGTCATTCCTGTCAACACTTAGGTCATGTCAGCGGGTGGTATATGAAATAGCAGATATGTCTCAGTGAGAATAACCTCAAGTCAAAAAGAAACCTGTTCACCTCTCTAAACTCTTCAACAGCACAGTAAACATTAAGAGAACAGTTAAGGATATATTTAATCGATGTTGTATTATCTCCTACTGTTTGCAATACTGTCCTGAGTCAATAGCATATTTGCTCTGTTTACAAGTCATGTGCTAATCGTGTGATATTTTAGTGTCCAGGGCATGCTGGCAGACCAGGCACTGAAACAGTGCAACTGGTAGCTTTTAGAGCACTTCTTTTAGGTGCTTAAAACATAGATGGAAAAAAACAAGATGCTCTCATACATGTAACATTTAGAACAACACTGGTTTACTACAGCAGGACGGTTTTTTTCTTCCTGGTATTCCTAATACTTTGTCTTATCAACAGCAAACATGCTGTCACACTAAGCACAAAAAATTTGAAGAAACAGCCCTAAAACATGGAAAAATGGAAAAAATTTGATTGAACAAGAAATAACTCCTCACTGAAAGAAATTGCTTCTATGTGTGTATATGTAGTTGCATCATGATATATACTACGAACTGAGTTATTTTACCCACATGGCTTTTGTTCATTGTTGACTCACCTTTCCCACCCCTTCTACATTTACGTCACATATAGGATCAGGTCATTATCATGAGAAATCCATTATTTGGTCGTATCTTTGTAGGGATGTTGTCATAATTCGTGATTATTTGAAAATAGAATGAAATTTTTGCCATGATGATAAAATATGAAAAGCCACTTCAGAGGCCTTTTAAAAAGCTCATTCTGTTGAATCTAGGACCACACACTGCACACTGAAGGAACTGAGGTCACTCCGTGCTCCATATATACCCCCTATATTAAAACCAAAAAATAAACATAACCCAAAGTTAACATCCTCGGGTGCCTTAGTCTTTTTCCCGTAGTAGATCTCACTTGTCATCCTCTCAAAATTATCCTCAGCTTCCACCCTGGAGTGGTGGTGCACTGTCTGCCTGAAAAACAATTTCAGCACCCTGCTTCACCCCCAGCAGCAGAAGCAAGCACGTGTATTTCACGAGCCCCTTCAGGAAATACCGCTACGGTTAAAATGGAGCTTTTGAAGAAACATGGGCAGACCCTATTAACTCATTCCTCTTTCACTAGTCTTTTAAAGAAATGGGCTTTATAGAAAGCAAGAACATTTTTAAAAGCAAACTGAAATTATTTTCAATGCCTGGCACTATACTGGAAAAGAAAGAATTCCAGACCAACCCCCTAGTGCCACCACTGTTACATCAATTGCAAGCTCATACTTAGAAGCAGGTTTACCAAAAAAAATCGAAAAGAATGTCACCAAAACCAGTGAAATAGCATAGAGGAGAGGTCAGTTCCTTCAAGGGACCTGTTACCAAATGTAACTTTGCAGCTCCACACACATTTTGACTCTTTTACCTCTCCTGGAAATGTACACAGAGTGCTACACACAGCGCTTGTCTGTTACTTGGTTGGTGTAGTGACTATATCCAGGCTTTTGCACACAAGCAACTGCTGCTGTTTTCCAGCCATTTACCAGGTCAGATGTTTCTTCACACAGTGTATGAAGTAGAATAAGCATTCTCAAAAAAAACCCAAATCAAACCCGGCTGGGATGATAGGATACCTGCCCCAAAACTAAACCCACATTTGAATGGAAGATGATCTTCACCCAACAGCAATATAAAATACCAGATAGGAGTAGGAATGTGTTGTGGTTTGGCTGCAGCCAGCAACAAAAAGCGCCACGTGGCCACCCCTCCCCCCGCCGGGGTGCAGAGGAGAATGGAAAGAAACAGGCAGAAACTGGTGGGTCGGGATAAGGGCAGTTTCACAGAACAGCAAACAGAGGGAAACAGTAACAACAACGATACAGATGAGGAGGAAACACAACACAAACTGCACAGCCCAGAGAGCTGCTCTCCCGGACTGATGCCACGTGATCCTGAGACGCGAGTGAGTTCCCACCACCCTGCTCCCCCCAGCCGGAAACCAGCATGATGGTACATGGTATGGAATACCCTGCTTTGTTTGGCCAGGTTGGGTCAGCCCGCCCCGGCTGTGCCCTGTCCTGGATTCTGGTGAAAATTAACCCTGTCCTGGCAGAACCCAGGACATTATCCACCCCTTATTCCATACCATCTACGTCATACCCAGGTCCCCCATTATCCAGTTGATCACCACCACTTCTCCTGTCTCCAGATATCATTCCCTTAGTCTATGGATCACCACTCTAAAGTGTCCGTTGAGTTCATTTAATCCATGACTACGGGCTCCATCTGTTGTAATGGTCTTCCGTGGCAGGAGAGGTGATGTGTGGTGATGGGTGGTCGCTTGCTGCATCCGGAGCTCACGGCTGGTGTATCTGGTGCGGCCCGTGCCCACAGTCTGCAGGTTGGAGATGTCGATCTCGATGAAGTTGCTGGGTGTCAGTTGTTGAAAACCAGGTCCAGTCCCATCATCGCTGTGCTCTACTAGGTTTCATCAAAAAGTTCATCCTTCTTTAATCTGAACGATTCTTACTATGATACTACTGGTATAACATATAACAATTATAACAGTGATAACAGACAGTGACAGGGTTATTTAAAAATTAACTTTATACAATTTATTTATGAACTATTCTCACCCAAAATCAAATCCCCATGAGGTACACATCGGACTTCCCCATCCTTCCGCGTTACCCACCAGGTGCACCCAGGTCCTTGAGCAAAAGCAGTCCCACGGACAGGCTTGCCGTTGCCCGAGGCAGGACTAACCCAAACCATCTTCCCTAACATGTTCCGCATGTGCACTACAGGGACTTTATCCCCTTCTACAGGGCGCTGAGGTTTTGACTGGGCAGGACCAGC
>Ga0065711_1042974_pt1 | contig 15025 bp, 9 predicted proteins | sample Hoacrofraction12_FD_59098 | JGI IMG/M metagenome (GOLD analysis project Ga0065711, IMG submission 59098) | Hoatzin crop microbial communities from Cojedes, Venezuela - Epithelial fraction 12 v2 (version 2) | ecosystem: Host-associated > Birds > Digestive system > Esophagus > Crop | place... | reverse complement strand
CTTGAATATCTCCAGAGAAGGAGACTCCACAACCTCCCTGGGCAGCCTGTTCCAGTGCTCCGTCACCCTCAGAGGGAAGAAGTTCTTCCTCATGTTCAGATGGAACTTCCTGTGCTTCAGTTTGTGCCCTGGAGGCACCCTCTGAAGATGCAGCGTTTACGTTTGAAATGACACCCAAACTTACAGGACACAAACTGCAGCCTCTGCAGGTCATAGTGCCAGACAGACAGAAAAATTTGGCCTCCTCTGAGCATCCTATCACATTCAAGACTTCACCCTCACCTGTTTGCACAGGTGTGTCTTTACATCCCTTCTCTTCGGTCACATCACCGGGAGTCACCTCACTCGACATAAGGGGTCAAAAGCTTGAGAGCCCCCTGCACAGTCCCTGCCTGGTCAATGGAGAGAAGCTGGCACCTCCAGAGGGAGAGCAGTCACCCCTTCCCCGCGTCCCCCTGTCCCCATGGGGCACATTCCTCAGTGGGGAGGGGGGGATTGTTATTGCTGGGGGTGCTGGTCTCTGCGCTGACCACAGCTCGCTCTAGTCAGACTCCTGGCTTAGCGGTGAGTATCAGTATAGGTAGCCAAGATGGAGATGGGGATGCAATTAAGCAAAGATTTTATGCTTCTCAGACCTGAGGGGTCGAACTGGTAGTAGCCCCCACCATTTTTTATTCTGCTCTTCATCCCCATACAACAGACCTTATTTTGCACTGGGCTGTTCCCAGTTTTGCCAGATGGACTACAGCTAGATCAGTCAGCAAGGCAGTAGAAGACCATCACCTTGCACTGAAGAATCTATCCTCTCTACTTCACCCAGGACTCCAGGAAGGCCACATGAATGTGTACTAGACCAGGGAAATAATGTGACTTTCACAGACAAAATTTTGTGCTCTTTGCTGGGAAATTTTAGTGCTTTCCATCATGCCAGGGCACTGTAGTCATCCCCCCCTTGCCCCGTTTACACCCGTGGAAAAAGAACCTTCAGCCTTCACCCCCTGCGACCAATGTGCAGAAGAAGACGCATTTTCTGCTTTCACAGATGCCGGTAGCTAGACTTGGAAAGGGCTGTTCTTCACCAGCATGAGGAAGAAGTCTGATACAGTAAAATCTCAGGAAAAGTTATGTTTGGAGGCATGAGTCCTAGGTCTGACTGGGTCTGGATGGACCATTTAGCTCAGTACTAGCACTGCAAAAGTGAGGGGGTTTTTTAGTTCAGAAGCCAAAGAGAAATTTGGGCTATGTTAAAATTAATGACTTGGCAAGATGCTAAAAATCTTTAAGTTTTGAGGGAACAACAAAAAAGCTGCCCATCTTTTGTTTTGTTCCAGCTCCAAATGCTTCCTCCAACTCAAAGTGACTGGGAGCTATTTACTTCTCTCCCACTTTCATTTTTTATCTTGTGTTTTTTTGTTAAACTGCGCTACAGTTCTGCACTTCTAAATTGATTCACATCGTTGAAAAAAAAAAAGCATTAAAAAAAGTCCTGTTTTGATATTTTGTGAGTTTTTCCATCCAGCTTTTACAGCTGAGACAATTTTTGATCCTTACAGAACTCCCTTTTCTCTGTGATTTACTATTTGAATGGACAGTCCAGGTTCACTCCACTAAAAACAGCACATGCCGTTTTATCTGAGATGACAACCGACAATCTGTGTCTGTCAAACGGTTTCTGTCTGGCAGCAGAGACTTTCAGAGGCTGGTATAGAAAAGCAGGATGCCCTTCTGGTGTAAGGCACATCTGACCTGATACCTCCATGAGTTCGTTATGCCGGGAGAGCATCAAACAACTGGCAACCCCATTAGCAGTAAGCGGTCAATGCAAAGATGCCAACCTGTTGCATTGGTTTAATTCATTGCTGCCTGCAAGGATGGGCACAAGGCAGCTGGGAAGAGAGGGGATAAGGCGAAGATCGTGTTTAAACAACCACCCAGACCTGTTGGAAATAATCAGAGTTTTTTTCTCCAGTGGATTATACCCGCTGTGTGTCTCTGTTTGCTCCAGTCTTTTCCTGAGTTGAAGCCGAGGGATTTTTCCATGTCCCCGAGGAGTATGTTAGAAAAGCAGTGTTTATGTTAAGGGACTTCATTAACATTACGAGTCAGGCTGTAGTACCCAGAGACTATCACAGGCCGAGCAGGACGGCGCACACGAACCCTTGTTCCTTTGCGTCATTGGCCCAAGCAGCCACCAGGCTGAAACCTAACCCTGGCTGCTTGCCTTCAGGGGTAAAAATAAGAACGGTAAAGTAAACAAGGCCCCTGTTCAGCCTTCCTGAGCCTAGATGGGAATTGCTTGCAATTATACATCAAAACTCAGAGCTGACTCTGAGCAGGATCAGCTCTGCTCTGCTGCGGCTGTGACCATGTGGAGAAAACCCATGCCCGCAGCTTGCAACCGCTCTGGCCGGCCGCCTCGGTCCTGGGCCATGAATCCAGGAAACTCCTAAGTATATGCTTAAATCTACCATTCCTGAGAACAACACTGATTTGACACCAGTGGGGCTTAAAAGCAAGCATGAGGTTACAGGCTTTCCTGAGCACGCTTGCTTTACCGAGCCTAGGTCTCAGACGTTCATTATTTTCTCCCGATGACAGCTGAGGTTTGGGGTTTTTTGCCTGCAGAGCTCCCTCCCGCCTTGCATTCCCAAACCCCTCGCTCCCCTTTACATCACGGCAAGCTCAGCCATGCCGTCCCCTGCACGCGTGCCCTTGCCGATTCATCCCACTCGGTGAGCTCCGGCACGTCTCCCGCTCCCACAGCCACGCTGACCCCACTTCTCCCGCAGCACCGGCTGCTCGGCTGCCTCTGCTCCGGTGGGGATGCCCGGGGCGGGGGGAGTGGCGAAATGCCGCTTGCCTGCAGCTAAAGCCCCTCCACCAAGCAGCCAGTGGGGCTGCGTCCCCTCCTCTGCATCTCCCAGCCACGGGCAGCATCGAGACAAGGAGCCACAGACACGAGTAAAGGCTTCTGCATGTTTAGCTGTAGTTTGGGGGGGGTGTGAACATGTACAGAGTTACATGTAGAGTTGTTTAGATATGCAGAAATGCCCATGGGGCTCTCTGATCCGGTGCCTGGGTGCATACTGGCGTGACAAGAACCCTGCGGCTCTGCCACCCCATGCTCCCTGCCCAGTCCCAGCCTGCCGGGGTACCCTGCCCGTCCCCGAGCAGCCCTCCTCATCCCCACCACACTTGGCTGCAGCCTCTCCCCGTCACCGCGTCGCACTTACCGACACCGCGAGTCCCCTGTGAAGGAGGAGGCACAGACTGTAGGGGGAGAGGGGCAGCAGAAGGCACCACCGGGTTCAGGGGCACCAGGATGCCCTGCCCCACCCCATCCCCACATGTCCCCTCCTGTCCCACCGGCAGAGAACCAGGGCCCCCACTGCCTCCCCAGCACTCCTCCCTCTCCAGCCACAGGGCCCTATATGCACCCACCTAGGAGCCAAAAGCCCTTGGTACCCTAAAGCAGCCGATTTTCTAGCCTATCCCTCATTCTTGGGAAAAGATGACTGATTTCCACCCTCCTTGTGAGTTTTATAATTTTCCCCACCTCTCGACAAATCAACTGGATGCAACCAGGGGAAGTGTGTCAAACAAAAGCACTCCTGTCCTTGTCTTGTAGTCTCTGGTGTTATTTTACATGAGTATAAAGAAGCTCTTCAAACAGACTTGCAGAATCTAGAGATCCTTGTGCTGGCTAGATTTTATTTACATGACAGTAAAATTTAAGCATCAGATTTGAAACAACTGCTGAAATAATATAGTCTTATTTCACCATTAATTTCCCCTTCTTCCCAATGCTGCATAAGCCAGCTAGGAAAACACTTCTGACCAGACAGGGCTCCTCTCCTCTCCTCTCCTCTCCTCTCCTCTTCTCTTCTTACAATTCATAATGATGCATTTAATTAATAGTAAATGTGCATAGAAGTTTTCTGGGCAGCTGTACAACAGCAACATTAACACCAGATGAGCCCAAAATTGTTTATTGTTATTACAGTGAATACCAAAGTGAATTAAGAATGATCGATCGGACACTTCTTGTGGCTTGACCAAATATATACATATTTAATAATAGGATGCTTCAGAAGAAGAAAGAGAAATGCTGGCAAAAGAGAAATTCAAATATGTTTGACTCTTTTTTCAGTTGTTATTTAAAAAAAGAACTAATTAGCTGAATTATGTGGCCAGAATTTGAAAGAAACGAAAGTATTCGCCGTGTTTAATACCACTGCACTAATCCAAGGTGACACCTACAGAAATAGCTTGGAAGTGTCACTCGACAATCAATCAGTTCCTTACAGTCACAAACTGGTTTTAAAAACCATAGCGCCGAAGGAATTAATAAAACTAATAGGGCATTTAAAGTCCTGCTGAAAGACCGAACCGCGTCGGGCCGGGAGGAAGGCAGGAGGAGCAGCGCCCTGCCCGTATCCCCACGCTGGCGGCAGCCAAGCGCGCCGAGATTCGGCACGTCTCCCGGCGGGGAGTGCCCCCGCACCGCGCTCGCCCAGTGAAACAAAAAAAGCAGGAACCCTTATTGAAAAGATTATCTTTCCCATCAATAATCCCCCTCTAAGAGTTCTTTATTAGTAAACCCCATGGCAAAACCTGACATATTTACAGCTTGCAGTAAACTTTATGTATCTGCAACAATATTAATAATAAAGAGCCGGTGACCACAGCAAATCATTCCGGCCTTCAAAATGATCAAGTGAAAGCTTAATTGTACTGAAAAGAGAGAGCCCTGACAAGTTGGAAATCCTTCCCACACACCCCTTCCAAAAAAGAGAACTTTACCAAGATGAAAAAAGTGTGTCGGAGGATTGGAAACATAAGAATACATATTTAAAAAAAAAAAAAAAAAGCCCAAGTCTGATATCACAGGCTGAGCTGAGACAGAAACCTGATCTTTTACATGGAATGGGTAACATTTGGGTCTGTTTTATGTGAATTGCTCCAAGCTGTTTTGGTTAGAAATGTATAGATTTTAAGGTAAGGCGTACCGTGTAGGCAGTGCAGGTCATTCCCACTTTTGGAAGACGTTCCCCATTACTTTTCAGCTGACAAAGGTAGGGTCCGAACTTTTCTTTCTTTGCTGAGTAACTTCTTTGCTTTAACGCTGAGCTGGGTTTGGCAAGAGAGACACTTGCATTTTGCTGCCTGATTGTGCTTTTCAACGCTGTCTCGTTCCCTCTCTCCCCCCCTCTCAAGAATTATCGCATTTTAGTCACCAACCTGCAGAAATGTTTATTTTCCTTGTTTATTGTGCTGTTACAAAAAAAAAGAAAAAAAATATTTCTCAATAATTTTACAAACTTGTTTCTGCTGGGGAAAATGAGAAAAATTATGCTGTTTGGAGTAGTATTCTGGAGAGGACAAATCTGAAGAGTTCCAACCAATTTTATTTGCATTTCATTTTAAACAGAACAAGAGTCAAGTAGGCTTTTTTTCTTATTAGACAGCGTTCACTTTTGTGTGTCCTTATTATGATTTTTTTCACTAAAAAAGAAAAATACCTTCCCATTTTGCCAGTCAGAAATATTTCATTGTCTTTATTGTAATCGACAGAATAGTTTGTGAGTAACTTTATACTGACTGAAAAAGAGAATATTCATGGTTGGAAGAAAGGCAACAAAAATTTTTATAAGAATTGTAACCTCTTCCAGGATGTTTTCTAAAGAATCTGTTTCTCCTACAAAAAATATCAAACTGAGCTCCACTTTTATTGTTTTAATTATTTAAAACTATATTTTCACAGCATCATATTTCTTACACATGCACATTAAAACAAGGGAGAGCAATATTGCAAATTATTTTTGAATGGCTGATATGTCCCATTTGCTGATTCAAAAATCACCACTGAAAAACATAACAAGAAAGCCATAAAACTCTCTTTAATACGTTACGTATTTATGCTGCGCTTACTTGTCACATTTTGACTAATAATTATGCAGCCTTTTAAAATGAAAACAAAATGTCTTGAGCATGATGTTGTAATTACGCACAACGCGTTCGTTCCCGTTCCCGAACGACTCCCTGCTTTATCCCGCTCTGATAATCACACAGCAACGGCTTTCCTGCGTGGTAATTTGTCTTTTGTCTTCGGAGCGTTTCTCCTTTAACCAGAGTTTGCATTTGTGCAGAAGAGTGCATACAAAAAGAGCCACAAACACGTGTCGCTCCATCCCCATGCGCGTACACACGGAGATCGATGGGGAGCAGGTACAGCGAAGTTTTACAACGGGAAGCAAATCCTTCAGGAACCCACTCCATTAACTCCCAGCCTTCGAGCCGTACTGTTTTACCATCAGGGCTTGTGCGTTCGGCACACAAACTTCCTCTGAGCTTGTCCCTTCAGATTTTTCTCTGCTTTAAATGTGGGGTTTTTTTTTTCCTCTGAGTGTGGGGTCAGATCTTGTTTGTTTGTTTGTTTTGTGTCATCATTTGTCATGCCATATTTTCACTAAACCCATTTTGCTGCTCTGCAGTACAGTTCTAAACAGCGGGGGCAGGAGGGGGGGAGGCTTGACTGCCGGGTGACTTGGGTTTGCCCTCAACTATCTTCTTAAAAACAGACAGACATTTCATGAAAAGGAGGAGGGAATCATTTTGTTTGAAAATAAAATAATGCAAGCAGCAGAGATCTGCTGCCTACTGCCCCCGAGAAACTACTAGAAGAGACTTGAGAAAAAGCATCAGCTATTTTTGCCTCGTGATTCTCTTTAATTTATTTTTATTGTCTGTTATGATGGAGAGATACATCTGTCCATAAATAGATTGGATTACTTGCTTTCCTAATATAGCTCTGCTAATTAAATCAACCTCAAAAAAGACATATTTTCTTGTCACGTCTTCAGATTAATTGCCTCAAACTTAGAATTAAAAATTGTTGTAATTTCAGCCCACTAGGAAAACTCATATTTTAAAAAATAAAGTATCCTTCTCTAAACTTATCATGATTTTCCTTTAGACCATTAAGTTTTCCGATAGTCATGAATCGCCTATTTGGCGATTTTTAAAGATGACACCACTATAAACACAGCTCTTTCTCTCTACACATGCACAAGCACACACACATACGTCTATATTCAAAAGGCGGGTTATAAACTGCACCAAGTTGGCAGCTGTCGGGAATGTTATTTGTGGAGCGAGCGCTTTAGCCTAGGGACGTAGTAGGCTCTTAGTAATAAGCGAGAGGGAAAAAAATCAATGTTTTCTTTAAATCAAGACTCCAGCAGAATTGTTTTAATGAATATCTAGAGCTAGCAGAGAAACTCAGGCTTCGGTTTGCTCCTACTCTAACAAAATTTCCTTTGTGGTTTTCACTGTACGATCAAAAGGAGCCAATTAACTTTTCTGTAAGGTAAACAAATGGGGAACTAGAAACATCCCCACGAATGATCTGGCCATTGTATTACCCAAGGAGGCCAATACAAACTTGGACCCCCATATAACAGGGGAACGGGAGCATTCCTTCGCCCCCACAAGCTGTGGTCTCTCTCCCGGCCGCTGGCGTTGGAGGGGTCACAGCCACCTCGTCTTGTGAAGCCCAGCACAGGCGCAGGACCCCGGGCGGGCTGAGGGGCCGGGGCATGGCTCGGCTGAGCCCCACATCCACGTGAGAGATGAGAGGGCACGCGCTGGGGCACACCAGGGAAACCCGGCGCCGGTGGGAGGCAGTGAGTCCGCAGGCAGACCCGGGGATGTGGGAGAAGGGGCAAGGGAAGGAGAAACAGAAAGCATGAGAAAAACTTTGAGCCAAACCCTCTTCAGTTTTCTTTGCACCAAAACGAACACAAAAATACGCAGATCCTTGCCTCTGCCTTGCAGGTAGCCAGGAAACCTGCTCTTTTTAATTTTTTCATTGCAAAGTATTTGCTTTGCTCCCTAACGCTGCCTCGTTCGCTCGGTTAGCTGTGGAACAGCTGCGCTGCTCTCCAGGGGGAGGATCAGAGCCCCCGGGAGCACGCTTCTCCGTAGGGAGCACCAAACCTTCCCTGGCTCCAGGGAACAGCCACCGCTCCCCGCCACCCCCTGGGCAGGAGACTACGGCCGGCTCGCTGCCCCTCGGTAGCGTCACTCGGGTTTTAGGGAGCACTAGCTGTACTAATAAATCCAAATAACAGAACAAAATCACCTCCCCCAGGAAAAAGAGAAGGCTTTCTGGAGCTCAGCAGCTGTGTGATGGCCATTTTATATTTGAAAGAGCCACCGAAATAGCGTCCCACAGGTAGGAGAGAAGGCTGCTCATTTTTGACAGGACTGCGGAAAAGCAGATGCGCCAGGACCGCGGTGAGCTGCACCGATGCCCATGCTTTGCTCCCAAGGTATCTGGGTCAGAGCTAGCTGAGGTACCTCTGATCCTTACCGCCTCGTGCCGTGGGTAAAGGGCCCAGGGGTGCTGGCTTGGGAACGACGAGGCTGTGCCTCCAGCCCTCCCAGCCCCAACAGTATTCCTGCGTGGGAACGCAGCTCCGCAGGTCAGGCATCAAAATATCGGGGTGCAGAAGCCCCCGAAGTTTCAGTGGGCACAATATGTTGCCTTCAGCCATCGGGTCGGAGGACATAGTTTTGCAAGGCCAAGCAGGTCTTGGGCATCCCTGTGATGTGATGCTCATCAGCATCGACTGCCTTGCAGTGTCAGAGCTAGAGATAGCAGCAAACTCCGTGGTAGTGACACCAAACTCCTCAGCTCTCGGGCCAGAGGCTGCAGTCGTCAGCACCATGGAAATGCTGCAGATAGACAGGCTGAAAGATGCCCCGACGCAGATGTGAGTCACATACTTTATCACTGCATAAATATCCCAAAATACTTCCAAACTTCTGCACGACACAGAAACACAGCCAGCTGTGGGACGGAGGGCAGCAGACTGCAAACCGGAGCATTACAGAGCGACAGCAGGAAGGAAGGATTTGGCAGGCTCCCGCTCACACCGAAAGGCATCCGTGGCGTCCATTCGGTGTCAGGGCAAAACTGTGTCCTCCTTCCCGGCAGCACTAGGGAACCACAGAGCGATGCCCGCCTCCGTGCCCCCCTTCAGCCGTGCCTGCCCCGAGCCCTCTCCCCTCTCCCCAGATGCCACCCTGGGAGCAGCGAGGCACGCCGGCCATCCCGGGGGCCGCGAGACCTTGCTGGCTTTCGTTCCACGCACCGCAGCCTCGCTGAACGAGTGTGGAGGGGATGGTGATTTTCTAAGGGGTCTCCTCGTGCTGCCGCAGGCTTGTTCCCATACACAGGTTTCGGCAGCACGGAGAGGGCTGGGCCCGGCTTGGCGATTCTGCCCCCGGAGAGCGTGCAGGGGTGCCCAGAGCAGAGCGCCCAAGGCCCACGGGGCAAAGCAACCCGCCGTCCTTGTGCACCGAGTGCTCTGGGACAGGGAGAAGTGGGGTGATGACTGCATCCGAGTGAATAGATTGCTGTTTTAACCCCCAAATGGGTTTCATTACTAACTCTTTTTTTCCTATTCCAAGGGGCAGCTAATGGTTTCTTGGGTTCTTTAGAACAGGCTTTCCTGATCATGTCACCAGTAAGTGAAATTAAGAGTCTCTCTCCCCCGACTCCCAACCCCCACATCTTCCTGCCAGATCCCTTTGGTAGGGAAGGAGAGTTAGCAATATTCACAGATCCCAGTCATTAGGCCTTTCCTGCATAATTTCTAAAATGCACTAAGAGAAAGAGGTAAGGGGGGGGATAAATAAAAACCCCTTTATTGTGCTGAAGCTCATAAATTCACTGCAGGATGATTTATAGCAGCAGAGCGTAGCACCTAACTCAAGTCAATGCAAGAGGTTAATATGAAAGGTTAAGGAACTCGGTTCTGGCTGATTTATTGTTGGTCTGTAGGCTTTTATCCTGACCACAGCTCTGCAACTGTAGCTTGGGACTCTACAAAGCACAAGAGGGGGTGGTGGTGTTAAAAAAATAATGTGTATTTAGACATTATCCCTGCCTATAAAATAAAGACCCCAAAATGCTTAAATGACCAAGGAGCTTTCGTATCACCACATGCCACCGCAAAAGCAAAGCACCTCCACTGTTTTACTCCCAGGCTCACAGCCCAGAGGGGACTGCTGCGATCGACTCCTCTGCTTCATGCACTACATAGGCAGTAGGTTTTTCCCAGGAGCTGGGTTAAAGCGTGCCTTTCCAAAAGCTGCCCAAGCTTGAAGCCTCCAAGCACCAGGAAGCCCCTCTGCCCCTGGGACAGGCAGAGATGCCCTCGGTGGCAATGAAATGACACCTTGCTCCAAGGGTGAACTTGTCTAACTCCCGCATCCAGCCACTGCATCTTATGACGCATTTTCGCTCACAGGATGGAAAGGCCCCGTGTACGCAGGCTTTTCTGCTTGCAGGTGTGTGCAGCAGATGATCTCCCAAAATTTTCTCTCCAGTAAGATGACTGGATCATGCTCTACACAGCCTCCCACTATGAGATTTATTTTCTTGACTTGCCAAAAATCTTTCCAACTTCCTCCAATGCTTGTGCAGCCAGAGGAGAGCAGAACTGGGTGCAACATTGGAGTAGCAGCCTTACCAACCATTGCACAACCTCTGCTTCCAGAAATGTTCAACCTTACTATTGGTGTCAGACTGGTAGTATTTCCATTGAAATCCATAACCAAATTTGCTTTTACTTTAAGAAGTTCCATCTTAATTTCATGTACTACAAGTTTTTAATCAGGCAGTATTAAAACAGGCATCATCAAGAAATATGAGTAGGCGGATTTAATGTAAGTTGATTTTACCAAGCAGGCTGTATTCCTGTTTGAAAAAGACAAGCAGTTCCTCTTGCAAGACCTGTTCCTCTGAAGCCATGTATTGGCAAAAGACTTTTGTCCATGCTGTTTACCATAACCGTTGCACTATTTAATCCATGACTGATATCAGACTACTCCGTCTATAGCTCCCTGAATCTTCCCTTCCAGTCCCAGTCTTCGTATTGTTTATTCTTGGAGTCTTGTGAATTTGCCCTAGATTTACCTCTGAGTAACTGAGAGCCCAGTCTGGGCAACTGGGAGCAGTTCTGTCTAACCATACGTGCTGGAGAAGGGACATAGCAAGGATACTTTCGCAGTGATATTTTGCAGCAATGATCCAAACCCACAAGAAATTCCTGCGCCTGTAGGTCTATTACGTTGTTAGAGAAAATTGTGTTTGTCCTGCAATTTTTTTTATAAGAGCATCTGTCCATCAAAGGTTTGAGAATCTGGGCTGTGTTAAGGCTCCAGCCCAGTAACAACCACGAGGTTTTCCCACTCGGAAGGGGGGAAGGACTGGGAGCCAGAGGCGACCCTCTGGAGCTTGGTCTTCCTTTCTCTGCCGTGCAGGGCGAGGGGTAACTTCGCTGCCCCTGTCAGGGCACAGTGCCCTTGCAGCGACTGCCAAAGCCATTGGCCATCCTGGTCTTCGCCCGTGCCACGCAGAAGCCCCGCTCGCGCGATTGCCATGCCCAAGCTGCCTTTCCAGCTGCTGTCTCCCAGCGCGGCACAGAAAGGTTGTTTATCTACCAGCTGGGCACCAGCACAGAGGGGTACACAGTCACCATCTGTTTGCTAACTCTCCCTGCACCAAGGATACACTCCGGGTCCAAAATAGCCTTTGGGTTTACATGTGTTGGCTAGACAAATCATAAAGCTTTTAACCCCACTTGAAACCCAAATGTCCTGAGGACTTCTGATCAGAGAGCAAGAAAGGTACCCTTATGTGTTCGGGAAAGACATTTGTTTCTTCACTGTGTAACTAAGCTTTTTGTTTTCACTTCATTTTCTTTTTGGTCAATTATGGTTGAATGAGCTCAAATTTGAATATCTGCGTGTTTATGCTACTAGCCACTGCTCCTGCCGCTTCTAGAGAATAGAGGATGTTGGTTTATTGCCCATATGAGGCACAGAGAGAGAGGGGGGAAAGAAAGTTAACTTTAACTTTGGACTGTTTTTTACCCATTTTTTGAAGACCAACTCATGGGCATGTTCCTGCTCTCAGCTCTTAAATGGTTTGCATGATACTCACAGAGCTTAAGATGTACAAATGTCTTTTAGAGCTATTGTGCAAAGGTGAACTACAGAGTAACTCTGCTGAGTTGTTCTGATCTGGGAAGGTAGGCATCTGCATAAAGAACTCTAAGTTTTGTGCACAACTGGTAAGATGCTTAAATGCTCAACATATAGTATGTCAAGTAAAAAAATATCGTCTCTCCCTCTCCTCTTGCCTTTCCTATCATCTGTTGACGTCAATGGTTAAAGGCCTTGGCAGAAAACCTAAATCACAGAAAAAAAAGTAATACAAACAGAAAGCCTAATCCTGCTTCCAAGGAGCTGAACAGCAAAATTTTTTTTGACTTTAGCACAGGCCAGATTGGGCCCAGACACACAGAAATTGGGACAAGTCACTATCTAGATTCTGTGAGCCAACACAATGCACTCTTGGGAGGCTAGGAAGAAGATTTCCCTTTGGAAACATGTCCACCCGAGCTTCTGAAGTGCTGGAGGTTCATATGACTAAGGGAAGGAGACAGTTCCCAAAACTCAACTACCCTCACTGTTCCTAGACAGCTCCAAAAAATACACATGTTTCTCTTCTTAGCAGGTAGAAAAATAAGTTTTTAAGTCCACGTGCCTGTACTAGTTGCAGATAAGTGTGTGTGTACTTGTGCTGGAAGGATGGGGTGGAGAAATGAGTTTTTCAAACACTTATCAGTGTTGCATGTTCTTGCACCCTTCAGCTCGGATATCTCTTTACAGGTCACTGGTTTAGTACCAAGAACAGACACTGCTGTAGGGAGGCCACACTGCTGTATGTGGTCCTTCATACTCTTACCAGAGGAATCCCTCAAGAGTTTTAAAAAGAAGTCCAAAGACCTTGGATTGGCCTCTGGTTGTCTAAGGAGACAGCGCAAGAGGTGTATCCTCAGCAGGTCTGAACAGCAAAATCACTGCATTTAGCTTCACTGGAGGGTTTTTTTTTTTCTTCAGTGGATGAATTTAATTTCCAGATAAATTCAGTTCCCCATTACCATATTTACAACTCAAAGGACAGGGACACGACCTTGCAGCCCCACTCAAAACCATGCCATCTTTTTTTTTGCTGCTGTAGTTATTCAGGGATTTCAAAGGAGGGCAGTCGAAAGGAATCAGCTTAGCAAACTCAGGTTAGCTTCTGTTAACAAACCAAAAGTGTGCCTGGCAGCCTGTTATGTGCATGTACAAGATGGAGATCAGCACCAAGCATCCAAGAGGACACCACTAAATCCTCCGTGCTGCTTCTGGCAGTAGGTCTCCTGGGCAGTTCCCAAAGCCAGGGCACCGACTCAGCCTACCAGGCTTGCACAGAAATGGTGTTCCTGGGGAGGGAGAGACGGACACGAGTCAATGGACAGAGTTTCATTTCATCCTTGACCGTGGAAGTAACCAGACTCTTGTTTCTGTGGTATCTGTGAGGTCTCTGTTCATCCGTGCAGTTCAGTGATCTCATCCTCACTGCTTGTCCCGAGGTAAAATAAATTTATGGATTTAAGGCAACAGAAGGTTTTTAAAACAAATCACTTCTCGTCCCTCAAGAAATCTAAAAAAATCATATTTCAGCTTTCTGTTTTTTTTAAATGGCATCACAGAACTCCATTGCCCTCCCGGAAATATCACCCAAGAGCTGCCTTGAATATGAGCTGGAAGAGTGCTGATGCAGTGGAAGTAAATCACATCGGTCATCCAGAGTGAACTGTTATTCCCATTCTCCTTATAAAAAGAATATTAACCTGGTAAAAAAAATAATAATACAGAATAAAATACCAAGTTTCTTGGAACTGGCTGTCAGTCCACTGGGTCAATTTAAGGTTTTTAGTGAATATATTTCCTTTGTGCTGCTTGAGGCCTTGAAGAGAACCTACTATACCTCTTCCAACATTTTGCAGTGCCATGTTTTGTATAAAAAAAGAAATCAGATGGACACATCCCTGAACTCTCTTCTCTTGTCCAGCATAGCTGGGAGTCTTGCTGATTCTGACTATTGGAACACAATCAACCCAAACCCAGGCAGCCCTTCTTCTGAACAGCATTATCCATTTTAAGCATCATCAGATTTCTCCTTTTCTAAATTGAGACAGATGCTGAAGAGTCAAATGCCTTGTGTAAATCACCATGATGTCATCAGGGCCATGACAACTTCTACAAGATAAAAAAATAACACCCTGGTATCCAGTTATTCAGTGCAATAAGCCTGCTCTAGAGAAATCTGCTGGGAAGGAAGATGGGGAAAAACAGAACAGGTAAAAAGATCTGTCTTAACTCCTCTAGAAACAGCAGGTTTGTATTTTGGACCTACGGGGTCACAAACTGATGCATTTCTTAAAAAGAACCAAAAAGCCCCAATACTATTCACAGCGCAGATGTTCTCCAGTTAATAGCAAAGACATGTTTGATTACTACTGTTTTGCCAGCGTGTTTAAGAGCCTCACCCTACAGAGTTGTAGGCTGCTCAACTAAATTTCTACTGAAGAGAAGAGTGAAAAGGAAGCAAAGGACCAGCTTCTAGGTGTAAAACTAGTGTTAGCTGCATTGCAAGCGCTCATCAGCACTGAGGTCAACAGAGCAAACAACTTGAGTGACATTTTATAGCCCTATTCCAGTTGCAAATACAGTTTTGATAATCACTGGCAAGGAGCTAAGAGCTGGTTCCATTTCTGCGAGCAGAGAGCTCGCTGGTGGGCAGCTCACCATCACCATGAGCCTCTTATTTCCAGTAAAGTAGGCGTGAGTTCACATGCACCTTACGCACACCTCCTGCGACACGTGTGTGACTAGGATTAATTCAGATGGAAACAATCACATTAGCTCAAAAAGGGAGATGAGAAGTTACTGACGCTTATGGGCGGTAACAGCACTCTTATCAGCATGCTCAGGACCAAATCTTGACGCATGCCTCATGCCACTGAAAAAGACAGAGGCCCACTGGAAGTGGCCCACACAACGGGCATAAGTAACATATTTTGGCCCTGGGTGATTTTTTTTTTTTTTTTTTTTTTTT
>Ga0065711_1042972_pt1 | contig 15025 bp, 8 predicted proteins | sample Hoacrofraction12_FD_59098 | JGI IMG/M metagenome (GOLD analysis project Ga0065711, IMG submission 59098) | Hoatzin crop microbial communities from Cojedes, Venezuela - Epithelial fraction 12 v2 (version 2) | ecosystem: Host-associated > Birds > Digestive system > Esophagus > Crop | place... | reverse complement strand
CAGAATCCAGGAAGGGGCACAGCCGGGTGGGCTGACCCAACCCCAACCTGGCCAAACAGAGCCGGGTATTCCATACCATGTGCCGTCATGCTGGGTTCCGGTGGGGGGGGAGCTGGGGGGCGGGAATTCACTCGCGGCTCGGGAGCACACAGCGGCGGTTCGGTCCGAGAGAGCATCCTTTTCTGCGGGTTTGTTTTGTATATTCCCTTTTTTTTTCTGTATCGTTGTTGTTACTGTTCCCTTTGTTTGCTGTTCTGTTAAACTGCCCTTATCCCGACCCACTGGTTTCTGCCTGTTTCTTTCCATTCTCCTCCTCACCCCGGCGGGGGGAGGGGCAGCCATGTGGCGCTTTTGTTGCCGGCTGCAGCCGAAACCAGAACAGAGTACTTTTCCAGCCTTGATGATTCCATAATTTTTACATAAATAATTTAATTAGTCTAAGCAGAATTACTTCTGTATTGTTCGTTGCTTGTCAGTTCTGTAAGAGAAGGACTTGACTTCGGTTTTACTAGTCAAACTCTTACCACACCCCATCATGTCTTCCATCACCAAAAACACTCCTTTCAAAAAATCTCAACTCAAAGAATTTTGCGCACCTGTTAAGTTCAATAGCAACTCGAATATTTTCACATTGTGAAAAAAGGTTTCTGAAAATGAAGTTCTATATTTTACCCCAGGGTTCCATAAGAGGAAAAAAAACTGAAAAGCTTTCTGAGGAGGGAACTGATCTCTGCTGAGCCATAACAAAGCTTTTGCAATGTCCATCTTAATTGAGACCTTTTTCGTGCTTTTATTTGGTATCATAGTTAGCATTATTAAAATAAAACTGTTCTCCTGATAGGTAATGGAAAAGTTTAATACCAGATTCTTCTAACTAGACCATAGTTTATTCATTTTATTCATATTTTATGTTTAGCATTTCATTCTGTCCAGATCATATATGGGTTTATATATTATTTATAATTTTAAAAAATAGATATTCTATTTTTGGTATAGAATCAAAAAATACATGTCAAGAAAACTCTGAACTTCTCATGCGAGCATAGTTCTTTGTCTATATCAAGCAATAACTCCAAGATCACAGTTCTGTGTGGAATCACAGAACATTAAAACTGATATCAAATACTCCACACCTGACAGCTCAAGGAATACAGCCTCTGTTACCTACAAGGATGAAAGCTGACTTCAAATGCAATAAATAATTAATGTTTGAGAGCTAGAAAAAACTCAGGGAAAATCCTTAGCACCATTATGAATAGGGACATTTAATTTGCCCATTCTTTTTCTCTGCATGAATGATAGACATGACAAAAAATTTAATACTCTCCATTTAGTATTGCTTCCTACTAAAAATCCTTATGAATAAATTCTAGCTTGGCTGTTAGGTAGTTGAGAACTTAAAGGTTAATAGCAGCGTGAGGTAATTTACTGTGACCCAATCTGCATTACATCTGCTTCAGTTACTTTTCCTAGTCATCAACATTTGGTGCTTTGCATAACTGTCATAAAAAAGCATAGTTCTAATCATTTTACAAATTTACCAGAAATGCAGGCTGTCAAGGCTATTTGGAGTTCAGTATGCTGATTTCATTGTGAAAAATTTCTTATCCTACTGGCTTAGCAGAAGAAAATCAATACATTAATTATGTTTGAAATTTCTTGTTGAAATTATTGGGAATTTTCTGATGGAACATAGTCAGAAGACACAGATTCAGTAGCATGTTTTCGGACACCTGTTGTTCCAACAAATTTTTAGTCTAATGTCCTGCTGCTTCTGCTGATGAACTTGGGTTCTCAATGTCTGTTGGTATTAGACAACTTTTGTGATGATGTGTTGTGATTCAATGGAGTATGGGTTGTTGTGATTCACCGTTGTCTGGCTGTCAAGTTCAGTCTACCGGAACTAAAATGAAAGCTTAGATGACTTTGGGAACTCTGTCCATTTTGAGAAGTAGCTGTATCTACTGGGCAGGTGTCTGAAAGCCTATAAATACTAATATTTTTCTAACTCTTTCGTGGAAATTGTGCTTTCAGCACTTAGTAGTCCTTGTCTATCCATGGGCGCAAGAGGATTATGCTATTCTACTGCGGCATCTTATTATTTGGCAGACTGGGAATAGATTAATTTTGAACTGCGTCAAAATTAATATCCTAATATCAGATCAGTAAATTGAAACATTTTTTTTTAGGTTTGTTTAGTATTTTCTTTTGAGCTTTTTTTCTTTCTAGAAAGTAAATATTTTCTACAGAACATTTCAACTTAGTAGAAAATTCCCAAGTAGTTCTGATATTATAGAAAGTATAAACAAGTTGCATCTACAAGAAACTCTAAACTCTCCCTGTTTTTTTTTTATTGGGTGGGTTTTGGTGGGGTTTTCTGGGTTTTTTTATGGTATGAGAGAGTTATTTTAATGACAACGTTGTAGTGGTGTCAGTCTTTCAGTCCTGGGTTTGTGCATAGAAGCAGTTTTGGGTCAGTGAGGTCTGTGGCAGTGACTAGAGACTATTATTTTTTTTTTCTCTTTGTAGCACAGAATCCCTTCATAGGGACTTCTTATTGCTGGAAAGTGCACTAACCTTATCACTTTACATGCCTATAGTTAAAGTGATAAGTACAGACACTTTGTCTCTCACAACATACACATAATTTTCAGGTATGTCTATACCATAAAGTGCAGTAATGAATAGAACTCACTGAGTTATCTCTCAGCAAGCCAACTGGCAGCTCCGTAGATGGATTAACACAGTCTTTTATTTGGGGTCTTTCTGTTATGAGTTGAAGTAAATAAATCCACACGGATCACTGTTACTGATACTGCACTTCTGAAACCTATTCAGACTGAACTTGGATACCTTTATCTAGTCCTGCACAGTCAGACAGGTATACAGTTACTAGGCATTGGTAAACTTGGAAATACCAGAAATAATTTGTTAAACCATGTGTTCAGTTGAGGAGGTAAGATACCTTTGTTATGATAGTATTTCCAAAATCTGACATTTTGGGACAGGAGGCAGATGGCCAAAGAGACACTGTTACATGTGTTTTGAAATCACAGTATATTACCTTTTTCTAGCTTCAAAATAAATGGTACTTGTGCATTAAGCAGGATTTCTGATCACAGCACATAAGCTGGAAGCACATCTGTCCAGTCTCAATGAAGTCTGAGGGTAAATGAAGTCCTGGTGGAGGCAGAATTTGGTAACCAAGCACCTACTCAAAGCATGGGATAGATATGAGCTATTATTACAAGAATATCAAAAGAATAAGACATGTCCTGAAAGGATATCCACAGAGGTACAATAAAGAAAACAGAAGTATGAAATATATGCTAAGTGTAGTATGTTTAATTATTTTATGCACTGGCTTATTTTAGGTGTGTACCAAAGTATACAGTTCTGTTTAATTTGCTGGTTAAAGTAATATTACCTGACAAGTTAAAAATAAGCTTAACCCAAACTATGCATTATCTGCCTCAACTAAACTTGCGTTTAACACAGTCTTCAAAATACAAACCTGACAAACACTTCATTATGTGAAATATATGAAGATTGGCCATAGTAAGAAGTGAGTGAGAATGAATTGAATATTTAATGAATAAATTGGCTTTGTACTAATTTCTAGCAGTGCAATTAACAGTGATCATAATAAATGAATGTTCGCTAAGATATTAAAGCTATTGGAGGACATGATGTCCTGGGAAGAATAATGCATTAAATCTGAGTTGTATCTAACAAAGGTTTTGTTGTTTGTTTCAGTTTGTTTTCTGGGGTTTTGATTTTTCTTGGGGGGTAGGGGGAGTGCTGTGGGTTTTTTCCCTGTAGCTCTTGGCATCAGCCTTCTATTATAGTTGGAATTTAGTTGCAATATAGATTGAAATTTAATACCAATTCATGTAATTTTCATGGAACAAAGGCTGATTGCTCAAATTTCCCAGTAAGCAGAGGCAAGTAAAACATCTGTTCTTTGTTTGAATTAATATGCATTTATCAGATAACATTTCCTGTATGCTTTTTGTGAATCCAATCTTATTTGTAGCTCTGGGAGAAACACTGTAAGGGGGAACTAACTAGGCGATGTTTTGGTACACCAAATATAATCATGAAGAAACATAGTTATATTTTGCAAATAAAACCTTGCAGAATTTCACTGCGAGTAGAGACCTACATGATTTCTGAAAATAACATTTATACTTGCAGTCCACTTGACACCATTCACTGGACAACAGATCTGAGAGTCAGGCCGATGCAATGCAATTCTGCATGTAAACTTCTTTTCAATCTGTTTGCAAGAATGTGTTTAAAGACTGATGCTCCAGCTGAGTGAAAAAATGTATGAAATGTGATTAATTAGGATCTCTTTATTCATATGTTCTGACAGTATTAGAATATATATTACAGCATGGGAGAACTAAGCTGAAGAACCTTCCTAAATAAGTTTGAATTTAAAAATCTAAACTCTACCGCAGTAAAAATCTACTTGATAATGGAGGTTTTCTTGTTTCCGGTTTGCTTATATTGATTTTTAACTGAGTTATCCATCTTTAACAGGAAACTCAGTCTCTCGTCTGTTCTTAATAGAATTCACACACAACTGTCCAGGTCTACACACATCTGTCCAGGTCTCTGGCTGCAGGGAGTGCCTGAGTCTAGCACTCGTACAGGAGGACAGCAGAGACAACAGCTGTGTTCGGTGCAACAAGTTGCAGAGCTGAAGGAGGAAGTGGAGACATTAAGGATCATCAGGGAATGTGAGAGGGAGATCGACTGGTGGAGCCACACCCTGCCATCCCTGAGGCCAAGGCAGCAGGAGGCGGCTTCACGAGAAGCAGAGGACCCGTTACCCTCTTGCTACCAAGCAGAAAGCAGGGATCTAAGAGACAGGGTGGAATGGAAATGGATCCCTGCTCGGGGCGACAGGCGAATCCCTTCCCAGCCTCCCTCACCTCCCCAGTTGCCTTTAAGCAACAGATATGGGGCTCTGGAATGTGAGGGCCAGACAAATGAGGATGTGGGTGAAGGTCCATCCAGGGGGTTGCCCAGGACAAGTCAATCAGCCCCATGTGTTATGACTGCCCCAGCTAAGAAAAAAAGGAGGGTAGTTGTCATAGGCGATTCCCTTCTGAAGGGAACAGAGGGCCCGATATGCCGAGCAGACCCATCCCACCGTGTGCTGTGATGGAGAGCTATAAGCTCTTCAGAAGGGATAGGCGAGGAAAGAGAGGCGGTGGGGTGGCTCTGTATGTTAGGGACTGCTTTGATTGTATAGAGCTCGACGATTGTGATGACAAGGTTGAATGCTTCTGAGTAAAGATGAGGGGGAAAGTCAACAAGGCAGACATCCTGTTGGGCGTCTGTTATAGAACCAACCAGGATGAAGAGGCAGGTGAATTTTTCTACAAGAGGCTGGCAGAAGTCTCACAATTGCTATCTCTTGTTCTCATGGGGGACTTTAGCTTACCAGACATCTGCTGGAAATACAACACAGAAAAGAGGAAACAGTCTAGGAGGTTCCTGGAGTGTGTGGAAAATAACTTCCTGATGCAGCTGGTAAGTGAGCCTACCAAGGGAGATGCCTCGCTAGACCTGCTGTTTGCTAACAGAGAAGGACTGGTGGGAGGTGTGGTGGTCGGAGGCTGTCATGGGCGTAGCGACCATGAAATGGCATAGTTCTTGTTTCATGGTGAAGTTAAGAGGGGGGCCAGCAAAACACCACCATGGAACTTCAGCGGGCAGACTTTGGCCTGTTCAGGATGCTGGTTGAGAGGGTCATCTGGGACAGAGTCCTGAAGGGCAAAGGTGTCCAGGCAGGCTGGACATTCTTCAAGCAGGAAGTCTTAAAGACACAGGAGCAGGCTGTCCCCATGTGCTGCAAGATGAACTGTCGGGAAAGACAACCAGCCTGGTTGAACAGGGAGCTCTTGCTGGGACTCCGGAAAAAAAAGAGGGTCTATCACCTATGAAGAAAAAGCAGGCGACTCAAGAGGTGTACAGGGATCTTGTTAGGTCATGCAGAGAGAAAATTAGAAAGGCAAAAGACTCTTAGAGGTCTTTTCCAACCTATGATTCTGATTAACATTAAATTTAAAAAGGTAATGAATAGGAGCATGGACTGTGATTGTGCTTTCTTTGATGTAAGGTGTAAAAAGAAAAAACCCACAAAAAACCAACACAATATTATTTTGTTGGTGATACTCAGATAGTCAAACAGAAGAAAACCAAGCTAAAATTAGGAAGCAGTGAGATGACTCCAGGATTTGTCTACTTAAAGAAAGACTAAGAGAAGAAGACAACAAAACTGATACCAGTTATGCCTTCCAGCTATCCTCCCTTTCTGACTCAAAAATAGAAGTAGTATATAATAATGCAGTCAAAATTAAATAAACCTAAAAAAATCCAGAGATTAAAATATTAAAGAAATGGCAATACAAACACCTGCTACAGCACACTCTATCTTCAAATCCCTTTTGACTTTACTAGAGTGTGTATAGAAACAGCATGCCACCTACATGGTCACAAAGAATTTGTGCTTGGGTCAGGCACCAAGTCTCTGGAAAAGCTCCCTTTCTATTAATTTTAAAAGAAGAGACAGCTCTGACTGTTCAGTCTAAACTACCATGGAAAACAGAAACAGCACTATGTAGGAAGAGACAGTTGAGTGAATAGCTTGCTGTAAATTATGTATATGATTAAGTTAGTCCTTTATTCTCCTTGCACCTTCTCTATAAACAGATTGTGATTTCCTCTCATTTATTTTTCATCATATTTCACCCCGTAAATATCATTAAAAAGTCTTATTCGATATATTTACACAGATTGTTGCAAATGCAATCAGTGTTGCTTCTGCATTCTGCTCATGACTCTAAGAGATTGTATTCCTTTCATGGTTGCTTTCTTAATTTCAGGAATCACAACTGGTAGATGATATAGCTCTCTACACAAGTCTCTCAGTCTGCACTTCCTTAAAAAGAAAGTTGGGTGGAAATACATTTCCTTTTTTAGTGACCTTAAGCTTACTGACTATAGGCTTGTTTTTCTTAGTTACTTGATCAAGGAATCCACCAACCACCCAGCATGCCATGTATCACAGAATGAAAGTTACTGTTATTTTCCCTTTTCTGTCTATGTTTGGTGGTTCTGCATGGCTGGCCTTCGTATTTATCCAGCTTCTCTTTTCCTCCCTAGTGAGAAGATATAAATTTTAAGTCAAGAGACCTTGAAAATCTTCGTACTAAGTGTTCTTGAAGAGCTGGCTAAGAACACATATGTCATGTCATGCTCATTTTTATATAGTTCTGGGTGACTCCAAATACTGCTGCACAAATATATAGCTTATTCTTAAGAAGCAGGACAGTTTGGGCTGACATAAGTCCCAAAAATAAATGAAAAAGGAGATAAAATTTTCAAGTAATTAAATGTTGCAGTATACCATTATGAAGAAAACACTTCACGGTTTTTTTTTTTGTTTATTTTTTTGTGTTTTGTTTTCCTGGGGGTGGTAGAATGAGCTATTTATATTTTTTAAATGATAAATAAGATTTGTCAAAGAGGCCTGATTTCTTAGTTTATATATTTTAGTGAATAGAGGTAAATATTTGTATATGTATTATCTTTGTGCACTGTTGATTACATTTAAAAGGATCAAACCTCCTCAATGGACAGCAAGACATGCCTCCAGTCGATTAGGGATGATCTGACTGATCTCAGATATACTTGATGAAGAGTTTTCATTGAACAGTAGATCTTACGGTTGTGTCCATGGAGAATAATACTAGACTAATATTAAAATTTTCATCATTATTTGGTGTGAATATAACACTATTCAAAAAGTGTGAGAAATAAAATTAAAATGAGCAGAAAACTATCAGATGTCTATACACAATGGTGTAGGCAGAACATAAACATGGTAGGTAGGAATGTACAGAGGGAGGCAGGGCAACCACGCAGACCTCCTTCAAGATAAACATATAGTTTGCCGTGCATTATTCAGAGAGCTGTAGGTGAAGAGAGGTGTTCACTGGGTAACAGTGATTACTATAAATAGTTGCAATTGTTACTCTGAGGTTTAATGATGCTTATAAAATAATAAACAATGTCAATGTCATGTGCCACACTGCAAATAACTGATTGCTCTATAGCATTTTGAAGGGAATTCAGTTCCCATAGAGATCAGCATGAGAACAAGGAGGGTCTTTGATTGCATTTCATTGCTGACAAGTAATAGTGAGGGACATACCTCCAAAGACTTATATGTTCATTTCAACTCAAAGATGTATGAAATACATCTGGCTGAAGTAAACTAAAATGCCATTTTGAAAATCCCATTTTATCTGTTACATTATTCCATCCTTTTTACTTTCAGAAGTTCTTGGTCTGTGCTAAACTTAGGACTAGATATTTTTAATAAAAATCTTTACTTCAAATGGTTCAACTATACTTTCTCTACTTCGTCTATTTCAGTGTTTTGTTTTAAGAAAAATGTAGGTATACAGAAAGGAAAGACACAAGAGGAAGAGGCTGTAAAATGTGTAGCAGGAATAGATACACTTATTTTTGTCATATATCTTAAGTAGTACTGAGTTTTGTTTGCTTTTTTAAAGTCATGTCACTCAATTTACGATACTTTCAGAAGAAATGAATGAGTTAATTCAGTGTAAAATGTTCATGAGAGTGTACAGAAAGCATTTATCTAGAACATCTTTTTTCTGTCATTTTCTGCTTTTCACATTCCACAATTCCTGTCATACATTAACTTTCCATATCAGAAAAAACACCTTACTTCTGAAAATTCTCTTCTTAGCAGATCTTTCATATCCTCATAATTCAATGTTATTCTTCATGAAAGAATAGGAGATTATGAACCTGTATTTATCAAATTGTACAATAGGCATCTGCAATATCATTAGAATGAAACTCCACAAAAGGGCTCTATTTTCTGAAAGTTTGTATGATTTTATAACATAACCCAAGTCAGTCAGAGAAAAAAAGGAAACGAAATAAAAACCAAAAACCATACAATTTCTGAGGGTTTTTTTTCCAACAAATAATATTAATTAAACAAGTTTGAAAACCAGTGATAAAAATACTGAACTGCTATTATTTTCTAATACTTTTCAGCTGTTACGTTTTCTATAATGTTTGTGAAAGCATTTGCCCTGCATCAGTTGAGGCAAATCCTGCATCTCCGTGTATAGAGGATTGTCTTCTCTCAGGAGACATTTAGACAGAAGCTTAGAGAGTATAAATGTTCACAGAACTATGTTCTGAATAATCTTGCGGTATAATTTCTTTACTCTGCATTTTTACTCTTAGTTCATTAAATTGACTGTCTTGGTGGCAACACATTATGCCACGATGTCTAGAGATCTGTATTTAAAATCAGTCATGAGCTTCCTGTTCCAAAATACAGTACAAGCCAAACAGAACTTGTAAATGACCCCAGGGTATCAGTGGAAGGAGAGTGGAGGAGGAAAAAGTTTCATGTGTCATCTCTAGTACTGGTCCCTGAGGAGACTGCCGCTTAAGTCTGTAGTGAGGGGAGACAGCCATTACCAACAGCACTGGATGTTTGGACAGGACAGCTTTGGGGAAATCTACAGGTTTTGAATAGCCATAAAGAATTGTTGTTCTCATTAGAAAAAGATGTGAAAAATTAGAAATAGTTCATTGCTACATAACACCAGGATACAGCAAGTACAGCAAGTACGGCTTGCCAGTAAAATTCTTAGCATAACAGAATTTTATGCATGAGTATAGGAAGACAATGATTCTGGACTCCACTTTGAAGCAGAATTTTTCTGCATCTCATAAAAAATTTCAAAGTTCTACTTGTTTATTTTTCCCCCTTCCCATGAAATTTCTTTCATGATTTTGTAATGAACTTTAGCATACATTGAGAATAAAACTATTGCGAATTTGTTGCTGGTTGAAGATTGGGTATTTATTTTTTGTCAAGGGTTTTTTCTTGTCTTTCAAGAGCTCTAGTTTGTAAAGTAGAAATGCAAATAAATAGAAATAAACCAGAAGCTATTCAAACTGAAAACTGTAGTTATTGAAAGAAACAGCTGTAAAGTCAATAAACAGTTGGTAGAACTCAAGTTTTTCATTATTTATTTTGAAAAATATTATTTTTCTGTAAGACAAGTCAAATATTCAGGCAACATTTGCAGACCTTTCATTATGGGTTGGTGAGCTTTTATCTACCTTACTTTTGTATGAAAAGTGAAGTGCAGTATATTTGAGAATGTAAGATCAAAAATTATATACATCTGAGAGGAAATGTGTTATATTTTGTTATCATTAGTAAGGATCCTCAGTATCATAATTCAAAACTACTTACAAAATAACCAGATATTGCTAAAAAATGATCACTGTTTTGCAAAGGGATTCGTGAAACTGAAATATATATGCACTTGGAAAACAAAACAAAACAAAACAAAACCCAACCAAACGGAATGGTATTTTAAAACTTCAAAGCGGTACTTTCCGTGCCCTACTTCAGTAAGCAGTTTCTAGGAACAGAGAGAGAATGCGTTTTTCTGTGAACTAGATATTTGATTCATTCCTGAAATAGAAATTTGTATTCACTTCTCAGTAATTATTTAATTATTCATTCCTTTTATTCATTCCTTTATGAAGAATCAAATCAAGACTATATCACCCATGATTGATTCTGCTGGAGAACACAACTTTTCATAATAGATGTGTGAAGCTAGGTTCCCACATGTATTTTTAGACATTTACTTTCAGGATTTGATACTTAGAAGTACCAAGAATTCAGAAACCTCCTGAAGAAATTATGGGAGATGTTTGAAGCTTAGTATTTTGGAATATCTGAGTTACAATTGTATGTCTATATTTAGTTCTGGAGCTTGTTTTAAGTCAGTGATTTAAAAAAAATGTTGACGGATTTGTTGCATTGCAGAGATATGTATTTCATCCCTCATTTCCCCAAGCTAATTTTTTTTCAGGTTTTTGGTTCTCCTTCCCAAAGTTGTCACAAAAAGAAGCTTTACTGTTACCCTTATAGCTTGAAAGTGTTTGAAAGGAAAGGAAAAAATACAATGAGCTTCCAAGATAGAGAATGTCCATTTTGTTTGAAAAGGAATTTCAGATGTCAGATTTTGCAGTCATATTCCATCTTACCATCAAACTATATATCATTGACTTCATAACGTAAGCACTAACTGCTTCCAGGAAGTGTTGAGGACATTTTGCCCTTGTGATATCAATAGGACATAGCACATGGAAGACAGTTTTTCAAACATATCTTTTCATGCTTAGGATATATTTAGGTATTTCAACAGAAGTTTCATGCTCTACTTCAAATTTTAAGATTTTGGCTTGATTGCTTCCCTGAAAAGTAAAAAGTGTGCCTAAATTGTACACACAATTCATGCTGAAGTGCCTGCTAGTACACCAGGGCACTGGACCACTGCCCATGGAAATTTATTAATTGTTACTCAACTTGATTTTGTGAAAACAAACTAACATTGAAGTATTACATTTCCAAAGAAAATATTGAGGAAAAATGGCAAGAAATTACACTGAACGGTGCACTGGTAAATTAGAAAAGGCAAGGAAAAAAGCTTCATATACTAATCTTTGAAGTGCAGGAGCCAGTAGTACATTTCCACGCTGCCGAACTTGAACTGGGTGTAAAGTAGTCTCATTCTTAGCAAGATGTTGCCATCTGCCTGTGGAATTGATAACACTGATTGATATCTAGTACCTTAATATCACAGTTGCTTCAAGAGTCAGCTTACTATTGACTGGCAGCATGAAACAAGCAGTTCTAGAGATGCCTAACACTGCCTGGACTGCCGTCAGTACTGAGCCTGCTGGGGCTGACTCTGCAAGGACTGTTTGCACCTCTCTCCTTCAAATAATTCAAAACCCAAGTCTTTTAACATAGTTGTATTAGTCTTGTGCTAAGGGGAAAACCCTTAGGACCATCAAAGAAGAAGGAATGTGTCTTTATTAGAGTGGGGCTTCTTTTTGCACATATCACAGCTTGAGACCTTTCTAGTAACCAAGCCATCTTCATAGCCATGAAGGTGAGGAAATAACCTTTCATATCTGAATTCAAATCTTCCCTATGTCCCTGTGTATTCAGTTTAAAATCATAACTTTATGATCAGTGATTCTTGTTAAATGACAAACCATGAGTTTGAGACTTCTCTGCCAGGGCTGTGGTACGTTCTTGTGAGCTTTGCTACATTTGCACAAGGATTTCTCAGTGCATGAGAGGGCTCCACTTTAAAGTTTCAGCATGGTTTTGAACCAAATCTCTTGACCGTCTCCATTTACTGTGCCTTGGTTTGCACTTGTGAGCACATTAATTGGTTCTCTTTCCAAGGCAAATGAGAACACGTGGTCCAATAAGAACACTTAAGAATGTGGGCAGGCAGTTCATAACAATCAAGCAGAGATAGTTATGACTGGTTTTGTTTCTAAAAAGCCGTTAGCACTGACTGTTTCTCTCTGCAGGCATGCTGCAATCATCCTGCAGTACTTGCTGCTTTTGGAGACCATCTAAAAGAAGCAGACTGAATAAGCTTTCCTTGAACACTGATGGGGAGCTATTCTAATTTCCTATGTTTCTCTTTCCATTACCTCTCCAAGATACGAGTGTGCGTGTGTGACAGCATGCCTTGTTGCTTGCAACCACATATCAGGAAAGACAGCTACCTCCATCTTAATAATGCGTTTAATTTAAAGTTCCTAAGCAACCCAAAATTTAATGAATTTAATGAATTATCTCTGGGAAACATGAACAATGTGGGTAGTGTTTAAAGATTCTCTGCACAGTTGTAAGTGTTGATTTTTGTCACTCGTAAGTTCTCCATTGCCATAATGCAGTGAGACAAACTAAAAGGGGAAATGTTAATCTTCTTTTATTTTTTAAATCATTTTGGTAAACGATCAGAGCCATAAACACTAAATGAATCATGTGTGTATGAGTGTTTGTGTGCTTGAATTTTCGTGTGGTTTATCTAGTATTATAAAATCCTTGCTGTGAAAACTTGATCCCACACAAACAGTGAAAAATGTTGGACATTATTGCATCTCAGGAAACACTAAAGCTAAAGGGTTAGGTTGCAATTCATGTTTTTATAATCCGTTACTTTAACTGTTATATTCCAGTCAGTTCAATACAAAGCAGGTATTTTCTGATTTTAAATAGAGTGTAGCATCCTCAGAAAGTTAGCTAATAAATACAAAGTGAAGAAAAAACTCTTTTATCTGTCTCAGTGCCTGTGTTCATATAGACAGTTATTTTAGACAAAATCTTTGGCATTTTTCTATGTTCTACGGCTCTTAATACATTTTCAGTGTGTTTTCAATCCCCACACAACAAATAAAAAAAAATCCACAAAAAAAGGAACAAAACATTTATGAATGACCTATCTGAAGAAAATTTCATAAACTTATGTTGTGCACTTGGAGTATCCTCTAAGAAAACAAAATAACTATTACTGGGAAAAAATACACAATTGAGAACAAAAATGCTGAAAATTATGTAAGTTGAAGAGCTGGACATGTTTTGGTGTTGAATAAGAAGGCTGAGATACACTGTGTTAGCTTTTAATAATTGTGTCTGGAGGCTACTGTAGTATGTACAAAGTTCATATAGACCATTCATAGTAGCACTGAGTTCATAGGGATTGTTAGTTATTTTAAGCAAAGTCCTTGTCATTTTCCCATGTTATACAGAATTTAACATACTGCCAGTCCAAAAAAAAATACCCGGGACTAAAATTCAGTGACATTTCTTACCAATAGAGCTTATCAAATTCTAAACTGTAGGGGAAAATGCCAAGAAAACTCCATGCTTGATTCCTGTTTGTTGGTGCCAATCAATGCAACACAGGGACGAAAAACCCCAGATCACCAAATCCTCAAAATCAGCATCCCAAAGCTGTTTTTTTGGGGGAAAATGCTGTTCCTCTGTCCTTTCTACATGTACCAGTACCCTCAAAGTATGTTTTATAAGAGGACAGTGTGTTGGTACTTAAATAAATAACATTGATTACCATAACATTTTCCACTGCATGTGTGTGCCAAAAGGCTGCTTGGCACTTGGCACATATATTTGTACTAATTGCAATAATTTGTTTTTTTCCAAATCCAAATCCCCTTAGCTCCAGGACAGATTCCATCTACCCTGGAATCCAAACAAAAGTTAAGAATTGCCAGTTAACTTTGGAAATGAACAAAACTGCAAATATATGAAGTGTCTTAAAGCAAAACTGTAACAAAAGAGAGTAACAACTAGGTTTCTGAACAGCTGTTCAAGGGAACCACCTGGAGTTGCACCAGTTTTTAATAACAGCCTTGATAAATAGAATATGGCAAATCCTTTCTTTGTCTTTTTCAGTGCTATGTAGGACAAAAAAGGAGATTTCTGCTCAAATACAGAGAAAGTAACTCAGTAGGTAAATGTCAGTCATTTTAGTAGAGTGTAAACAAAAGCAGTCTAGGTAAGCAAGCCAAGTACTCCAGAGGACACAGACATAGGAGGAAATAGAAATCACCCCCTATCTCCTTAGCAAGACTGACAAAAAAAGTATCAACAGAAAGGGCGGTAAAACCAAAAATGTTTGCTTTTTCTTTCATGAATTTTATATAGACAGTCTCTCTCAAAATACAAGGGAATATCGGAACCTTCAAGGGGGAGACAAAACAGTCTCAATGCGTCTTAAAAAAAATGGACCAAATGTAGGATTAAGGAAGATTATCCTCAGCAGTACAACTCTGAGAAGAAAGACTCTTTCCTTTCAAATAGATCATGAAAGAGTATCCAAAAATTCCTTGATTTTTTGTTTTCTGAATAGAATCTTGTGTATTGTTATATGAATAGTAATAGATTTACTGAATAAGGAGATGCTTCGCCTTTAACCTGATTTATCAGATCTTCAGCTATTGATCAGGAAGTCACAACGAGTTACCAGTGCTGTGGTGAAAAAAAAAATAGTTTTTGTAAGATGAACCAGCACAATAAGATCTAACTCTTCCCCTTCCCCCT
>Ga0065711_1042961_pt1 | contig 15025 bp, 9 predicted proteins | sample Hoacrofraction12_FD_59098 | JGI IMG/M metagenome (GOLD analysis project Ga0065711, IMG submission 59098) | Hoatzin crop microbial communities from Cojedes, Venezuela - Epithelial fraction 12 v2 (version 2) | ecosystem: Host-associated > Birds > Digestive system > Esophagus > Crop | place... | reverse complement strand
CCCCTTTTTTTTTTGCCTTAATGCAACAGGCCAATCCAAGCAATCTCTGGTATCTATTTATGACTGGTCTGAGTGGCAGGAGCTGCACAAGTGGCTAAAGCAGATCTGGTTTGGAAAGGCTCAGAGAGGAGCACATGCATGTAATTAGCAAAGGATTAGAGCTGCAAATTTTTGCTTCTTGAGATGAGAAAGGAAAAAAAAATCAACTTCTGGATATTATCTCAAGCTGGAGGCTGAAGATATCCATCCTTCAGTTTTAGTACACAGTGACACAATCCTGTTCTTCCCACTTGCAGGGCAGTCTTCAAAGCGTTAATTGAGGTTGTGATTTAATTGTGCGTATACACCTCGGTTTTCCAAGTCTGGCTGGTGCTGCAGAGAAGTGAAAATACAACAAAAACATCGCTTCGAAATTCTGACCTGGATGAAACCAGGAAAATTTAAATCTTTTTGGGAAAAGGAAAAGTTAGCTGGGAGATTTCTAGGCCATGACATAATCATCTGTTCAGCATGAAGACTTTTTGAAGCATATCCCATCCGTACCTTTTGAGGCTTACCAATTATGAAGAGATGGCTCCTTCTCACTGCCACACGTCTCTGCAGACTCGCACAGAAAAATGCTTCAGTGACAGGACTTTGCACTGTCTGCACAATCTAGTTAATAGGCACAGTAAGGCATTTCATTTCACTCTAATTCCTACCCTCGAAACGCTCCGATTCGTCACCTGTGTTCACCTCACCACATTTAAGTCTGCTATTTAATTACTTTAAAGCTGGAGTGATGGTGGTCTTATTTCTTCCGGTCACTCTTCTTTTTCAGGGGTTCGCTGCTGGCTCCCCCACCGGCACCCGCACATCTGAACATCCAGCAGTAAGCGCATCGCCTCTGACAAACGGATAATATTTGAGAGCCGTGGGGAAACTGCATTTGGGCTGATGTGTATATCAAGTTTCAGTCCAGTCAAAAGCCAGCACCATCTTTTCACTGCTGCCCTTTTCATTTAGTTATCTTACTGAAGTCTTATCTCCCCAGTCCCTTGCCATAGACTACCAGCTTCCTGCAGAGCCAGAAACAAAGCTCTGTCTTAAACAAAGGAAAAAAAAGGAAAAAAATCACAAAAGAGAGAAAGTTGGTCACAGTTACTGTTATGGAGCCCTGCAGGTTCTGTAGCCACGACCAAAGCAAAAGCATGCTGCTGCTTCTGTGCCTAGTGTCACTGGCCAGCAAAGCCACCAGTAGCACGGCAAGGCACTGTCTTTTTTTAAAAGTACTGTTAAGCATCGCCACTGCTGGGTTTAGGCATGCTCTTTTCTCTGCTGCATCACAAGCTCAAACAAAGCGATCTCCCATCTAAACAACACCAAAGGGCTGAAGTGGTCAAAAACAATGCGGGAGGAGGAAGGAACACAACTACCACCAACATTCATGATCGCTACGGAAAGATTTACGATTTTGCCCATCAAACAGGAACATACACAACTTTTCGACAGCATCCCACTTGAGTTAAGCCCAGGAAAACGGTAATGTGAGGACCACCTTCCCAGGCTCTCAGCCTTACCAGCAACAGCTTGTCCTTGTGTTCAACCACAACTGGTTTACCTATCTCTTAACAGCAGAAAACACATGTAGAAATGTTAAAACTGATGTACATAATAAAGCTTCAGCAGCACAAACCAGGAATAAACTGGCTTTACAGTAACTGCTCTTCTGCCATGTGTAGCAAACAACTTGAATTACATTTTAGTTAAACCACTTTATGTTTGGTAAGACCTGAAATAAAGAGAGACAGCCATGACCTCAGGGCAAGAGAAATGAAAAGAACAGGTTGAACACCAAGTACACAGAACAGCTTCAAATAAAGTGTTTTACATAAGATTTCTTTCTAATAAAATACTTATTTTATAATATGCTGGATATTTCCTTTGCCAGGTAAGCAGCTTTGTTGAGCTCCTCAGCAGCAGCAAGCGCTTGACTTGCAGTGCTTTCCGAAGTTGAACGCATCTCACAGATGAGCCTTCAGATCTGACCCGAGGGACCTCGTAATAGCTGATGCTTGGCATTCAGCATTTTTTTCCTCAATTGCTTTATTTGGACCTTTTTATTATTACAAGTTTCAGCCTCACAAACGTTTGAATTTTGATAGCAGCACAAGTGTCAAATGCTTTTTCTTTTGGAAATAACCAATAAAATGTCTACTATTAAAGACAGTGAGGGCAAAGATCGCTTTGGTAAGGCTGACCAATGCTTTATACAGCAAACTTCATTTTTCAGTTGCTTTTAGCTTGCCATATTTCAGATGAAGCTCTCTGTATTTATTCCTCAGGTGCTGTGGAGTAGCAGATCTACTGCATGCATACATACATTGAATGGTGTGGAACTTCACTTCCATGTAACTGACAAAAGATGGGTTCAAGAAAGCCTAGCTGATGTAAATGTACTCCCCTGCAAATGTTCTGTTGCAAAGTTCAATCGTCTCTGTGTTTTTGAACAAGGAGTTGCTCCTGGAGTCACAAAAGTATCTGCTGTCCTCTCAGTAAAAACCCATCTGATTTGATAGATGCTAACCCCTGAAAACAAGGAGCACATGAGTTTAATCAAGTTTCTGGTGGTGGCATGGGTTTTTTTGTTTTTGAATACTCATCTATACTGTGCTTGCCCCATCTCAGAGTTGTAAGTGTAAAGCTGCACTACATTGTACTCCTAATTCAGGCATCTCATCTTAACACAGCTAAAATAAGCACCATAAATAATATCTCACAATCAGCTTGGTTTCAATCTCCAGTCCATGCAGCCAATTCCAAGCTTGGCAAGGCAGCACTTCGTTTTTTATAAATTATTTTTTTAATATATCAGGGAGGAAATCTACTCTAGAGTCTACCTGTTATCTATTTTAAAACTATTCACCATCAGCCTGTATTTTGATGCAAACAAGCAACAGCAGGCCACTTTTCTCCTGATGTGCTCTATCTGTGGGGGCTGCTGCTGGAAGGGCTGATCTGCCCCCATCTGCCCCCTCGTCACAGCCATCAACACCTGCTGCTTCCTTTATGTTGATGCAGTGCTCAAACGGGCTGGGTGGGTGGAAGGGCAACACATTATCTAAATAGTGGAAGGGATCAGTGGGTGGAAGGTAAGCACACGACCTAAGCCTGATGCTTCTTTCTCGGTAAAAGCCTTCAAGACTCTAGAGAAAACTAACTTACCTGGTCTTCTCTGCACTTCTACAGAAGAGCTAGCCATCATCCTGGTCTGGCTTCTGGACTGAACTACAGCATTTGCTTATGCACCTGTCCTTTTGCAAGTCTGCAATGGTTTTGGGCTGCAGTTAGCTGGATAGGAGGCTATAGTCACCAAGGGAATGAAATGTCACTGTCATATAGGTAACGTTGTTCCTCTTTTGTTATGGCTGAATTTGCCATGGCTTGAGATTGAGTCTCATTGCTACTTTCTTTCTAAATGCTTATATAGGTATCATGAAATTTTCTGGGGAAAGACTAACCCACAGCGGCTGGCATCTGACTCATTTTCAGTACTACTTGCCTTTCGCCTTCAGCTTGATGTAAGCCGTATTTCCTCTCACTTCATAAATACAATATCCAATTTTTTGTCATTTGAAATTTATCTCTCTGTTCTAATTAGCTCTTCCATTCCACTGTTGCAGTACCACAGTCAAACGTTGGCCCAAGTAGTTTGTAATAAAGAAGCAATGGTTATCTCTATCGGCAAGTTCTGTGTTGAGATTTTTGAGTAGCTTATGGCAAGCAGATGTGAAGTCACACTGAAGTCCCTTTGGTCTTCAAATGTGAGACGCTCTCTAGCTCTGCTAGGTGTTTGGGAGAGAACTAGTACAAAACAAGATACAATCAGTCCACATCTAAACCGAAAGTTAAGTTTGAAGCCAAGATTCTACACTGTTTTGAGACCTTTAGAACAGGCACTCAACCAACAGACTGGTTCTTATTCTAGCAAACAAAAAACCTCACTTTTTCTGACAGCTGGTTATTGGCTTATGAATACTGTTTTTCCAATCTGTCTCCCCACTGTCTCACTCACCACTGTTCATACAACAGAAAGAAATCCGCCTTGCTTGCTTCCTGAACTTGAATTCTAGATTTCCCAAAGTGTAACAGCTCACCAACTTCTTTTTTAGGAAATTTCAGCTCAACTTGGCGCTTTTCAGTGTGTCAGCCAAATATACACAAAAATAGAACGACAAATTGTCGAGAATCTTAGCAGAATAAAGGTACCTTGGGTTGACTGTACCTCCAAGGTAAAGCATTTCAGTCTCTATCACCTGTCCTACTGCAGAAACCTCAAGAGGCAAGATGTCCTCAAGCAGCTCTGATTTGTAAGCTTAATACACTCAAGGATGTCTTTCTTCAATTCTGGGTATATTCAGAGTGGGTTTCTAATTTTGTCATCAACACTCAAAATTTTCTTCAAAAAGAAGCAGTGAGTGTTTTCCACAATTCCTGGGAATGACATGTTATGGTAAAAAAACCCACCAAATGTCACAAGATTCCTAAGAAAATAGCAAAAAGTTGCTAAAATATGGACTGTTGCCTTCCTTTTCCGCTGTTGTATGAAAGCAAAGCTTCTTGTCTTCTCTTTCAAGGTCCCTTGAAGACTCTTCCCTTCTTTTTATCTTTAGTTCAGTATTCAAAGCTTGACCATTGCCTCCGGCCCACTACTCTGATCTTCCTTTTTGTATTGTCACCATGGCCATAAAATCTGGGTTTGAGGAAGAATCTTAGTGTCTTAGCTGGGAGGTATCTTAGCTAGCAGGTATTGAAACAAGACTGAAACATACTGCTCTCCTCTCTCCTCTTCAAAGGATGAACAACGAATGGTTGTATAGATAATCTAACACATGAAAGACATCAGAGAAAATGAGAAAAAGACAAAAGCAACCAGGATTTCTTTGGCTCTTCTCTCCAAAAACTCGGACTATGCCAGCAACACTTGGGCAAACTCTCCAGCAGGTAGCTGGTAAGCAAGATGAAAAACAGATACTATAAACCCAGTGTCACTGGGACTCTCAGCTGACCACGAGCTGTATGGATCCATAACAGACTACATCACAACACCCCCACAGCATCTATACGTTCCACGTGAAGTGTGAATGCAGAGACCAGTAAGTGTGTTAGGTTCATATACAGATACAAATTAAACACTCAGAGAGTCTACTAAAAGTTGTACCTATGCAATTTAGATTAGAAAAAGAATACAAATAGTATCGCGGCTTTTACACCTCTGCTTTTTGACAAACGCTCTAACACACTGCAGGAGGAGACACAAATACTTCCTTTGCAGGTTTCTCTTCCACAGGCAATGAGGAGAATAACGATTACGACAATAATTGCAAACTAGGCTTCTGTTTACGCTGTGTTTGAGTTTTTATCCAAGACAGATTTGCACATAAGAAACGTGCAACTGAACCAGGGAGCATTTTATGTAAAGCGCGTTTAACTCGGACAGCCTGGGTCGAGGGGTTTTGTTGTTGTTTTGTTTCTATTTTTAATCATCCAGGCATCTCCCCACTGCTACACTGGCACCAGTGTTTTACCGGATCAGCTCCCGGATGACGAGGTCTGCCGAGCAGCTACAAGGACAATGAAATACGCCTTACTATGACCAACCTTCATCTTTGGAGTATCGCATTCGAGCTTCGGAGGCCTCCAAACAGTGAAACCAGCCACCACCCAAGCTGACATTTCCTTTGCCTCAGTTATTCTTATTAGATGCATTTCCTGGAAGCTACTGGTAAGTGACAAATTTTATTTTATTTTTTTAAATTTAATTTTAAAACAATTACAATTACTCTAATCTGAAAGCATGCACTCTAGCATGTCAGAATCCGTTCATTTCTACAGCCATACGGGGAAAGGTTTTAGCTTACTGGCAGCAACGAATCAGTCTTCTTATTTACGTGTATGTTTGCAAACGCAGTAGTGTTGTAACTAATAATTTATACATTTTCCTCATTATCTTTATGAAATATCTGCTGTCCAAAACAGCTAATATAACTCCAGCACACTGGGAGATGTGCTGTTCAGTGTAGTTCAGCCACCCAAAAGACCACGAGTGAGTTACGACTCTCAGGGTTTGTTGGCGGATTTTTTTCCCCCCCCTTTTTATTAATTCCTTCCTAAACTCTCCCCTGTTCATAGCACTTGCTGAAATATCTTAAGTCAAATCTTAAGTCCCCCAGCAGCTGTTGGGTAGGCAGCAACCCAGCTGTCTAAACTTTATTGGCAGCAAATGTCATTCTTGCACACAAACTGCATACCCGGAAAACCCAAAGGCACATCTTGGGCTATCACATCCCATCACGTTCCTCGACGAGATGTGAAAACCGAAATGGAAAACGTCAACAAACTCCGGCCGTGGCGAGGAGCGGGGCATGCCCGCTGACAAGCGTGCCGCAATGACAGAAATGGACTTGGAGTTGCAATTAGTGGCACTGTCATTTTCGGGCGCTCCTGCCAATTAATTAAGCCTGTCAAATGGAAAAACAGCGGCATTCACATGATAATTTATATAGGGAGAGACTAGCCTAGCAAAGCTGCCACTGTGGCCAACAAAATTCCCTCCGAGCGCTTAAAAAAAAATAATAAAATATAAATATAAAGAAGTAGGGGGAAGCGGGGGGGGGGAGAGAAAGAAAGTTAAACTGTCCTTGTTATAATTGTTAACTCTGATCGCTCAAGTAGAAGACGGGCTGATTAAAACTCCAAACGAGCCCCTAGCTCGCTTAAATCTCAGAGTCCGGAATGATAGAATCAGAGGAGTTTATTCATACCATTAAGCCCCAGAGAACTTAATTGAAAGAAGAGCATAGCCTGGACCTTGACAAGCGGGAGGTCACAGTAATTGCTGCCGGACATATTTAACATTAAGATAATCAGGCCATTAATTACCCTTTGGATCATTAAATCAGCCAGTTGCAAAATGAAATTTCTGCCTCTATTACTCACTTGAGAGACCACAGGGGTGGCTTTTAATTTATCAGTGAGCTTGAGATACAAAGGACCAGGCTTGGGGAGGAAGGAAAGGGGGAGAAAAGGAGGGGGGGTTTGCTTCAGCAGAGGCAGGAATATCAATCCGCCATGCTTGGTGATCGTGGCAAATTAACTAGGTAAGATAACCTCAGCTTCTAAAGGCAGAAGCTGGGGGTATGTAAATAGATGAGGGCAGACAGGGAGATCAGAGCCTGCACACCACTTAGCAGGATAATAAAGGAAATCATCCTTGATTATCAGTGCTAATTTGGACACTGCCGGTAGCTTGTTATGCGTGTTCTGAGTAGCATTTAATTAATTCAATTGCTTGTTAATGAGGGAAGTGACATGTGGGGAGCAGATGCCACCCAACTGCAGATGGGTTCTGGTCAGCCCTTCACAATAAAATATATTTTTTTTAAATTTTATTTTATTTATTTTTAAAAACACCCTTCCCCCACCCCTGAAATGGGAAAGGTGTCAAGCATGGAGGAGCATTCAAAAGGCACAAAACACTGACCTCATCAGGCCAAGAACCGCTAAGAAACCAGACCTGACAACTGCGGATCGAGAGGTATGGATGTTCCCCCAGGCCCCATTTGTAACGCTGCGGCCTTCTGCCAGGAATCGGAGACCAACAGGACTATAACAGCAATCTGATGGCCAAAAGGAACGAGAAACGAGAGAGAGATGAAACGGAGCATCCTTACAAGATTCAGGATACGATATCGGGATCTTAACTACTCAGTTGCCCTGGGCTTGCCCTTTACCTGTACTGTCTATAATGAAGGAATAATTACTTTTACAAAAAAAAGAAGGCACAGTTTAGTATTTTTCATAACAGTCACTCCTCAGTTATCCCCCAGAAACCAGCACACGCTCAGCACAGCGGACGCTAGCCTTGCAACGACACGCCAGGCTTCGGCTTAGGACTGTAAGTGTCTGCTAAATATAGTCGAGCCGCATAATGTTTTTTCTGACACCATTAAATGCAGTTCATTAGTGAGCGAGGGACCAAGTTGGATCTTACATCGTAAGGTGAAAGTCAATTCCCAACACTGCTGGCTCCCAACTTCAGCCTTCTCAGACGATGTTAAGAACCTCTCTATTTTCTTACAACCTTTTGTAACCAGAATAAACAGGGTGACTGCCAGGCAAACGGACCACCTGAGCAAAACTGCAGCGGATGCTCCAACGCTCAAGCTCCATTTAAAGAGCTGCTGCTTTGGGGCTGCCTCGGCAAAGCTTCCAACTATGCCCGAGCCTCTACTAACTGCTCATCCCTCAGTTTAAAAATACATTTTTAATGGAGGTTCTTCCTATTTATGAATATTCTCAAGAAGATGCTGAAATGGTGGAGCCCTTTAACTTTACACTTTGCACATAGCTAATGCAAATACTCCGCATCACTTGAGGTGGAGAACAAAAAGCATGGCTGGGATAGTGCCTGGATATCACACTGCCCTCCCTCCTCTTGGCGAGCAGCTTCCAGGCTGGTAGAAGTGGCCTTGTTGCTGGCACGTCCATCCCAGCGCTCCCAGCAAGACAGAGGTGGAGACCTTGGGAGCTCAGAGGAAGGGGTGAGGGCTGGGGAGCAGATAATCACGTCCTGGAGTGGGCCAGAGGATGGTGACATCTTGTCTCATTTGTAAAACATCTTAGCAAGTCAGTAGTGGCAAGCAAGTCTGCAAACCAGAAGCCATGTAGGCAAGAATAGTACGTGGAGAAAGCAAAACATGTGAGGTGTTTCCAGAATAAAGCCAAATATCTGGTAGGAGATCTACATACCAGGTGCAACAGGCCCAGGCAAAACACAGTGCAGATTCTCCAAGCTGGCTTCACCACATCTCTCATTCCTCCATGGAGCTGCTCTGCCCCTGCCCCCACTGGGCTACTCCTGTGTTGCACGGCTCCGGATCGATGTTTTAAGAGTGTACTTAAATAGTATCAATAGCAATTAGAGGGGAAAATCCTGATCTCATCCCCAGACCCAGTTAATTGTCGCAACATTGATTTACTCTAATTTGACTTCTCATTCCACATTAAACCCGCATTACTGAAGGAGGAACCGCAGGCAAACTCTCCCTGCTCACCTTCTCCCCTCCAAGACAATAAATGTAATATTGAATACACATGGAAAAAAATGGCAGTTGTTGCAGGATCCATACTGAAAGATCTTTTTCCTTTTTTCCTTTTTTTTTTTTTTTCTTCCTGCGAGTAATTAAAAGATGCTTTTCTTGACTAATGATCCCCCTGTTTAGAAATGGGAAGTCGATACTCCTTCACCAGCAGTCAGCTTCAATTTGTCACAGGGCTCCCGAAGTTTGAGCGGCGGTTCTCAGGGCTGCTGGTAATTGCTGGAACCAATTACCAGCTTTCCAAAGCCGACCTAATCAGAGACTCACGGACACCACCGCTCAGAGGCCAGCTGGTCCCCTTTCCCTTCCACATGCACGTAGTCACCCGTGCTTGGGTTCTCTGCCGCTTCACCAACTTATTGTGCTCACCGGGAGCTTGTGTTTATTCCTCCTGCCTCCCCGTAAATCACATCAACACTCTCAGCCTGAACTTTTCGTTGTGCTGCTGCTTAATTCTCGGCTGCTTCCTTGGGCATCCCATGCTACCTGTGCTCCCACAACCTCCGCTGCCTCCCAGTTTCATGCTAGAGGCCAGCCAAGGTGCTGCTTTTCACCCAGAGCCACCGAATGACCTGGAGATCTGCCTATTTTATAAGCTGCCTCTCAGACTTGATGAGACCCACTGGCACCATGTTGACATTGGAGGGCAAGGACCTGGGCAATACACTTGACGAAAGCAATAGCCTTTGCTACAGAACTCTCAGGCTTTGAGTTCACACCCTCGGATCCGACAGCCTTTCTGACCTTCACGTTTTGAGGTTTATCTTTCCCCATGACTTTCTTGTTTTAAGTGAATCTGAGTGGACTAGGAAAGGACAGCAGTATGGTATGTTTGATGTGGTTTAAGTTTGGTATCGGTTCTACTTATTTTTGAATGTACAAAATTAAAAATGCAAGCTGTATTCACAGCCTGGACTGGCTCCATTCTTTTAAATATTGGTTACATTTTCCTAAGTAATACTCCTTAGTCATGCTGTGACCTAGATTAGCCAGTTGGCAATCCCTCCTGCAAAACATCGGTCTCCCTGGGTCTCTCCACCCTTCCCTCTACTCAACAGAACCCATGGGATGCCACTGCAATGATTCAGTGATCAGTGCCGACTTCTCCCAAGCTGAAGGAACTGCTTCTGAAGCCATGGCAAGACTTTCAGGTTCCTTTTAGTCCAGCACATGAACACTCCTCGATCCTCCCAGCCCAGCAGATTTGGTATCTGTGGAGCAATCAATTACCGTTTTTTTACCCCTAGAAAGCCTGTGGGTTTGCACTGATGGCTTTATCTCCAATAGAAAGACACGACGTGGTGAAACCCATGTATGTCTGATCCCCTCTACGAACATCTCTTAAGAGAGCGTCCATCATTGTGCTGACAACTGTTTGTGTTGGGGATGCGGGGTGGGGGGCGGGTGGACACACAGTGGAGACAGAAGGGTGCCTAACAAAGAAACACGTGAGAAGATTGTATTCGTCCAAGGTCTTTCACTGATGCTCTGTGCCAAGCCTTTGCATCAGCTGGGGGAATGGTTAAGAAATCTTCTGTTCTTGTGTTTCCAACACTTCGTTTGCAGGCACAGCCGCGAGGTCTGAGCAAACATATGGAAAGCCATAGAGGGTGGAGTAATGAGTGGAACTGAAAATGGGAGCACTACGCAGGACAGATGAAGTGAGTGGGGCTGCAGAAGGGAATGGGAATATGAACAAGTTCAGAAGAAACTGTGAGGAAAACACGAGAGTACTTTCCCATCTGATGGGGCTTTGGTGAGAAGAGAACTCATTAAAGCAGGAACATGTTGAGTGTGTGAACTTCTGCATGTAGCAGCTCTCAGACTCTGGCTGATCCCAGAGCCCACCAGCATGGGCAGAGACAGCCCTACACCACTATCAGCTCTCTTCCTCTTCAGAAGAAGTTTTGCTGAACGCTTCTTTCTTCCTGATCTCCAAATATCCTCGGACTCCCTCCATCCCTCCTCCACCAGAAATCCCAATCTCAGCTCCCTAGTCATATTTCTACCTGCTTACTTTCTTGTCTCTTCCCCTAGTCCCTCAACTTCAGCTGCCTCTTCCCCCTTCAGCCCCTCAACAACAAAACAGGGGGGTTTGTTTAACCCCACTTCAGGTCCATGGTAGCTGCTTCTGATAGGATTCCTCACGCAAAACTGCAAACAGCAGTGAGAAAATGGAATGCACGCTAAAGAACTTAAGCTTATTTTCTTGCCACATCTTGGACAGAAGGATTGTGATGCTAGTAGAGACCAAGGTAAAGCACAAAACGAGGCATATACTTTCAGAAAGCAGACCTTTCAGGTATTTATGTGAAAAATATCACTTCAGTCCCTGCTGCAAACAGTGGAAAAAATGGAAGTAGCAAAGCAAGATTACAATCACTTTGCGGGAAAATTTTCACATAATCTTAATTCTATTTTTTCTAACAGCTCTAACAGTTCTTCCATCACGTAGGTATGCACTTGGACACGTAGATGGAAATGTATATTTATAAAATGAATCTTTATAACTTTGTTCAAAAATGTTACAGTCCAGGAAAAAACAGTGCCGTTAGGTGACTGACAAACATAAACAGCTGAATATAAACACAACAATGTACAGAAACAAAGGAGAATTAAAATAAGTTCTGAGCATGAAATACAAAGAGAACAAAGTTGATTTTCTGTAACTCACTTCCAAGCATAAAAATCTGAATAATTTAATTCAAATGGATTTCGTCAGTCACGTGGATTTTAGATTTTTCATGAGAATACCTTTATTATATGTGTAATAAAGTATTTTTTAAAAATAAGAATCCAATTGAGTGTGTGCCTTTTCCTTTTAAAAGTATTTACAACTGAGGTATCTCTCCAGCTTTCCTCAACAGTGAGGAGCAACATATATTTGTGAGGTGCGGCAATATAAGATCTCTGGACTAAAGTAATACTAATGACTGAAAGACAGCAATAAGTTGATTTCGATCTACCTGATGAAATCGTTGTATTAGCTGTCAAATAACACACATGTATGGAGCAGGCATACAGGTTATGTATGAACAAAATCTCTGTGTAGCTCTCCCTGAACATTTTTATATGCATAGTCATTCATCTAAGTAGCCTGATTAATGTACTGGCTTCATTCTCGAAGATGAACCAAAGGTGGCACCACAAATTCATTTTTCAGTGCTAACGAAATAATGCAATAAGAAACAGTTGATTTTATTACAGACAACAGTACAAACCTACTCCTACACCGTACGAGGTGGCTCAGGTATACGCTCCCAGGTTATAACTTCACTTGATCCGGCACTGGAAAACGCAGGATCCAGAGATAAACATAAACAAAATCAGAATATAATTCCCTCTGATTTCTCTCATATGCAGGAGGCAAACACTGAGAGCTAAACCTCCGCCATGCTGTTTGCTACCCAGGGACCGGCCAGTGCTTGGACGCAGGCTGCCCCCCTGGAGCTCGCCCCAAGACAATTCTAACACACTGCTGAAGAGAACGTCAAAGGCTGGCCCAGCTGTGCAAGGCAGTCCAGAAGGTCCTTCTCCTGCCTGAACCTCCCTGCTGAACCGCAGTCTGCCAGGTCATTCTGCTTCCCCCAAGCCAATGTGTTGCTTACAACTAGTAGTACTCACACCTCAAATCTACTAAAATTAGCAAAGTATTTTCAAAATGTATTTCTTTGCACTGATCAGATTAATTAAGCATAAAAAACCTTTAGCTTTTGGTAGGACAACGTATCGCAGAAAGATTTTCACTGCGTTGAGCTATGACGGGTAGGTAAAACACTGTTCTCATAAGAAACACATACCCCCACCAACTTACGGTTTCACACACATCACACAAAAGAAGTAAGCAAGTCCACAGTGAGCAGGACTTCCAACATCTGTGATAAGAACCCAAAGACCTGGCGGCCAGGTACAGATTCCTGGGTGAGCTGGAACTACTGAAGGCACGTTATGAATCACAAACTGATAGTCCAAGAGCCAGGAACTTTGTGGCCGACTGAAACAAAGCAAGGCATTACAGCATAATTTAGATTGAGGAACCACCAGGCGGGAGGGTTCAATCTCCCGCTGTTTTGTCGGTCAGTCAATTGAACAAAAAAAACGTAGTGCTGCTGAGGAAACCTTCACAAGAGTGAAAAAGTAACGGGGTCACTCAACTTTTGACACCCCCTCCCTTTGACACATGTTCTTCCTGGGCATGCGGTGAAGATATATATACCTAATGATTTTTACAAGGCATACTCCAAGGGAGAATTTTAGAAGTCCATGTTGTAAAATGTGGTAACGCCCTACCACCTCTGACTGCAATGCCAAAATGTGGATTTACATGCTCATAGCTTACAGCCTCGGCCACGCGCGGCATCACATCCTACCTGCCCGCTGCGTGCCATGGGGAGATGGACTAGGAAAGCCTACCTTGTGGAGTCTGACGAAGGTTTCATATGGCCCTGGCTGCTCTCCTCCCAGACGCTGTTTGCCAGCTCGTTTCCGATAGAAGACATCACCTTGATGAGCTCTATAGGCCAGTCATCCAGGTCGAGAGAGCGGACCCGGGAGAGGTGCGTGCCAAGGTTTCGGTGTATACCTGAGCATTCGATACATATGAGGGCTCCCAGATTCAAGCTGGCCCAGTCGGGGTCTACAGGAAAAGGGACACAAGTAATTAGTACAATGAAACACCTAACAACTTTCTAGTTAATGTTTGTGGATAAAGATTACGGCTCTGGGGGAAAAAAATGCAGGCGTCCTGTCCAAAAGCACAGTTGGAAGGTCTTCCAGAACGGCCAATATTGCCCTGTGGAGATACAAACCCTTCCAAGAAACCCTCGAAGAGCAAAAAAAACCCATAGAGAGGAGGTCTCAAAAGATGTTTCATTCCACCTCCAGTCGAAAGAAAAATATAAATTAGAGAGAAAAGACGAAACAAAGAAAATAGGAACGCAGTGGCAGGTAGCTGATGATGAAGTAGTGGAGAAGACCCCTCCTTGGGAATCTAGAGACACTCGTAGCCAATTACAAGAGAAAAAGGAGAAAAAAAAAGAGTGACTAGATACAACGTCTCTGTTGCTAACTATATCAACTCTTTTAATAACCATCTACATCATCACCCACATATGGCTTTTACATCTAACACACTATGGGGTATGTTTTCATCTCGTAAGATCAGGGAGATAAGTACTAAGATGAAAATGCGATACTTTGAACAGTTCCAGTTTTAGTGTATGAGCTAAAAGAATTCCCCCGCCCCCCCCCCCAATAACCCTGCAAATGGTAAGGCTGTGACAAATCTGACAAAAGCCGGGAAATTCAAAGTCATTTCCCAAGATGGTTCTCTTCTTTGTCACCGTCCTGTGTAATTTAAATCTAGATTTGTACGAATCTCCTTCTCTCCAACAAACATTCACTTTAACAAATGCAATGAAAGACGTATGGGAGGAATTTTTGGTGGCCTTTTTTCCTCCCCCTGCTGTCAGATCCTTTCTTCTCGCCTTATTCTGGGCCTTCCAGAGAACTAGTAGGGTATCAGAAATGCCAAGCAGGAAAATGGTGATTAAGTGAGAGGGCAGGTCATTTTTATCCAAATCTAAATAAAATTTAGATCTGATAGAAAATGAATTTCCAGTGTCCCCTTCCATTCGGGGAAATTTCATCCAAAGACTCATTTCTACTTTGTGCAATCCAAAACTGAAAAGTTATTTTTGGCAGCTAAAACATGTGGAAACAAAATGTTTCCTAGCAATTTGCCATGTCACGTTTGGCTGAAAAAGAAAAGGAAAGCAGATAATTTTAATTGCAAAGTCCCACATTTATTGAAGGCATTGACTGACATTTTGCAGTCAGTCCTTAGAAATCTAAAATTATCCCCAACAAGAAAAATGCTCCACCTC
>Ga0065711_1007371_pt1 | contig 15025 bp, 14 predicted proteins | sample Hoacrofraction12_FD_59098 | JGI IMG/M metagenome (GOLD analysis project Ga0065711, IMG submission 59098) | Hoatzin crop microbial communities from Cojedes, Venezuela - Epithelial fraction 12 v2 (version 2) | ecosystem: Host-associated > Birds > Digestive system > Esophagus > Crop | place... | reverse complement strand
GGGGGGGGGGAAGACAGGTGTTAATCTAGATGGAAAAATTAATGAGGTTTCAGGGATACTAAATGAATGTAGATACATAATGTCTCTGAGCTACCTGGGAGAAAGATTAGTAGTATGTCATGTCTATGTGACTGAAACCTGAAGAGTCTCTGATTTGATGACTTTATGGCAGCTGATTCCTGAAAGCCATGAGGTGTTTGATGAGCTTGCAGCTGGTTGGTGTTACGTAATTGCAGCATTATGGCAGTGTGCTTGTTAGGTGGGAATACCACATGGAAAAGAACTTTGTTGAAAATACTTGGAGACCTCTGTATTTTCAAACAGAGCTGGGTTCTGCTGCCCTCACGGCCTCACATGTGGCGGTGATTTCCCATACAGGGAAAAGTGGTTTGAATAAAACATCGTTGTAGCAGTAGCTGTGCTGAAACACTGCTGTCACTAGCTACTTATCTAACCTGAACTTTGATGATTCTGTTGTCTGTATTGATTGCTATCTCAAGGGCTTGAGTTGTGAGGTATGTGAGAAGAAAACCTTTAAGTATTGTGAAAATTAGCCAGCATCTCTAACTAGTTATCTAGTAAAGTGGAGCTTTATTGCTGAAGTAGTTAGAGCATGTACTTAACACCTTCTTAGACTCTGGAAAAGGTTGTTCATAATCACAATAGCTGTCCTCATAAAATAGTAGGATAGCCTGAATTATTTTTGTATTGGTTTGGGTAAGGACTCTGGTTTCTGTTTGCTGCGATTTTATGTTAAGCTGCCTCTTTATTGTTGGATATCATCAGTTGCGTGTGTGCAGTTCCAGAAGGCAATCTCTAAACTGAAAGGAGGTTGTCCTTACCAAGTGCATTCTTTGGAACTGAGCTTGGATTGGAATGCTCTCTATTGATTACACCATTCAAAGAGTTGCAGATTTTTTCGTTTGAACTTTCTGACATCTAAAGATTAAGAAAAATAAAATGTTGTGGTTTTGTATATAAAAATTAAAGATCTTTGAGTTCTACATTGTGGGGCATTTCTAAACAGGAGTAAAGCAGAGTTAGCCTTGGAGGGTCTGGAGAGTTGTTATTCCAAATGTTGCATGGAAAATTATTTTAAATTGCTAGAAAGATCAATTAATGCTACCTGCAGTGGTTAACCACTTTCAGTGTACTATCTAGTGTTTAGTCGTACTACTAAGAATGCCCTGTGATCTCTGTCTTTAATCACGCCTCTCTTTTTTTCATGTCTCAATCAAAGCCTTACCCCTGCAACATAGCGGAAGCATATAATTGCCAAGTTTAGCTTTGGAGTGTGTGTTCTCCAAAAGTTAATTGTTGTTTTATGCAAATGTTTTGGCAATTCGTAATGTTAATATGGTGATTATTTCCTGAAGAAAAACAGGTGAAGCCAAAAGCAGATTGCAAGCTCACATTACCTTAACACCAAAATGAAACTTTATATCTGTTCAGCTAGCAGTGAGGCAGATGTTCTTTGGATTGACAAGGACATCTCACAGCGACTGGGGTTAAGTAGTGCTTTTCTTTGCAAGGCCTCAGATATCACTGAAGCAGCTGAGTGCATTGTGTATTCAGAAACCACTGTCAGCTGTGGTGGAACAGAGGTAGTGCTTATTCCAGGCAGGAATACAAAGTGTTGGTCAAGGGTTTGTGTCTGTTACTGGGCTTCTGTTTTGTTTGTTGTCTCTCATTTATTATTACTATTATTATTTTAATTTTGTTTGCTCAGACTACTTCAAGGGCATTATTTAATTGATGGTGGTCTTTTGATAGGATGTTTTGGTCTTTACTGAACTTGAAATGCATCGCTTTAAAGCCTACCATATCGAAGTTGAAAAGACACATTTTACTGGAATGCCAAATTGAAGTTTAATAGGAAAGAAGCCAGGAAATAAAGAATTAAAGTTCTAATATGGATTAAATTGAGAGTCACATATGCTTTGTGTTTGTGCAGTGCTTTTCACTACGGAATCAACTTGATTCTTCTTTGCTGAAAAATTGTGTTCCTGAACTTGAGCTTTCATTTTAAAATAAATACATTTCCAATAGATGTGAGAAAACCATTGACGTACAAACAGAGAGTATAAGTGATTTTTTTTTTTTTTCCTAAGCCTATAGTAAGCTTGAAATAATACTGTTCAGATCATTTTAAATCTGTGAGTGAAACTGTGCAGCATAGGTGAGTGGATTATAGAAAGGTTTGGGTTGGAACCCAAAGGGACCTTAAAGATTACCTAGTTCCAACCCCCCTGCCATAGGCAGGGACATCTTCCACTAGACCAGGTTATTCTAAGCCCCATCCAACCTGGCTGGAACACTTCCAGGGAGGGGGTATCCACAACTGCTCTGGGCAACCTGTTCCAGTGCCTCACCACCCTCATCATAAAGAATTTCTTCCTTAAATCTAATCTAAAGGGGTAACAGCTTTAAACTAAAAGACGGTATATTGTCCTGTCACTGCAGGCCCTTGTGAAAAGTCCCCCTCCAGCTTTCCTGTAGGCGCTCTTTAGGTACTGGAAGGCCGCAATAAGGTCTCTTTGCAGCCTTCTCTTCTCCAGGCTGAACAGCACCAACTCTCTCAGCCTGTCTTTGTAGGAGAGGTGCTCCAGCCTTCGGATCATCTTTGTGGCCCTCCTCTGGACGTGCTCCAACACATCCATGTCCTTCTTATGTTGGGGGCTCCAGAGCTGGACGCAGTGCTCCAGGTGGGGTCTCAGGAGAGCAGAGCAGAGGGACAGAATGACCTCCCTCGACTGCTGGCCATGCTTCTTTTGATACAGCCCAGGATACGGTTGGCTCTCTGGGCTGCAAGCGCACATTGCCAGGTCATGCTGAGCTTTTTGTCAACTGGTACCCCCAAGTCCTTCTCCTCAGGGCTACTCTCAAGCCACTCTCTTCCCAGCCTGTACTTGTGTTTGGGATTGTCCCTACCCAGGTGCAGGACCTTGCACCTGGCCTTGTTGAACTTCATGATGTTCTCATGGGTGCACCTCTCCAGCCTGTCAAGGGTCCCTCTGGATGGCATCTCTTCCCTCCAGCATGTTGACAGCACCATACAGCTTGGTGTCATTAGCAAACTTGCTGAGGGTGCCCTCAGTCCCACTGTCCACATCACTGACAAAGATGTTAAATGTTAGCAGTGTGTTGCTGTTGATGGCAAGTCATCACACTCCATGGATTCTCGTTTGGTCCCAGTGGTACGGTTCTATGCCCACCACTGGTTTTCTTCTGATGGTTGTTGAATTGAGTCAGTTCACTAAACTAGCAGAAATTTTTTATGTTTGTTTGGCTGGGTTAGTTGTCTTCAGGCTAATACTTGATACTGCTTACAGGGACTCTGATAGAGCAAATATCAGAACAATCACAAGGAGCGTGTGGCAGTGAAGATGGCAGTACAAAGGGAGGAGCCTTCTATTTGTGAGGACAAGAAAAATTAGATACTGTGATACACCTGCATATGGGTGGTAATTAAACTGGCCCAACTATGTTGCTTCCTTCACTCTGAATTTTGTGATTTTGTGGCAGGCTGTTCCAAAACCCTTATTCCACAAAAATCTCTGACTTCCTTAGTTCAAGAGCCTGTGGGTCATGCTGGGGCTTATTTTAGATGTTTGGCAGTGAGAGCTTTGAAGAAATGAAATGTGAAAATAGATCACATAATAGACAGTAAGTCACGTAATAGAGTAACCGAACTTGTTTGTAGTGGTGTTAATCACAATTTAACTGTATTTTTCTGTATTTCTGTTGTGTGCATGTGGTGTTTTTTTGGGGTGTCTGGGGTTTTTTTGGGTTTTGGTGTGGTTTTTCTTGTTTTGTTTTTAATTGGTCCTGGGCTACACTGGATGCTGTCAGATGAAGCTGGTCGTTTTGGCCCTCTTACAGGTATAGGCTGGAGTTTTGGCCCTGGAAGAGTTATGTAATGGTTACTTCTGGTACTGCAGTAAAATAATAAAAGAAAAGCGAAAAAGACTTGGTAAAAAAATAATAAGCTTTGAGAATGAAGGCTTTGAGGGTTGTTACCACTTTCTTTCAAAAAGTTGCCCAGTAATTGGAAAAACAAACCTGTAGGTAGTGTTGTATTATTGTGAAGTGTGTGTGTGTAAATGTTTGTTTCACAGAACTAGATGTGCTCTAGCTAAAGTTCTCTTTTTGCATCCTCCATGTTTGAACAGAATAATTTTTCTCCAGGCATCACATATGAGACATCAGCCCTCTTGCTCTCTGTATCAGTGTTTTGTTGTTCAGAGGGTTCTCATGAAGACCAAAGCAGTTTCCTCGTTTAATGATACGTGTTCCATGTTGGAAGAAATAATGGCCTATAATAAAAAGACAGATAAATGAACTTCCCTGTGCAATTTCATGGAGAATAATGCAGTAGAAGTTAAAAATGCAAAATGAACTTATTAGCTGCAGCAGAACTGGTAGACACTGTAGTGTTTAAGTCCCAAAAAACTTCTTACCCTTAGCATCTTATCTTCTGCACGCGGGAGGGCTGAGTGCGTGGGTTGGAAGACTGTCTCTGTATGGTCAGGCTATGTTCCTGACCCACACAGTTTGGGGATCAGGACCTCAGACTGTGTGCTTGCTGCTAAGTCTGAAGTCAGCCTCACAGAGAGAGCAGTCTGCCTAGTATGAGCTTTTATGGTGACATTGTCAAATTGCAAGTAGTTTAGGCTGGTCTGATCTGGGAAGTGCCCAAGGCTAAACTCCAGATCCTTGAGGACTTTTATTCCTGGGTATGTGTTCAAATGTTTCTGCATGAAGGAAATGTTACCTACAGGTTGGATGTTGGTCTTTAAAGCCTTCTCTTCCTGCTGTAGCCCATTTGCCCTGTAGAAAGGAGCAGAAGTGGGAATGAAAGCTTTATCCTAGAAATGTTTGTCGGTCACCACGCTGTGTTGAAACGTAGTGTGGCTGATTTCGTACTAATCTGAAAACCAGAGTGAGCTTATTTGTCAGTCTTATACTCAGAGAATTTATTTTTTCCCACAAAAATGGGTGTTTAGGAATTTGTGTTTAATGAGGCCAGAACTCGGTCAAAATTGACACCTAGAATGGAGGGAGCCTAAAGGCTTAACTGGAATTTGTACCCAGTGGTGCAGAAGCAGAGTCATCTCAAGATAAGAGCGCTTTATTATACTTGCCATGTCATGTCAGGTGGTTTAACCCAGACTGGAAATACCACGTGAGCCCTTTCACTTGTCTTCTCGTGTTTTTGGCATATTTGGTCTTTGTTAATTGCTTAGGAGCAGCAGATTCTGTCATACATCTTTGATTCAGGGGTCTTTATTCCTAAAAACCTTTTATTGGTATATAAAACTTGCAGAAAGTGATAATACACAATTGTCAGTCTGTTTTCTTACCACCTTCTTTTACTATAGTGTTACTTATAATAAATAAATTTTCAGAATGACACTGTCTTTTTATAGCATTTGCAGACTAGCAAACCTGTTTCAGTTATTATAGTCATGACAGTGAGGATAATTTTAGCAATTTAAGATTAAGTCTCTGTGTTTTGGGCACAGCTTATTTCATTTTATGTACTGAAGAAAAGTAATTCCACAATGCAATTACTCTGTAAAGCACACCATTTTTTTCCTGGCAAAATGAAAACATTATAATGTATCCATGTATTGAGTAACTTACAGTCATTATGCCAAAGTGCGGGGCTTAAGTAGGTCAGCATAGCTTTAGTTAAGGTTGAATTTCTGATACACCCAAAGAATTACCAATGAATGACCTCTTGAAGTTTAAATAGAGTTTGGCACCACTCTTAGGAGGGTTTATCAGCAATGGCATTTGTTCATAGCTGAGAGGGCAACTGGAAGGAGCCAAGCACAGCTGCCTGCAGTTGCTCAGGCTTGGTTGCGACAGCCCGTCTTCAGTTGTAGCACAATGTTCTGACCCTGTACTGAAAACCTGGGAAACTTAAAATATGTAGGCTATTTGAATTGGGGAGAATTGCAGACATTCAGTGCTGGCTAGTAATTGTAATAGAAAACAGGAGCCCATACACTTCCTGTTACATTCGACTGTCTGAAATGCTGCTGTGCTGCTCCAGAGCTTTATCACAGAATCGCAGAATGGTAGGGGTTGGAAGGGACCTCTGGGGATCACCTAGTCCAATGCCCCTGCCGAAGCAGGGTCATCCAGAGCAGGATGCACAGGACCTTGTCCTAGCTGATCTGGAATATCTCCATAGAAGGAGAATCCACAACCTCCCTGGGCAGCCTGTTCCAGTGCTCCGTCACCCTCAGAGTGAAGAAGTTCTTCCTCATGCTCAGCTGGAACTTCCTCTGCTTCAGTTTGTGCCCATTGCCCCTTATCCTGTCACTGGGCACCACTGAAAAGAGTCTGGCCGCCTCCTCTTGACATCCACCCTTATAGATATGTATAGGCATTTATAAGGTCCCCTCTCAGACTCTTGGTGCATGGGGTTATTTCTCCCCAGGTGCAGGACCCTGCACTTGCCCTTGTTGAACCTCATCAGGTTCCTCTGCTCCCAACTCTCCAGCCTGTCCAGGTCTTGCTGGATGGCAGCACAGCCTTCCGGTGTGTCAGGCACTCCTCCCAGTGTTGTGTCATCAGCAAACTTGTTGAGGGTACACGTTGTTCCTTCATCCAGGTCATTGATGAAGAAGTTAAACAAGACTGGGCCCAGTACTGACCCCTGGGGGACACCACTAGTTACCGGCCTCCAACTTGACTCAGCTCTGCTGATGACAACCCTCTGAGTTCTGCCATTCAGCCAGTTCTCCGTCCACCACTTTACTGTTCACTCAAGCCCACACTTCCTGACCTTCCCTAGGAGGATGTTATAGGAGACAGTGTCGAAAGCCTTGCTGAAGTCGAGGTAGACAACATCCACAGCTCTCCTCTCATCTACTCAGCCGGTCATACCATTGTAAAAAGCTATCAGATTGGTCAAGCATGATTTCCCCTTGGTGAATCCATATTGACTACTCCTGATAACCTTCTTTTCCTCTACTTGCTTAATGATGACATCCAGAATGAGCTGTTCCATCGGCTTTCTGGGGATGGAGGTGAGGCTGACCGGTCTGTACTTCCCTGGGTCTTCCTTCTTGCCCTCTTTGAACAATGGAGTGACATTGGCCTTCTGCCAGTCCTCGGACACTGTATGTGAAAGAAGATCCTAACTCAAGAAAGTACTAAAGCAATTTGTCTCGTGCTGTATTGTCTACCATTAAGGCCATTAAGGATGTGGCTCCATGTACTTGTTCCTCAGAAGTGTTGCTGCTCGTACGAATTCCTGCCCTTTGCTAGTGTTCACTGCCTCCTTAGTTCTACTGATGGTGCTGGTTGTAGGGCTAGCCTATGCTAAGTCTGATTAGCCACAAAGTTACCGTGAGGTGCTTGAGGGATTTTTTTTCCTTGTCACATAGAGTGACTTCAGCTGAGACTCTGGAGTATGTGCGCTTTCATTTGTGTTGGGACACATCCATAATGTGCTTCTTCTGTGCGGTTGTTTGTACTTGGACTTCTCCATGCCCTTTTGTCAGCTCACCTCTGACTGCTCTAGCATCCCTGCTCAGACACCGCTGCTTGAGATGCCGCTTTCTGCGGAGCGTAGGGTGTGCGTCGCGTGGCCACTGGTGTTCAGCAGGAGGGCTCCGCTGTTACTTCTGCTGTACTCAGAGGTGGAGGCAGGGTTTTCCCCTTCCTGGTCTTATGTGGTTCTGATGCTTTAGCACAGTACTGTGAAGCTCCTGTGGCTTTTGCAGTTACTCTTGCAAGTTATACTGTGGCTGCCTGTCATGAGAGATTCTTCAGCTATGTACAAAGAGTCTATTGTCCGCATTTAAAACATAAGTCTCACAAAGTAGCTCAGAGGTAAAACACCTGTCTCCAGCCTTCACTCTCTTATGCAAGAATAAGAGATTTTTTAATTTTAAATGTAAAATGTGGGTGGGTGTATGTTTTCGTGATGATCTTGTTACAGAAATCACATTTCACGTGTACTGTACTTTCAGTTATCAAGCTGACTTTTCAAGTAATTTTGATGCCTTCACAAATGGCAAGACGGTAAAATTTACGTTCTGCATTAAATACTTTACAGCAAAGCCAAATGGGGCAAGTAGTTACATAACTGTTCCCCGTGATTAATAAAGTGAGCCCAAATTAAATATTGTATAAATGAATGTGTAGGGTTTGGGATTGTTTTTCCAGCTTGCTGTTTCGGGAGGTTGTCTGGCTCGAATGAGGTGGCATTGACACTAAGCCAGGCGGTTACAGAGGCAGCCATTGCTGGGGAATATGGGAACCACCAGGCTTTCTGCTGCTTGCTGGCACTGAATGTGAGCCTGTGTTTGGTACCAGGCCAGGGAGAGGAGGATGCCACAACCTCTCTGCTTGTGCGAAGTGTTAGGAGGCACTGTGTCGTGTAGCAAGCTCATTCTCTTCTCTTGTAATTCCTTTCTCTGTGGCCTTTATGTGCATCTCTTTCAGTAGCTGATAGGCACTGAAATTGTGATAGGAGTTGAAAATGTCTGGGAGACTTCCTGGGTTGTCCACTGTCCTGCATGTACTCCTGTGTCCTTACCCCTTTGTGTTATCATCCAGTCATAGTATGAATAGGAGGGGTGGAAAAAAAAAAGAGAAAATCTTTCCAGATTTCTGTCTACTACAGCGTGCTTGCTGGGAAATCTAATTTAGTGATAATTGTAGTATAATTTAAATATATTCACTCTCTAATATGTATGCTTTTCCGAAGATGAAAATGCAAACAGGAAATTAAATAGAGCAAGACAGCTGAAGCTTGACTCTAGCCTTTATATCTTCATCATCTGGTATGGTATTGCATTAACATTACTTGATGTTAGTGATTCATATGTGTAGAAACAGCTATTTGTAAAATTTGTAGGCTTTCCTGGCAACCTTGAGTTAATGTGAATTAATCAATGTGAGAACATATGGCTGGAGGATCCCAGCATGCAAAGAGGCTGTTAACTTCATTGGCATTCTGGACTCAAGTTGGCCTTTACTGGTGTCTCTGACAGAGTTCGACCATTTAAGGTCTAAAAGATGTGATAGATAGTAGTCCCTAAAGCTAAAAAAACTATGTGTAACTCTTTTGCAGGGTGCTACATTGCAACAGAAAAAAGAAAATTTTTTAAAATTGAGTATGTTATTTTAGGAATTCCCTTAAAAAAAAAAATCCAGACCAAAAATACCTAAACAATAATGAGGTAAAGTAAAAATATAGTACTGTGTTTAATTGCATATAGTAGATATTCAGAATCTGATGCAAGAAGCTTCAAATTCATACAAGAAACATAATAATTTGGGATTAATATATTTGGGGTAATTAGTACAGCATAGCTAGCACATAGGAGCAAAACATACATTAAATGGTGTGTATGCAGGAAAATAATTTGGTTTGAGAGCTCAATTTAAAAAAAGCAGTCCACTACATTAATATAACTGTTGAAAAGTTTATTTACATATGCATTTTTTAGTTCTGGAAAATGAGAAACGTCTTAATGGGTACAAGTTCTAGCCTCCTGTAGCACTACGTCATCATTTCTGCTGTCTTTCTTGTAGAGTGGATGTACTCTGAGAGAAAGAGCTCAGCAGCTGTGGTGAAGAGAACACAGGGACTTTGTTGTAAAAACATTGCTTTTTCTTGTGAGAGCAAATTTCCAATTTTAAGTACTGTGACTAAAGAAAAAACGAAACAACCAAACATATCTTAAATGCCTATATATATAGCTCATGCAGGTAAGATATACACATATATCTTAAGCGTATATATATAAAAAAATATCACATGTGTTTCCAGTGGTTCTTTTTCAGTGTTGGGGTACTTACTGACAAAAGAGTTAACCTTGAAAATTTAGATTTAATTTTGTATACGTGTAAACTTATGGATATGATACTGCTGCTTATTATTCCTAGTCACTTGGCTGAATTAAACTCTAGCTGTGTTTTAAGAAAGTACTCTGTGACAGTTTAGAAGTAGCACAAGAGGTTAAATGTCAGCCTTAGTTCTCATCTTTAATATATGGCATTGGATAAGATGTTCTTGAAAGCTGATTCTCTTTTACTTAAGGACTTCTTGCTTGTGTGAGAAAATTATCTCAGATATGTTCTGTGGTAAAGAATTAACAAAGACTGATCATGCATGTCCCTGGCAATAGTGAGAAAGATTAGGTGGAATGAGCCTAATTTAATTCTTTTTTTTCTCAGAAATTACTGCAGTTATATTGGATCGTTAGAACAGAGTAATTATAGCCACAAGCTTAAAAATGCTTAAAATCCTAAATTTGGTTTCTCTTCTTTGGTTTATTGATACTTCTAGAAAAATGAAACAAAAAAGCCCTTCAGAAGTGCTTCATTGTCTCTGGAAGTTACACTTAGAGCCAGATCTTTTAAGTAATTTTCTGTCCTGTATAATTGAGTTCTGCACATAGGATTCTTCTATTATTCTTAAGGTACACATTTAGTAGTGATGTATTCAGATTGTATAGAGCAAAAAAGTAAGAAGCTAAACTGTTCTTTCACCCCGAGTTTCTTGATCTTATTCCGATTTTATACATAGTTTCATGTTTACCAGCTTGAAGGTTTTTTCTGAAGTACGCAGACTCATGTGGTTAGTGGTGAGCAGGCATGTGCAGGCGCCCTCTCCCTCCCTCCACGCCTGACTACAAATACTGCTACCAGCCGCAGCACCAGTGCTCAATTTTTAAGTACTTTACTGAGCTTTCTTCTTGTTGCTCTTATGTCCATTCCCTCCTCTACTCCAGTCACTTCATGAACATCTATCCCCAGGATCATTGTCTGTGGGTCTTGTATGTTGAGGGAGTCAAAATTTAGTCTGGTTGTGTGGTCGTATGACTTCGTCTTTCACAACACCTTTATATTGATTTATACTTGCTATGCATTTGTCCAGAGCGATGCTAAGCTTGTTTTATGCAAGAAGATAGGACTTGTGTGACTATCAAGTCTCTCTTTCTCTTGTTATGGGTAATATATAAATAAATAAAATGAAAGCACCCAAACAGAATTACAGATATCTTCCCCCACCCCCTTTTTTTTATTTCTAGAATTTTTTTATCAAAGTTATCAAATTATTTAGAGGTTTGGTTTGGATTTGAATTCATGGCAATGTGACAAGGACAAGAATCAGCTTAGTTAAAGCTGTTGCTTCCTACGCATTTTTTTTGATGGAGGACTTTATTGGCAAGGTTGATGTTACTCAGCTTTATCCACCCTTTTACCCCAGACTCTGCAAAGGTGCAGGCTGCAGAGGGGCCAGGACTCGTGGCCTGTGATGTATAGAAACAGGGCTCCAGACCTAATGTGCTCAGTGGGTAAGGAGAGACCTGGTGACTGCAGGCTTCACCCAAAACAGGAATTTGGAAGAGATCTGTAGAGGTTCCAGTAAAGGGAGAAAAGATGTTTGTTGGTTTTGGTGTTTGTTTTTTTTTTTTAATTCCTAAAAAGAAGCAAACAGTTTGTATTCCCACTCTGAGTGGAGCTCCAGGAAGGAATATCAGACCAGAGTTGGAGATCATATTCCTATGTTGCTCTGACATTACAGGCTTGAGAGCATTCATCTCGGGGTGCTGGCTGGTGGGGATATCATGTTGTTCGACCAAGAGAATGAAACATGCATGTGCAGCAGTGTTGCTGTGCCTACTGTATTATTTTACCAGGCTCTTTGCAAGCTCATAATATCTTAAAGTGTAGCTGAGGTAGACACAATGAAACAGTCTCATTAATTGTGTATATTCCATTTTAAAAGTTCAGCTGGTACGTTCTCCTCATTCTTGTCAAATGTGATGACAGCGTCTTTGTATGATAAACGTACATCTTCTATAACTTTGAAAAATCACTGTTAGTAGCTTTGACATTTAAATTAGTAGAAATAATGATGGACATACTGGGTATTGAAGTCAACGTTGTAAGTAGTTTTGCAGAGTTTCTATGCAACTGAGTAGAAACGTTGTACTAATTCTTTAAAGTGCTGTTATTTTATTATACCCGAGTTTGTTGATTCCCCTTTATGGTATGCCATTTTGATCAGTATCCTGGAAAATATCTAGTACTTCACTCAATGTTTAAGGCACAGCAGTTACAGTGAGATGGTATATGAAGCAATAAATGTTTTTTTAGGGTGGTTGAATGCCAAAGTAGTGATGAGGCTGTTAAATGAGAGAACTGTGTGTAAAAGTTGTTTGGGGAAACATTTTTCTGTTTGGTCTAGATAGAAGATAAACCTAGTAAGTGGAAACACGAAAAATAACATTGAACTTATTTTACATTGAGAGCATTTTACTTTGCTGCTTGCAAAGTGTCTCTAGTTTGCATGTAGGCTGCTGATGAAACTCTGTTTTGAAGGATTTAGTATCATGGCAAAGATGTGATGTTATTAAAACCACAAAGGGTCAAATGCATTGCTATGTGTTAGCATTGTATATGCATCTGTTTGCAGGTGCATCATTGAAATGTGTAGTTGCCTTATTTTGTGGACAGATTTTCTTGTGTTTGCACACAATCAAATGTATAAATAGATTGGAAACAGCTTTTTGAAATGGGATTACTGCTTATTTCAAGGTCTGTAAGGAAAAAGTATTGCATGTTTGGTTTTTTTTTTTTGGGTGGGGGTACTGTGGCTGAAATTGCACTTAGGCATTTATAATGTGCATTACAGAGTTTTTGGTTTGCTGTTTGAAATCACTGCTAAAAATGTCATCTACATTTTTTTTTTCGTTCCCCTTTTTGAGATCAAAAATTACAGGTTCAAATCAGAATGTGAAGACCAGATGAAGGTTGAACTTGCCTCTGAAAAGTGTTTCTAGGCTGGTATGTTGCAATAAGTATTGACATTTCCAGAACACTGTATAGCTTCATCATCTTCAATTCAGTGCTTTCAGCGGCACCTTTCTTTTAGTAACAGCCATGAATGTATTTTAATTTTGTTCTGAAAATACTTTGGGGAAAGTTAATTACTGTTATCTGTACTTGAGTATTTGAAATAATTGTTTCAGAAACTTGAAGCTTTTTATGACTGAAGGAGGAGGAAAATGCAGAAGGGCAAGATAAAGGCTGTTACGTCCCACACTTGCTCCAGTGAGCATGCAGCAAAATCGTTGTTGGTTGCGTGAGCTTTTAGAATATTTTATGTAAAGTCTTGCAAGTGCAATATTGACCAACAAATTAAAAATAAAAAAAGGCAAATAAGTGAAAAACACCAACGGAAAGTTAATTTCTTCCTGTTTAGCAAGTCTCGGCTATGCTACAATGTCAAAATCGTTGCTTTGTTTCTTTTTCCCAGCAAATAAATGCTTATGTGATTAGACTTGAGAACTATTCTGATTTGTGGTGAGACAACTTAAACCTAATTCTGCATAGCATCTTGTCAAACTTACAAATATTTGTTTGTATATGGTTTTGTAAGCAAACTGTAGCTTCTTATTTGGCCTTTTCAATTGCACCGGCTCTTTTGAGACTGTGTATCAGTACACTGTAAATAAAGCTGGTTTTGCCCTGAGGGTGATCTGCTGTAAGGTCTGCTAGAATTGGTCTCTCCAAATGAGATTGTACAGCATTGCTTACCAAATGTGTCACAGGTTTAAAACATGTACTACAAATTAGGATAGGATTCTTGCAGTAATATGATTTGTGTTTTGTAGCCAACCTCAAATTTTCAGAGGTAAAATGAAAGGAATCTCTGTAGTTTCTTTGCAGGAACTCTTTAGTGATCTATATTATGCTTAATGAACACAAAAGAACATCCATGTTGTATGCTGTCTGCATACGTTCAAGTGTCTTCAAACTCAGTTTTACCGGGGATTGTATTTTTGTTTGATGGTTGTCATCAGGGTACAGCAATCTAGAAGAATGGCTTTTGTAGAAGGTTATTTAAAGTGAAATCAAAGGTAATGCCAGAAAAAAACTGAGCAAATTATAATAAAATGTATAAGTGGATATACTGGTAAATGTAATATGCTGAAGGAATTGATACAAATTCACCGAACACAACTACCTATTTGTTCAGATAAGTCCCTGGACAAGGTGGGTAGAAGCTTGGAGGTGTTTTACCAGAAGCATGACGATGTGCTTGCGTTGTTGTTAGAGTTCCCTATTTGCTTCTGTTCACTGTCATTGATGCATACTGTGCTAGATGGGCCTTTGCACATGCAACTATTATTGTGTAGCTGATTATTTAAGCATTTTTTAAATTTAATTTTCTGAGTTCTGTTGTGATGTAAATGTTGTTCTTTTTCTGTCAAAGTAATCTGGTTAGGAAATTAACAATGCATAACTGCGGTGATGAGCAATATTATTTCACTGGAAGACAGCTATAATTTCAAAATATTTCTATTCTTGTTTTCTTTACTAGGCAGCATTTTTAGTATAATATGTACACGATTTGAACAAATTTAGAAGTAAATTGAGACAATTAGTGATGGTAAAATCTGACATTCGTTTCATAATTAGTAGCCAAAGATAGCCTTGTGAAATAGTCTTACTTTTTTGCTCAAATCGCGTGGTGGAAGTTAAAGAACACAGGTGTTCGTGGCTTTTTTTTAATACGACTTGCAAAAAAGCCATGCCTACTTCAAAAGACTAAGCTTTTCTTTGTTTTTTGACTTTGTGTGAACTTTTACTTCTGTGACTCCTTACCATATTTCTTCCAGAAATTGTGGTGGGGAAGTTGGCCTATGTCAACTACTTTTATTAAAGAATGTTCTGTAGGAGTGGCCTTTAAACAGACTGATGAAAATGGACTAGAGAGAACACTGATGCTCTATTTTCACCTGTGTGCAGGACAGGCTATTCAGATCAGTTGTCCAACATGCATATAGCATACACAAGTATCAACAACATATCCCCGTTTCCCGTTTTTTCCTGTTTCCCTTTTTTCCCCTTTTTTCCCCTTTTTTCCCCTTTTTTCCCTTTTTCCCCCTTTTCCCCCTTTTTCCCCCTTTTTCCCCCTTTTTCCCCCTTTTTCCCCTTTTTTTCCCTTTTTTCCCCTTTTTCCCCTTTTTTCCCCTTTTTT
>Ga0065711_1042973_pt1 | contig 15026 bp, 9 predicted proteins | sample Hoacrofraction12_FD_59098 | JGI IMG/M metagenome (GOLD analysis project Ga0065711, IMG submission 59098) | Hoatzin crop microbial communities from Cojedes, Venezuela - Epithelial fraction 12 v2 (version 2) | ecosystem: Host-associated > Birds > Digestive system > Esophagus > Crop | place... | reverse complement strand
GTATCTACCACACCTCCCAGTTTGGTGTCATCAGCAAACTTGCTGAGGGTACATTCTAACTCTTCATCCAGGTTGTTGATGAAGAAGTTAAACAAGACTGGGCCCAGTACTGACCCCTGAGGGACATCACTAGTTACCAACTTGCTGATCGCCAACTATCTTCCGAGCATCTAGTCACCATGATGGACTGGACTTCGGCACCAGCCCTGCCGGAGGATGGAGAAGTTTATCTGGCAGATCTTGTTGAGGACAATCCACAGCAACAGTGACCACTGTTTCCAAGGACATTCAACTGGGTTACCATAGTTGTAGGGAGGAAGCTGAGAAAGATGCTACACTGTTTTCTGGAAGCTCCATCATCACTTCCCATGAAAAGGTTCTTGCTGAAAAGAAGGTACTTTCCAACATTCTCTGTAAACTAATACACCCATCATGAAATAAGCGGAGAAAAGAAAGAAGACAGGCAATGGTCCTAACAGTCACCACTGGTAGATCAGCATTTTGAGAGAAGACACTTCACTCAAACAAATCCACAGAAAAATGTTTTTTGCCTGCATTTTGGGGACCTGTAGAAGAAGTCTTCTGAATGTGCAAGAAATTTTTCCTGATTTAGACCCACATAAAAATAATGTGACTGATGTTGCAGGAAGGTTTTGAGGGCAGAAAGGAATATAATGACATATAATAACAATGGTTCCCCTAATAAAGGAACTAATAGTAAGAAGCTTGATTTCAAACTCATTGGTTTGATGAATAGGATCAGTACCATTGAAGTCCATCCATTTGTGTGAGAGACAAGATTAAATCAGTATAGCAGCATTGACTTTGATTACATTGCGCTGGCTTTCACCAATTGCATTCCACAAGGATAAACCTGGTGTAAAAGACATCAGAATGAACATCGAAGTCTCTGTTACTGATGCGCTTGTGTCTATTGCCAGCATATAGAATATAGCCTACTATGCCTTTTTCAACAACAGTGAAGGTAAATATGAATGAATAGATCTATGTGATGTAAACCTGTGTTGCTGCTGACAACTTCAATTACTGCACTTCAGTGTTTGGTCTCACTAAACGCTGGCATCCTCTGGACTTGACAGATTAACACATATATGAAGAAATTTGCATATTTATTTTAAAGCAGATGTTCTTCAAGCAGTACAGCCAAATTCCCATCATCACTATAATCACATTGTGTCTTGTTAACATAATGGAGCTATTAAAATTCCACAGCATACTGCTTTGTTAGGAAGAAAGAGTGATTAAAGAATTTTCCAGGTGAATTCCAAGTGAATCCTAATTAAGAAGAAAGAGTCATATCCTCAGCTAATGTTAATTATCTCCATTTACATCACTGATATCTGGCTTATATTAGGGTAAGACTATTGCTTTGTTTCGGAATAACTGCCACCTCTTTTACAGTAAAGGTAAATAGAGTAAATCTTTATTATTTTAATAGCAGTCAACAAGCAGTGAATAACTGGTATTATAAAATATATAGTGTATTTTTTGATTAATAACCCTAAACATATCTGAGTTTGGGTTCTTTAATAAAATTTCTGAAATTACAACTTTTTATTGGTTCACATCACATAGCATTTGACTTTTTTATGTGAAGATCAACGTTTGGTAACATCTAACACAATTAGTCACTGTTAAATCAACTAATTCAAAGTTCTGGAATGCAAAGAATGAGAGTGACATTGTTTGGTTAAAACTATAAAGAAAGTAGCACTTCATAGAGTGACACAGAAATAAATCTTGTATAAGAAGGAAAGATTTATTTTCTGAGAAAGAAGCCAAGAGAAAGAGGAACTGGATGAGGTTGGAGACTACATTCAAATAGACCTTCCTGATTCAATGTGACATTATTTTTCTTAAAGAAAAATTCCAGACAGTCAGAAAGCAGAGGGTATACCCAGGAAAAACATACATTTGGAAGTGCTACTTTGTATTAAAAAATAAGTAATGTCTTGGGGCCAGGAACTGCCCTTTGAATTGTGGCACTGAGAAGTGAGCACAGAAGTGAAAAAATGACACACCTTTTCACTTAGCATTTCTTAAATGATTAAATCATCCTTTCCCAGCTGACTGAGAGAGCTGCAGGCAGCAAAAGAAATCTCACAGCAGCTGAGACCCTGAACATCTCATTACAGGTCTCGTAAAACACCCAGATGCCAAAGCAAGCGATGAGATTTATTGACGTTATTTAAGTTTCAAATTTGCTTAGGGGCTACACACAGTAAGAGGCAGTTCAACCTGAAAAGTAACAGGGGAGACAAAGGGAAGGAGGAGAGTATATTTTAAGTAATCCAGAGCATGGTGGGTGATGGAGTATCTTAATATTTTACTCTGTCCAAGAGAAGCAAAGGAAAAGGGATAATGAGAGAAGGAAAGAGGCAAAGATGGATCCAAATAAGATCACTGCTCAGAAATGGGGCAGGTCTGCTACATGGTAGTCACCACACCACTCACTGAAGTAGGAAGGGGCTAACTGAACACTGTCAAAGACCTGTCCAAAAGTCAGTGGAAAACTGCATTGGATATGATGGAAAGCCAGCTCTTGGCAACGGCGTGAAGAGCTCTGCGCTCTGAGCTTGCACCACGGGACAAACCTCCACTGCAGGCACGTAATCCGCTATTGCAAAACATCGTTGGAGCTTCCAAGTAAATACCTGGCAAATTGTGGTCTCAGAGAAGTTGACTGGATAAGATCTGTGGCACTTCATTAGGGTGTGATTGCTAAGAAGTTGCATCTGAAATGTTTGAAAGGTTGGTGTAGGCAGGCGTGATCTACTGTAGCAAGTACAAAGCTTTGGCTCTAATGAGAGCTAAGTCATGCTAAAGTTGACTTGAGCACAAGAACACTTAGAAACGTTTAAACAGTCTAAAATAAACGAGGCACAACACTGGTGATAGGGAATGGTGACTGGAACAAAAAGGTTAAAAATGTGCCTTATTGGGGGTCATTCACAAAATTTTACCATTCATACAGTTTGATCTTTCAAAACAGTAATTCCATGGAAAAATACTTTCTTATTTTTTCTGTCAGTAAGAGTATTTACATAAGCATAATATTTTTTCAAAAACTGGAGAATAAAGAGAACTTCTAAGGAAGTTAGAAACATCTTTTTTAAGAGATTTATCTTTACACTTCTTACTGGGCCAGTGAAAGCCTGTTACAAATTCATTCATTGACCGCTTTTGTGGTGTCACCCCCATTTTGTTCATGTTGATGAGGGAAATGATGCATAAAATAACTAATTTGTGAATGTGATAATTCTGAAGATTTCATTTGGGAAAGATCTTCCAGTAAAAACAGCTGATAATTACTCAAAATTTTTTAAAGGCTTTCCCAGTTCATCTTACACTCACTTCACCAGTGAATTGCAGAGGAAACCAATAAATCGTACCAAAGAAATGACCATTTCTGACCACTAAATCTGCAAGAAAAGAATGTGGAGACTCACTTCAGTATGTGTTTTCCTTCCTCTGCATCATCAACCTAGAGATCGACTTGTAAAAATGCTTTGCTCACTTTTCTACACCCCACAGTCTTCAGCACTTGCTTTTTCAACTATCATCTAAAAAATATCCTCTAATGGCTCTAAGCCTGAAGTGAATCCATATCTGCAATGGACTAGAAATTAAAGGGGTGAAAACAGGATGAGTGGGAGCAAGGAGGAAAGGAACACATTTTTAGAAACCTTAACAGTTTTATGTGTTCTTGTCATTTTGTTAGGACTGCAAAATTTTTGGTTTAACCTTTTATTTAACCTCAGCCTTCAACAACGCCAATCATAATATCAAACTTGTACCAGAGAGGTAATAGCAATAATATATCATGAAATTTCAGTAATGTAGGCCTGTGAAAAACTTCAGAATGGTTAGAGGTTTCTAAACTTTATGTTTGGGTGCTCACATTCATATACCAAGTACAAAGGACTCACTCATTTGGTGTGTGCAAACACAAACAATCATGAAAATGGTAAGCAGAACTCTGATATTTGCAAAATATATTCCTCTTCAACCTTGTATCTGTCTTTTGTCAGAAAAAATGTAAATGATAAAACAGGCTAAAATGCTAGGGGAAAAAATCAATGGGCAATTTCCTTTAGCTGAACTGCACTGATTATTGACTGATATAATGTGAGCGACTACATCTGCTGAATCTAATGAGTCCTCAAAGCCTTTGGAGTCCAAGCAGAGCACTGCCTTACCTGAGCTTGCTGTCAGACCGCTGTCCTGACAGGGGACATCTGAACACCAGCTCTACATCCAGCCTGGGTTAGTTATGAGCCTGGGACTTCAAATCCCGTGTTTCCAGGACCAATGGAATGAATCTTTTGGTTTATAGTTTAGCTCTTCAGGAGCTACATGACAGGCACACACATGGCACACAGACTTTGCACATGCCTTTAATGGTAAGTTGTTCTTCTCTTTAATATTGTATAGCTAGAAATCCCTTAGCAAAGTCACCACCCTGAAACCAATATTTTTTGTTTTACTCTGGCTTGACTGAGCCAACATCTGGAGCTGGTGACACCCTTTTGTGTCTTACTCAAGCTACAGTCCATTTCTCTTCAATGTCCTCTTTGATCCCTGCTACCACCTGGCCTGTCTCCCCATATTCTGGTTTTCAGAATCCTCCTCAAGAAGTCTGAAAAAACTGGCATTGCCACTTGAAACCAAAGCATGGAGCAAAATTTTATCTGTAGTCTAAATGTCTTCTATTATCCCTAGTCTGGAGGGTATTAATAGACATCTTACTAGCAGGAGTATACACAGCCTCACAAAGAATTTGATTTTATGGCAACAGTCACAGTAATAGCTCCCTAGCTTTAAAAAAGAATAAGCCCTCCCAAAACCCTGGGATGTTTAATTCATGCAGCAGCTGCCCAAATAACTGCACTGCCTGCTCCTCCATTTTGGGTTTCTGCTACTCAATAATTTCTGGTTTCTTCAGAATAACATAAGGTGCACACAGAGGCCTTGGAGGGAATGATCCTGCTCAGAGCTCCCTGCCCAAGAACACCGCATCACTAGTTCTGGTGTAGAGGCCACAAGGTCTTCTGGAATCACAGTGCTGGGGATGGAGCACTGATTTCAGCCTTAGAGGTCAGTGTATTTCTTCTATTAGCAGTAACAGGAGCTTGCTGAGCCTTGCCTTCTGTTGTCACTACCGAGAGGTCCACAACCTCAGCGGAACTTGTGGGATCTGCAAGGCAAAAAAATGACCCTGAGTAAACAACACAGAATACATCATCACAGGCAGGATTGTCATGTGATCTCTGCCCTCTTCCCTGTGAGTTTATCTAGGGACAGCTGCAGCTGAGCAGGGGAATCAGGTCACCTGTGAAACAAAGTAAGCACAAAGTGGAGAGGCTGAGACAACGTGGACCACATCTGCAGCTCTTGCACATCGGTAATTAGGTAGCTTACAGTAATTTGGTAGTTTGCGCCTTTTTCTAAGTCAACTTCGTCCTGCATTTTCTCATTAGAGGTTGCAGCAAATAATCCAAGTCCCAAGATTTAGTACACCAGTTTGTGAGTGCCAAGTATCCTCGCAGGCAGGCCTAGCACATGTGGGATGCTGACAGAAATTTGTATGGGTGAAAAGAGAAGTTGTTCTACCCAATCCTAAAAAACAATTTCAGCAACTTTATAAATAAAATACATCCCTAAAGCAATAGCCATGACTGTGCAAGAAAACTGTGCAAGAAGAGAAAAGTACAGTGCTGACCCGTTTTAGCTATAGGATACTTCAGAAATTATTTCATGAGCTTTTACTCTCTGGAATTCCAGAAGCTGACTTCAGAGCTCTAGCTGCAAAGAGCAATTGTTATAGCTGCAAGTATTTGTTTCAAAGCACTGTGGAAGTAAGTGAAAGTGTCATTTTGCACTAATGTGATAGGCAGCTACTCTGCCTTGTCAGAACAAGCAAAGTCCTGTAAGCTTTATCCCATTGCCACAGGCACTTGGGCACCTCTCTGGAAATCAATCACAGATTGGCCTGAAGAAGAGCAGAGCTGAAACAATGGCACCAGAGTAGAGGACCCTTAATGAAAGCCATTTGCTAGTCCACACCTAGGCTGTCTAGACAGCACCTCCTGTGCTTTGATCACTGATAAACCATTCTAAATGTTACCAGTGCCCCTTTCTTGTTTCTGTTTACAGGCAATCAGTGGGCCTCTGGCCATTGCCTCCATTTCAAAGCAGTGCTTTTCATCTGACTGCAATCAAATAAAAAAGAACAAAGAGATGGACATTTTGGATATGAGATACTTATTTTCCCGTGATTTATACAAATCCAAATGAAGAGCGAAAACAAAAAAGCAATTTTGAGTATACATGTGATAACTGTTTCTCATTAGGTGTGCCCTCTTAATCGATTTGAAAGCAGATTTCCCTCCCAAATCAGCAAAAACTCCGTGTAAATTTGAATGTGCTCCTGTGTGTGTGTGCGCGCGCGTGCGCTGCACAGCACACTCCTCTAAACTTTAGAGCCCTGTTCATCTGCGTTGGAGCCACATTTCATGATGCTGCTTTGTACTGTTTGCTAGTACAGGCTTCAGCTCCACTCTGGAAACTCTACATGAAATACACGGGTATTTTTCCAAGTGGCTCTGTTTTATTTTTTAACCACAGTAAAATTAGAACCATAGAAATCGAAAAATCTACCAAAAAAAATTGTGTGAAGCTCATATCCTATGCTCATCCAGCATACACTGGTCCATAAATAACTCAGTTTTTAGTTATATGTACTGATCTATATAAGTTTTTAAACATTTGTCTAAATATTATTTTGTGTGTGGATTTAAACACATTTCGCCCAAATTCAAGTCCACCAATACCATGTGGTTGCCTTTAGCTGGATGTCAGTACTTGAACTCTAAACCCTTCCCATTTTTTATCTTCAGTAACTTGAAGTAGCTTACTTAAATTCAGCCTTTGAAACCTTCTCAGCCTCTCCCTACGTATGTCACGCCAAGTTTAGACATCTTAAGCCTAAATCACATACAGTCTTTAAGAAAACCTAGAAGATCGTAAAGTCATGATAAGATTTAATCTCATCTCTTAATTTGGCTGAACCAATATATAATTTGCAAACATTTTATTTATTGTGTAGGAATCCAAAAGTTATTTGGATTCAGCTTAATGACACTAAAAAAGTCAGTCTTGTAAAGCTGTGCTTTTCTGTTCTCTATACCTGAAAATTGGTCTGTTTCAAAAGTCAGAATCAAGACCAGCTCTTTATGGCTCATCTGTAACCTACTGAAATAATGGATTTCTTTGCTATTTCTCTTCTCTTTCTTCTAAGGAGAGAATGCAGGAATTACTTAGGTGCCTGAAGGGAAAAGGGACAGAAATACCCTTTTGATAGCATACTACGCTTAGACTGCTGAAGATGACATACTCTGTGGTCCTGGTTTGTCGAGTATTTGACTTCAGATGCTGTAGAATAAAACATCATATGTCTACCTTTGCCCCAAAGACATACACAGTATTTTCAGTCCCTATAAAAATTCCATTAAGCTGATCAAGATTTACCATGTAGTGATAGTAGAAGTGGTAATATCTTTTTTTTTTTCACAAAAACATGACAGTGCATCAAAAACTCTCTCCAAAATATTGTATGTCAACGAAGTAATAAAGTAGAGGGGGAAAAAAAGTCATAATATACTTGTTAAAGAACAAAGGTGATGAAGAACAGAGAAACCAAGACTCTTTCGAGGGCTATATGCATACCATTCATTTGCTAAACCTAACCTGATGCTATTTATCCAGGTCCCTTAGAAGATGCACAGATTTTGCAGAGTCTATGTCAAGCTCCTATATTATATGGCTAGTTACAGAAGGAGTGGTGAACTATACAAACAACATCATAGCAGTTTTCAATTTCTTTCATTCCTTTGGCAACATATTCTTTCAGATCAACCTTATCTGAAGTGAGAGATCCCAAGGTCTCTGGAACGTGACACTATGGGGCGACATAGGCAAATGAACCAATACTTCAAGCTTCACTTGTTCACCTCCACTACTTCTTATCAAACTAGGCCATGAGTTTTGTCTGACTCAGACAGAACTGGAGCTGCTGAAAATTGTTTTCTATTCCTAGCGTAACTACGGCAGTTTTGGTAGTGTCCTTTTAAGATGAAACAAATAATGCAGGAGAGAAAAGAGCCAATGGCATCATTTGTAAACACACTGTGATACTTACACATTGACTCAATGGTACAGAGAGCTGCACTCATGATCCTCTCATTCTTAGCAATATTCTTATTCCAGTTTAATTCAGGAACCATTCCTTTTCCTTGAAGTCAAAAAAGTTAACTGGGACTAGATGTCCCAGGAATAAATGGAAATGAAACAGTGCCCCTTGGAGTAAGACAAAAAGAGCTTTCCCAGAAAGAAAAAAAACCTTAAATCCTGTGAGTACCCTATAACTTTGTGAACATACTGCAGATTTAAGCCAAAAACACATTAAAAACAACAGAACTTTGCCTGACCACCTTGCTTTGAATGAAGTTTTTAATTATCTGTGCCTTCAAATTATGTATTTAAACACACAGTATAATTGGAAAAAATAGAGAAATAGGAGAAAGAATGGGAATTTTTGTTCTGTAGCAGTCTTTCTTCTAGCTGCAGTTAGCCATCAGGTCTGTCATGTGTCATTTTTCAGCTCATTAGGTAGGATTTTGGCAATTTCTGTGTACAGTAAGAGGTATTGAGCATTTGAAACTGGGAAGGTCAAGTATTAAAAGTAATGTCATCATCCTTCATCGCTTCCAATGAAAAATTCTTGCATAACTGTTTAATGCCATGAGCTGCCTTTAGTGGGACATACTCGTTTTTCCCAATTTCCATTAACCCTTCAGGTTCACAGTCAGTATCAGCAAAGAAACAGACTCAGATTGGATCAAGCTGTTTTTATGCTAGTGTGGCTACTGCCCCTATTATTTTAACAAGACTCCCCAGCAATGAGGGAGAAGCCTCAGAGAGAGATGCAGCATATGGTCCAGTAAGACACCAGAACATATATCCCTTTGCATCTATGGATCGTGCAGCTTGTGCACAGGGCAATGCTCAATTAACATTTGCATGCATTGGCCCCAAATCAGCAAACAAGTTGCATGTGCATTTTAATTAGGCAAGTCCGCATGAGTTCGATGGCATTGCTGATGGGTGAAAACCACATACTTCACTGTGAGCAGCGTGAGGGCCTTTTTCGGACAAACATCTGTAACGGCAAGCATGAGACCAAAACCATCTCCTCTGCACATCAGCATAATTATAGTGTTGGTTGCAGGGTGGTCTGGCAGTGTATGTATTCTGCCACCAGCCAAGAGAAGGAAGGTTTTCACAACACAAAGCAATGCTTCGTAATCCCAACTGTTTCTTCTACTGTGCTGTTTTGTGGTAAAGTTATTACAAGAAAATTCACAGTATTTCTGAGAATGCTTCAATGCTAAAGGCAGAACTGATTTTGAAGACTCATCAGTACAAAGTAATTAACTGGAGTAACTCGAACGGAAGAGATTGTCCCAGGAAAGCTCTTTGGTGTGCGTGTATAGATACTCTAGTCCAGAATAAGTGAGGTTTAGTCCAGATCACAGTGTTTTCAGAAGCCTAAAGGGAATTACTCTGCAATAATTTAGTCTCCCTTTTAGCCTTTGCCTTAAACTGCTCTCGTTAAATCAGTACCAGAAAAAACACAGTCTTCTTTTAATACAATAAGTAAATTCAAATAAGCCAGATTTTATCGTATAAATTAACAAGTGTTACTTTGCATTTAAATACCAAATCATGGTTGAGGAACAGTAATTTTCAGCTGAAGGACAGAAACTGGCAGCAGAAGAACAATAATTTTTTAAACCACTGAAACTAGACAGCTGGCAATGTCCTTTGTCTTGCACTTGCTAAATGCGTGTACAGATCTTTATATGGGCTCAGCTGATGCACAGTGTCATTATTTGATTGCAAAGCTGCTCAGAGTCCACTCAGATTTTTGAAATCATTTAAATCTTGCAATTTAAAATTCAGGTTTGTATTGTAACAACACGTCTCTCATTCTAGACTAAATATATAAGACCTCAGATACTCTACCTTTTAAAAAAGTGTTTTGTTTGCATAAGAATAGTGTGTATAAGCTGTACATATAAACAACTGTACACAAATAATATTGTTACAAGACTCCTGCAGCTTCAAAAAGGTTGTTTTTATACATTAGTTAAGAAGAAAAATGTCTCCTCTTCTTCAACCAAAGCATTTTTTTTTCCATGAAAATTATACCATCAAATGGTCAATGCAGAGAAACACTCAAGCCTACCAAAACCCAAAAAATTCTGGATTTGAAAACAAAATACTACCCATCAGTAAGACCAAAGAGGGAATTTGTTTATGAGGTTTTATCTTTTCCAGGAGGATTCTTTCAGGACAATGAACACTAAATTCTCTCAAGGTTGGTTTTGGGGTGTTTTGGGAATATGACCTGTGTAGCACATTAGGAACTTGTATCATTGATCGTCTGGTAACAGAAATACCTGCATTCATAGACAGGAGTGGGAAAATAGTTTATTAAAGTATAACTTCTGTAAATACACTTCAGTCCAATTTTCTGCCTCCAAAAGAAATGAAACCACACAAACCAGAGCTGAAATTCTAGCCAGTGGGAAATCAAAGTGGAGCTCATTGTTGATTTCAATGGGGAACACGATTTTACTTGAAGATTCTATCTCTTTTCCAGTTTCTAATAGGTAATGGAGGATTTTGGTATTTTTCAGTGTTAGATGTTGATATTTTTCTGTGTCCTAAAGAGATGGAAGTAGATGATGAGACTGGTGGCCCCTGAGTCTATGGCAAGAGCAATTTAACCCCCTGAGTAGGGAACTGCAATAAATCGTGATGGCTTAAAAGCAACTGTGCTGTTAGAGTTCCTCATTTACAAATCTCCCTTTGAACAGGTGAGGTGGTAGCAGGTAGAGTTAGCGTTAGGGATTTCTCCCCATATGTGGGCCAGATAATAGTTTGAGAGCTATGGTGAATGCATAGACATGTATCTGAATACATTCGTCTTCTAGGCACACGAGGCAATACTTCAGTGTCATGACACAGCTATAAAATTGCCAAATAAAATTCAAGAATTTCTTTTATGCGAAGTCTTATAACTGTAAACACACTTAGTGCTACCATTATTAGAGGCAGAAATGCCTGAAAAGGAATTACTCCATCTGTTCCCACTGGAGGCAAGTCTGTATCTGAACGAAGAGCATTTTTTGTTGTTTTGCTTGAAAAATATAACAAAGGCTTTCTTTGTTGAGAAGCTTAATTAAAAGCAGATAAAAATCAAGAAAATATTTCTTGCATTCTTTCAAAATAGAACAAAATATGCCTGCAATTGTGAGCTGAAAAGGAGCTGTCTTTCCGTTTGTTAAAGAAAGACTGAAGATGCATTGTGTAGTCTTATCTATATCTACCCCATCTGTCATATAATCCGGTTAAAAATAGGGTTGCATATTCAACTCAAGCCCTTTCCAACAAAACTACACTATCCTACACATAAATGAACTAGTACTTTTGCACAGTCCATTTTTATAGTTTAGGTAATAGCAGCATACACCCATAAATAGTTGTGAAGATAAAACAATTTTAGCATGAAAAGAAAATCATATCATCCCAAAGGAATAAGAATTACAGGAAAAACTTGCCCACATGACATTCATCTGCTCAAGAGATGTACCCAGAAGATACTTAAGTGAAATAACAAAAAAAAACCTGTGATATAAATTATGCACCAGTGACCACATTTCCAAGGTGTTCTTAAAGTACGAAGTTAAACATGAAGCTACATCACTGAATTTATCTCTTCATATCTGTTCCCACAGTGCCACAGCACAAATCTTGTAGACAAGCTTAGAAAGAAGTAGATATAATGCCTAAAACTGCTATCATGGATTCTGAAGGTACTTGTTTTACACTTTTCTACACAATGATTGCTCAGTGTCTGATACAAGGAGACATTGCTCCCAGCTGTAATACACACAACCCTGCCTTCCATGGCATTACACGTAAATGCTTAGCAAGAGTAACAGGTTAACAAAGCATTGGCAAATGGCTTCTTTGTTCACACTGGTGAAAAAATAAGCAGACAGAGAAATTGGGCAGGGGGCTGGTTTAAATTCTGTAACACATAAAACAATTCTCATTAATTAATTCCGTCATTAGTAGCAATTTCCCTGAGGGTATTGTAACCTAAATAGGATATCACAATTACAGCACTCTCCTTTTTAAGCTTGTCGGCATTTGACATGAAGAATTTATCAAAAAAAGACATCTCTGTTCAGCAAACTCTTAAGCAACTCTTCCTGACTTGTTTTATAAATTAATTCTCATTTATCCTCCCAGTAGGCAAGATCTGTAAGAGCATCAAGAATGACTGTAGCTCTTCCTCTTTAGTACATATAAGACCTCTATTACTGTAGAATATGCATGCCTACAAAAACGTCATGTATCTACCCTTCCAACACCTATTGGATTAAGGAATCTCAAGTTAATGACTACATTTTCAAAAGTAGTTAGGCATGTCAAACTGGACATATTGAAATACTTTAAAAAACCTGATTGCATGACTGAGTGATCCAAGAAGGCAATAAGAAATCATGGGCTGGAGCCACAAGGCAGGATTCATCCGCCACCGCACTTTATCTTCATGGGTGTGCTGTGTCCATGGGTGGTTGGAACATTGTTACAGAGCTTTTGCAGAGTCACTAATCATTATTTCACTCTGTGCCCTGGTCCCAAGCCACCCACCATTGCTTCACTCCTAAGCAGGCATAGCTGGAATTTAGGAAATACCAAGCTATATTCTTGAAAGCTAAGCAGTAGTTAGAGATAGAAATTGCTGAGAGCTTGCCTCCAAAAAAGTTGAAATGCTCAGTCCTGTACCAGAGGTTCTCAGCCCTTCAAAGACCGAAAAAAGGAGGAAGAAAAGCAGTGTTAAGTTGCAGAGATCAATAGAAAAGGAACCCCATATTCCTAGAGGAGTATCTTTGAATTTCTCTGGAGACTCGATTATGTGTTCTGTCCTCCTCCACATGATTCATATGAAAACATGACACTTGGAAAAAGACAAGACATACAGAACATGCCATCTGAATAATTGTTGAAAGCTAGAAGTTTTACTGTAATGTGATGCATTTAATGGCATCTCCGTCGTCTTTTGGCACTTCTGTGCAGGAGAATAAATCACTGCCTTGTAAGATGTGTCTTGGTTCCCATAGGACACTACTCTGTGCTGAAAGGGTACCACATACTTCTACTGTGTCATAACATTATGTATGCAGTGAAATACTCACAGGAAAAATACTATTTCAGGATTCAGGTTATTGCATATGCACAGAGTCCACTTAGGACCAAATTCTTTCCCACATCTCTGGACTTTGATTTGTGTCCTGCTTCAGCAATGAAGAAAAGGGTTTGAAGACCTCAGACTGTCTGAGAATATGGAACTGGGAGAAAGCTTTAGGTGTGACCAGTCTGTTCTTGAAACAGGATGCGTGAAAGGCAAACTGTGTGTCAGATTCTTTATGTTTGGTAGCAGATGGTAACACATAAAAGGCAAAGGTGTTCAACCCAATATTTTAGGGTCACTTTAAAGCAATCATTACAAATTGCAAAGTTCTGACTCAAAACAGCATAAGAAAATGTGTTCCTGCACAGTATCTGCTGGTTTTGGAGAAAATGAAAAGACTTCTTACATCTACATTTTTCAGCTTCTCTTTAACTTTCTTATTTTCTATGAACAGTTGTTCTAGTCATCCATAAATGACATTTACACTTCTAAAAATATATATACCTTCATGTAACTCAAGAAAAATTCAGGGCCACAGACAGGCAGAAGAAGCCTCATCAGTCTGAACTAGCCATTTCCTCCTGAATAAAGCGGCCAATTGCCAAGATTGAAGCTCTCCTCTTATAGCAGGTCAAACGCTTTACGTACATGTAAGAGGATTTTGGCTGAACTCTGTGAAACTATTCATGTGAATGTCCACTGGGTCATGCATTTCATTTGCAAATGCAGTAAATTCTCACAGTGCGTGACACAGAGAACTACTAGTTCTAAGATCAAATAATTTATCTGAGGCCCAGGAGGAGCCTCTTTTATAGGAATGCCACAATCACATTTCTCATCTTGAAAAAGAGGGCGAAGCCTCAGGATGACCGGAGAAATGTTAAGGTTCCCAGCATGTGGTTATAACCCTTAGTTGAACAGACGTATGAAGAGAGAACTCTCAAATAAAAATCACTGCACAACAAGCCAGACTTAACTAGCTGGAAGTGAGCTTGGTCATGTGATGTGGCAAAAAATTTCTGCTCAAGTCTTGCTAGGGCAACATTAACTCCTTGCTAATGAAACATAGAGGAAAGCCACCGACTGAAAGCCACTAACATATACAAGTTTGGTTCATCATGATCTCTGATAGGAATTTGGTAGCTGCGACCAGTCTCTGAAGTTTTGTCTCAATGCTCTGAAAATCCCTTAAGTTCATGTGCCTTGCCCACCATAAGGGTATCCTAAACTGACCTGGACAGACTGGAAAGTTGGGCAGAGAGGAACCTGATGAGGTTCAACAAGGGCAAGTGCAGGGTCCTGCACCTGGGGAGGAACAACCCCATGCATCAGACAGGCTTGGGGCACACCTGTTGGAGAGCAGCTCTGCGGAGAGGGACCTGGGTGTCCTGGTGGATGACAGGTTGACCATGAGCCAGCAGTGTGCCCTGGCTGCTAAGAAAGCTAATGGGATCCTGGGATGCATTAGGAGGAGTGTGGCCAGCAGGTCGAGGGAGGTTCTCCTTCCCCTCTACACTGCCCTGGTGAGGCCTCATCTGGAGTACTGTGTCCACTTCTGGGCTCCTCACTTGAAGAAAGTTGAGGAGCTACTGGAGAGAGTCCAGCGGAGGGCTACAAGGATGATGAGGGGACTGGAGCATCTCTCCTATGAGGAGAGGCTGAGGGAGCTGGGCTT
>Ga0065711_1008084_pt1 | contig 15026 bp, 23 predicted proteins | sample Hoacrofraction12_FD_59098 | JGI IMG/M metagenome (GOLD analysis project Ga0065711, IMG submission 59098) | Hoatzin crop microbial communities from Cojedes, Venezuela - Epithelial fraction 12 v2 (version 2) | ecosystem: Host-associated > Birds > Digestive system > Esophagus > Crop | place... | reverse complement strand
GTCTGGCAGCAGGCAGGCTTGGGGCTAGCAGAGCAAGCGCCAAGCCCTGCCTGCCCCAGCCATCCCTTTCCAGTCCCTTGGGCACCTGAGCTCCAGGGGACCTGCACCGGCTCCCGGTCAGCACCCCCAGGCTGCAGGAGCACAACCATGAGTGCACAGATGCTTTCCCTCTCTCTGTGCATCCACGGCTAAAGACGGGTGGTGTGAACCAGCACAAAGGAGCCAAGGACCCCAAACACAGTGCTGCAGAGGGGTGCAGGGCACAGCACAGGTGGTGGCAGGGAGCTGCGGGAGAAGTCGGGGTTGGGGGGGCTGGTTTCTGCAGGCAGGCCCCCGGCTCTGTCGTGTGGTGGTGCTGGGGATGTTAGCTGGGGTTTGCATTTTGGGGGGTTTCCTTACAGCCCCGCTCCATCCTGGGGGCTGGGTACGGTGCGGGGCGGAGCAGAGGGATCAAAGAGGCGGGGGAGAGGAGCAGCTCGTGAGTTGTGGGTCATTATCTGTTATTAACATCTGTAATCTCCCGGAGAGCAAACTGAGATTTACAGCCTGTTATTAGGCTGTTACTCAACCTGTTGTGCAACAGCTCTATTTAAAAAAAAACTGAATGTGATTAATAGCCCGCTAATAAGGGGGAAATCTTTCCTATTTAATTCAAACAGCCTCTGCCTGGGCCCTCCAGGAAGGTATGGGCTCTCAGCCCAGGTTCCCAGGCTGGCTGCTGAGCTCCTGCTGGGATCCCCTCGGGACCCGCTCTGATACAGGACACCGGCACTGGAAGGGGGCCCTGGGCTGCAGTGGGTTCTGCTCCCCCCATCAGGTCTGAGCTCGGGGGTCCTGAAGGCATTGGGATGCCACCGCTTCTTCCTCCCAGAGCTGGCTCCATGTGAAGGGGGTTCCTGGCTGGTCCCTGGCCATCCCCTGGGTCACCCTCTGGAAGAGGTGGAAACTCTGAGTCAGCTGCGGTTCTTATCCAAGCATCTCACCTTTTGTTTGGCCCTGACTCGCACCTGACTCACTTTGACCCAGTAGTTTCCTGCCCTCCTGCCTTTCACTGCCCGTGGTCCGGAAGCTGCCCTCTGCCCCCAGAGGTCCCTACCCCAGCTACAGCTTCTCCTCTTGGCTTTCACCTCCTTTTCCAGGCATCTGAACCAGTCCTGCTGTAAACATCTCCCTGACCCTGAGACCACCGCACTGGGAGGGCTCCCTGGTTCCTGCACCCCTCTGCCCCTGGCTCTTCACCTTTCCAAGTCATCCCTGGGTAGGACAAGGACAAGCATGCAAGTGTCACGTGGCTATTTCCCCAAACCCAAATCTCTGGACAGTAGTTTGATCCCACCTGGACCCTGAGGACCCGTCCCTGGTGCAGGAGGCGGTCGTCAGCACAATCACAGGTGGAAGAGAAGATGCCAACAACCCCCTTGCGCTTTGCAGCCTGGATTCGGCCTCTGCCGTGCATTCTGTCTATGGCCTCACTCAGACAGCATTTGACCAGGTGACTGAGCACCATGGTTAACTGGATTGCAGCCGGCCCTGATCCTGCCTCTGCTGCCAGCCCAAGTCCTGCCTGCACTCCTGGGATCATATCATAGAATCATAGAATGGTTTAAGTTGGAAGGGATCTTACAGATCATCTAGTTCCAGCCCCCCTGCCATGGGCAGGGTCACCTTCCACCAGATCAGGCTGCTCAGAGCTCCATCCAACCTGGCCTTGAACACTTCCAGGGCGAGGGCATCCACAACTTCTCTGGGCAACCCGTGCCAGTGCCTCACCACCCTCATAGTAATGAACTTATTTCTTGGACCTAACCTAAATCTGCTCTCTTTTATTTAAAGCCATTACCCCATGTCCTATATTGTGGTTTAACCTGGCAGCTGGCAACTCAGCACTGCACAGCCGCCCGCTCACCCTTCCCCTTCTCCCTCAGCAGGATGGGAAGGAGAAATGGACAAAAGGGGAAACTCATGGGTTGAGATAAAGACAGTTTAATAAGGCAACAAAAGAAATGCTACTACTACTACTAATGATAATAATAATGTTGATAATAGTGAATATGCAAAGCAAACTATATACAATACAATTATCCCACCACTCGGTGACTAATTTGCAGCCAGTCCATGCGCAGTGATCGTGGAACCCAGAACTCTCAGATTTCATGAATTTCGCAAAACTCCCAAAAAAGACCAAGCTCTCAGAAAAGTTTAAACTCCTAGACAAGACAGGATTCCAACTCACGGAAAAGAGAAGGGATTCCTGCCCTGCGGCCAACCCCCATTCGTAAACTGAGCCTGACGCCCGTGCTATGGAATACTTCCGCTGGCCAGCCTGGGCTGGCTGCCTGGCTGTGCTCCCTCCCCGTTCCTGCACACCTGCTCATTAGCGGACTATGGGACTAGAGAAAGTCCTTGATTTCTTAGCAGCAACGGAAAGCATCAGTGTTATCGACATTCTTCTGGCACTAAATCCAAAACACAGCAGCTACTAGGAGAAAAATTAACTCTATCCCAGCTGAAACCCGGACACCTATCACTATATGCCCTTGTAAAAAGTCCCTCTGCAGCTTTCTTGTAGGCCCCTTCAGGTGCTGGAAGGCTGCTATTAGGTGTCCCCAGAGCCCTCTCTTCTCCAGGCTGAACAGCCCCAACTCTCTGTCTTTTCTCACAGCAGCTGTGCTCCAGCCCTCTGATCATTTTTGTGGGCTCCTCTGCCCCTGCTCCAACAGGTCCATGTCTTTCTGTGCTGAGGGCTCCAGAGCTGGACACAGGACTCCAGGTGGGCTCTCACCAGAGCAGAGCAGAGGGGCAGAATCCCCTCCCTCGCCCTGCTGGCCAACGCTGCTGGGAATGCAGCCCAGCATATGGTGGACTTCTGGGCTGTGAGCACACACTGCCAGGTCGTGTCCAGCTTTTTATCCACCAGTACCCCCAAGTCCTTCTCGGCAGGGCTGCTCTCAATCCATTCTCCACCCAGCCTGTATTTGTGCTTGGGATTGCCCCAACCCACAAGTAGGACCTTGCACTTGGCCTTGTTGAACTTCGGAAGATTCACACGGGCCCACCTCTCCAGGTGGGTCAAGGTCCCTCTGGATGGCATCCCTTCCCTCCAGTGTGTCAACGGCACCACACAGCTTGGAGTCATCGGCAAACTTGCTGCGGGTGCACTCAATCCCACTGTTCATGTTGTGAACAAAGATCTTAAACAGCACCGGTCCCAGTACTGACCCTTGAGGAATGCCACTCATCGCTGGTCTCCACTTTGACATTGAGCCACTGACCACAACACTTTGAGTGGGACCATCTAGGAGAGCTGCCAGCTGGGACCCACCTCTCTGCAGCCCTGCCCTCTCCCTGTGGCGTTAAATCCCTCAGCCGCTTCCCTTTGGGCACACGCTGGCCCTGCCCAGAGGTACACACAAGCTCTGCTCAGGCTGGAGAGCACGGGTGCCCAGGAGCTGCTGCTGTCTGCTCCCGTGGGGTCTTGTCCATCCCTGGTTGAAGGCAACATCGCCTGCAAATGCCCACACTCCACGTCTTGCCAGCAATAGCTAGTCTCCAGGGCCATCCTCTGCCTCTCCTAGGGTGGCTGGAGGCACCTGGGAGTTGAGAAGCAGCTTGTGCCACCTCCAAATGACACCTTGGGAGGGTTGGAGGGATCCCTGGGCAGCTTCTTTCAGCAGCAGGAGGTCTGTTGGGGAGCAAACACACCTGGGGAGGGCTGGGGCTGGGCTGGGGGGCCTGGAGGGCAGTGGGGGCGCAGGCAGCATTCAGGGGCGCTGGGACAGTGGCATGTCATGGTGGGACACACAAGCCTGGAGCTGGGCTCCCCACTTCCCACGCCCTGCCACCCTGCAGGCAGCTTTTCTTCACCCTGCCCAGCTGCTGGCGATCACCGGTGGAGCTGCCACCGTCACCCAGCACAGGGCTGCGGCAGGCAGGAGCCGAGCCCGTGGCCCCTGGGCTCCCAAAAACCTTCCCGGCCAGCTGCCGCTGCCAGCGGGACAGGCGGCCGCACCGTGCCAGCCTGCCGCACGGTTGCTCAACGCTGGAGGAGGGCGAGCTGAACCTGTCCTGGCGACCTACGCACTTAATGAGGGCCTCCGCGGCGCCTCGTCAGCAGGGCGCACTCGGTGCCCCGGCCAGCGTCGCTGCGCGCGCTGCACGCAGCAATGGAGCCCGGCCGCGCTACAGGCCTGGCCCTGCCTGCACCTCACGTGGCATGGCGGCCCAGCCGCATTTTCCACATTCCTCCCGGCCCTGAGTCACCGGCACCGCCGCTGCCAAAACCTTTACCCGCGCTCGGCCGTGCTGGCAGCGTGCGCTGGCCCCAGCGAGGCGATGGGTACCTGTCCCCGTGCGGACCCTCCGGGGTACCCTCCCCTGCCCCACGGCTGGGTTTCCCACTCTGGACCCCAGCCCTGCCCCAGGAAAGCTTTGGTGCTGGGGGTCCTGCACCCCACAGGGAGCCCCCTCCCTTGTCCCCTGCACCCCACGCAGCCTGGGGAAGGGGTTTGCATCCTCTGCCACCTCTCTGGCCCCCAGCACCCGGGCTCTGGGCGCTGCACGCAGCCTTGCTAACCTCCTGCCCCGGCTCACCGTGCCTGACCCTTTCGAAGAGCACAGCGGTGCTGCCGGCACCCTCACCCTGCCAGCAGCCCGCCCCGGCCCCCCACTTGCGGCCACCCACGCTGCCCCACGTCCCCATCCGGGCACGCTGGGAGTGTCACCCCTCGGCACCGGGGACAGCCAGTGCTTGCAGAAGTAGCCACAACCAAGGAGTCTGACATGAGGGAATCGCTTGGCTGGGGCGCAGGGTGTTGGGGAGGCCACGGGGACAGGGTGAGGAGAGAGGGGTGCATGGGGCTCTCTCCTACACCCCCCCAGCAGCCCCTCGGGATGGCTGACTGTCCACCATGAGCGCAGGTGCCTCTCCCACCGCTGTCCCTCCTGGCACAGCACTCCCCATACCCGCTCTGGGGCCCAGCAACGCTGTGCCAGGGATTGCCGAGGCCTGGCCCAGCGCCGGGGCGAGGTGTGCCTCCCGGCATGGCAGCAGCTCCCACCCCAGCTGCCCTCCCGCAGGACGGTGGGCTCGTGCCGGTGCCAGTGTGTGCAGCCGCTCGCTGGCACAGCCCGGGGGCAGCAGCCGGGTGGGGGGTCAGTGCGCACAAAGGACGCATGGGACTGTGGAGACGTGGTCCGGGGGTGTCCGTGGGAACGTGCCATGTGTCACTGTCCCCATGCGTCATGCAGCACACACAAGCCCGGACTGAGCCGTGGGGCCGGGGGACAAATGAGGTGATGGGGTGCGTGGGCGTATGGGGGGTTTGCGTGTGTGGCGGGTGCGCACGTGGGGCGTGCGGGACGGAACTCGTGGCGTGTGGTCTGGGTGGGCTGTGCATGGATGCGGTGGGTGTGCTTGTGCGATGTATGCCTGCATGTAAGGCACACATGTGGGTGCGCAGGGTGTGCACACGTGTGAGGGGTGCGTGTGCATTCCGATGGGGACATCTGCAGAGCGATGGGGGGGAGACGCTGACGTGTGCGTGACGTGTTTGGGGGTGCGTGTGTGGGGAGGCCTGTACACGCGAGCGGGACGTGCAGGGACGCACACGGCGCCTGGGGGGCACAGGGTGGGGGGGCAGGCATGTGTACACAGGGGTGTGCACTGCGAGGTGCACGAGCTGTCAGGGCATGACCTGCAGCGCACGCATACGCGACGTGCAAGTGTCCCAGGGAGCAGCTCCCGGCGCGCAGAGGTGTGCCGGTGAGCACCGCCGGCAAGCTCGGCAGCGGGTTGGCAACCTCAGCAGCGGGTTGGTGAGCTCTCCGGCGAGCGGGTGGATGGGGAGCAGCCCCCAGCCCTGCCCACTGCCTCTCCCCAGAGCGGTGGCTCCCAGCCTTGACTCTCTCCGACTGCTTCCCAGCCTGTCAGGCCAGTCGTGTCGGGTCTTGCCGCAATTTCCCGGACAGCTGCTTGGCACCTGCCTCTTCCCCGTCTGGATAGGCAAGTTCCTGGATCACAGAGCTGGGGCAACGCATCGCCCTGGCCCCTGCCCTGCCTGCCCAGCTCCGGCATCCCTCCCTGCCACTGGCTCCAGTGCTCCCCACGCTGCTGCCCTGCCCTGAGTCACACCGGGGCCGGGAGGTGCGGGGAGAAACCCGCCACCTCTCCCTCTCTCCACTGTTCGTTTGCCGCCATGGGCAGCTCACAGAATCACAGAATCCCAGAATGTTAGGGGTTGGAAAGGACCTCTATTGATCAACTAGTCCAACCCCCCACCAAAGCAGGGTCACCTAGAGCAGGCTGCACAGGACTGCATCTAGGCAGGTCTTGAATATCTCCAGAGGAGAATCCACAACTTCTCTGGGCAACCTGTTCCAGTGCTCCATCACCCTCAGAGGGAAGAAGTTCTTCCTCATGTTCAGACGGAACTTCCTATGCTGCAGTCTGTGCCCGTTGCCCCTTGTCCTGTTGCTGGGCACCACTGGAAAGAGTCTGGCCCCATCCTCTTGACACCCACCCTTGAGATATTTATAAGCATTTATAAGGACCCCTCTCAGCCTTCTCTTCTTCAGGCTGAACACGCCCAGCTCCCTCAGCCTTTCCTCGTAGGAGAGATGCTCCAGTCCCCCCATCATCCTCATAGCCCTGGGACTTGTCGGGAGGATCGGTGATGCTGGGGATGGGCATCTCCCAGTTCCATATCCCGGGGAGAGGGGCCGACCGGGGCTGGGCAGGAGGGCTGGGGGCTGGGGTGGCTCCAGCGAGCCGGGGTCTCCCGCCCGGTTTGGATGCTTGGCCCCACGGAGATGCCAAATCTTCAGCCAGACCCACGCTGCCCACGGAAAACCCCTTCCCTGCCCGGAGCTGCCCGCAGCTCCACGGCAGCGGCCGGGTGCATAGGAGCCACTTGCCGTGCCGAGCCCTGCTGTGCCCCGCTGTCCCCGCAGCCTGCCCAGGGCGGATCAGGGGCCACCGCTCCTACCACGGCAGCAGGACAGCTCACGCAGCCATTCGCCCACCCCTCCTTCTTCACGTGGGGAAACCGAGGCAGGGAGCATGGTGCAAGAGACGTGGCTGGGTTAAGGCCTGGAGAAGCCACGGGCACAAAACCAGCAGCCCTGCCGAGCCCTGCGCAGTCCTGGAACATCCTTCAGGGAGAGCTGGAGTGTGGGGCTTGGGTACCGTGGCAATGCCAGACCCATTTCAGGGTCCCCAGCAGCCAGGAGACTGTCCTGGGGACATCCCACCCCCCAGGTTATGCTAGGCTGCGCCTCCAAGCCCTTCTCCTGGCCATGCTGGCCAGGACGTGGGCTCCTGGCTGGGGCAGGGGAGGTGCAGGCCCCCAGGCACCCCGATCTGCTCCGTTTATTCCCGCAACTGCTGATTAGCATTGCTGCCGGGGTCTGTAATTACCCACAGCTCTCGCCGCCTGGAGCAGGGGCTGCCTGGAAAGTGCAGGGGCAGTCAGGGTCCCAGCGGGGCAATTCCTGGGCAGGGAGACAAGGGACCCCTGAGCTAGAAGCATCCCCCAGTACGCTCGCCAGATCCAAGGGCTGCATCCCCACGGGAGGGACAGAGGGTTCCCCTTCACCCCAAGACTTTCCAGGAGCCCGTCGGGTGTGGTGTCCCGGCAGCTGCTGTGCAGGGTGCTGGGTGTGAGGGCAGGAGGTAAGTGACAGAGGCACTGCTGGGGCATCCCATGGGATGGAGGAGTGGGACTTGCCAGCCCCACTGCTGAGCTGGGGTCTCCTCCCTGAGCAAGGGAGACCAGATCCTGGCTGGCAGAGGAGGGACAGAGCCCTGTGGTGCCCGGAGGCTGGGCCCTTGAGCTCAGCACTCCATCCCTAATGACTTCCCTCCCATCCCTGCCATCACCGTCTGGTTAAAGAGTCCCATAGCTCCTTCTGGGAAGGTGCTGGGAACCGAGTCCCGCTGCAGCCATAACCTCTTCCCTTCCAGGCTCCTGCATCCTGCCCTGCACCCTCTCCTTGCTGGCACCCGGAGGGTGAAAATGCACCAGCCATAGGGACACAGGCTCTGGAGGCACTGACAAATCTGGATGCCCAGCAGAGCCAGGATGCGCCCAGCCCCCATGGTCTCATCCAGCACCATGAGTGTCCTGGAGAGTGGGTTGGGGTGTGGGAGTTGGGGAGGCCATGTTGGATTCACTGTGGTGAGGGCAGCAGGCTGGGGGTGCAGGGACAGGGTCAGCAAGGTGGGGAGGTGCAGGGATGGGGCCATGGCAGGGGCCAGGCTGCACCCTGGAGTGGGTGGCAAGTCTGCCCACTGCAGCCAGTGGTGATTGCATGGCAGGGCCAGGGCCTGCCGTGGTGTAAAGCAGCAAGCACATTGCCCTGGATGGGACAGCAGTGGTTTGCATTGCTGGAGGAACCTAGTTCTGGATGTGAGAGGGTGGCAGAGCCTGGCGCTCCTGCACACATGTGTGAATGGAGCTGTACATGCCTGGCACACACAGGGATGTGCAGGGCATGGGCAGATCCCCTGCAGCAGCATCTGCACAGCCTCTGCAGCCACTGTCTGGGCTCCAGTGGTAGTGTCTAGGGAAAGGGTTCTGGACACAGGCACCCCAACAAGCCCAAGCTGTCCTTGTTCTCCCCGATGTTGGCCCGCGGAGCCCTCACCCCATGAGAGATGCTTGCCTGGAGCCAGGACAGGTAGAGCAGGATCCCTGCCTTAGCCTGTCATTTCAGCTTTAATTGGATCCCCTGCTGTTCCCCTTCATCAGGGCTGAATGAGGGGCTGGCTAAAGAGGGGACTGTGATTAGCGGGGCAGGGGGCTGGCTCTGGGCACTGGGAGGCTTCCCTGGGCTGGGTAATGACAGGTTTTTGTCCCCTCTGCTCCTGCCCCCGACAGAGGCAGGTGGATGAGGACGCCCCGGGCAAAGAGTGGGTACCAAAGGGCTGAACTCTGTGAGCCCCGGCCGTTCCCACCCCCCTGCAGTGCTGCGCTAAGGGGACGCCTCAGCTGCGGGAGCCCGGCCGAGGACCCAGGGGTCCTGGCTCCAGCTCTGCTGCCCTGCCCCAGTGTGTTGGCTGGGGGGACATCCCCAGCACTGTCACCCCCAGGCCTGGGGATCCTGGTCCTGGCTAGGAAACCCATCCAGCCTTCATGTCCTGTCGTGGGACACCACGTTTCTTGTGGCCAGGGTGTATGCAGCATGGGACGGGTGCCTGGACAGCGGGCTCCAGCCTGCATCAACCCCAGGCCAGAGCAGCAAGGGGTGCAGAGATGCATGGGGCCAGTAGTCCTCCATGCTGCTCACACATGCAGGGGCCAGCACACAGGCACACATGAGCCAGCACCACTGGGGACACATATTCGAGCCCACGGCTGCTGGGACCCAGGTACAGGGTCTGGCTCTGCATGGGCTGAGCTGGATGCTGTACATGGGAGCAGCCAGGCTGAGCAGGGTGATGAACCAGCTCCCACCCAGATGTGGGTGCTGAGGATGCTCTCAGGCCTTTGAGGGCGGAGGCGCAGGTCCCCACTTTAGCCAAGATCATGCAGCCAGCACTCAGACACGCTTCAGCCCTGCCAGGGTCCTGCAACCTGTGAGGCTGCAAGGACACGGGGAGCCCAGGCTGGATGCAGGCTGTGCACAGGCAGGAACCTGCAGTGGGACCCCAGTGCACCCAGGACACCGGGCGAGCACCGTGCCTGCAGCTTGGCAAGCAGGCGGGTGGAGAGGCAGATGGATCGCGTGCGATGGGCTGGGGATAATTCGCTGCTCCCAAGGAGGGAAATCCTCCACCTGGAAAGGAATCTGCCCCCCTCCGCTCTCAGCCCAGGAGGCTGCGGGGCCCAGAGGGGCAGGGAGGGATGTGCAGGTGGGCTTCTGGGCTCTGAGCCTGGGCAGACAGGCAGGCAGAGCCCTCACTGCGGCAGCACACTCGCAGTGCCGCTGTACCTGACCGGGACCCTTCTGCCCCACGGACGTGAGTCTGGAAACACCAGTGGGATGCTGGGGAGGAAGCTGGGGTCGGTGCCAGCTGCTCACCCACCCTGCGGGTGCACATGCACACCCGCCATGGCCAGCACGGTCCCTATGCCGGGGACACGTGCTGGGGTGAGCTGGAGGGTGCTTCCTGATCCCGATGGCCGCTGGCCACCAACAGCCCAGCAGCTCCCATCTCTGCATACGGATGGGAGGATGATCCAGGTGGGGTGTGGAGAGGTGCCCCGGCGAGGTGCGGTAAAAGCACAGCTGTGGGAAAAACCTGTGCCAGGCAGCGTCGAGAGGGCTGGGAGCCGGAGCGGCTCGAGGGCTCGTGGGGATGGTACAGCGTGCATGCCCCAGCCCATCACCGCTGCGTTAGGGAAGCTGGCTGCATGGCAGGCCCTGGCATGAAGAAGCGTCTTTGCTGAACACCGCTCTTGTCTTAGCATCTCCTGGGGATGCAGCATGTTCCCCTGTGGGTGTCCCAGCCCTGGGGCTGCTGAATGTGTGCCGACACACGTGTGCGTGTGTACGTATTTCTGAGCATGGGCATATTGACTGTTCACGTGATACATCTTCAATAGGGGTTAATTAGGTTGTGAGCTAATCAGCAAGAAACTTTCCCCCATTGGCTTTCTTGGGACAGCAAGAGAGACAAGAGAGGATCAGTGGGGACACAGGTTACCCCCAGCATACCTCCAGCTACCCCTGAGCCACGAGCAGCTTCACAACAGGGATAGATGTCTCCTGGGGGGAGACAGGGGGGCTTTCCTTATCTTCAGCTAGGCACCTCCATCACTGTCCCCCCGTCCCCAGGTCCCTGCCTCCCTTGGGAACAGTCCGAGTTCCTTAGGATGACGGGTGGGCAAGGATGCTGGTAAAGGCTGCTGGGCTGGGGCAGGTTGACGCTGAGCCCAGCCCTATGCAGCTCAGTGACCTCAGCTTGCAGGGGTGGATGGACACACGGGGGCATGGGGACACCCCACTGATCAAGGGCACGTGTGGCCATGCCAGGCAGCCTGCCTGCAGTGGGCAGAACGGCGGCGGCGTGTACGGTCCTCTCCCCGGCACGGCCGCCCTCCCCTGGCAGCCCCCGTGTCGCCCCGCCGTCCTGCCCCGCACAAACATTCCCTCACTCCCGGCCACAGCAAATATTGTTGCAGGGCAAACAGTGAATCAGCCCCCTTTGTTTGAGTGCTGCTGGCAGCCCCGGCTTGTTCGACTGCTGTTTAATGGCCCTCCAGTTGTGTACCCTGGAGCTACTCATTAACCCCGGACTGCAGATGGTGAAAAGGACGGATCCAAGCCAGCCAGGAACAGTTTGCCAGTGCTGGGGACTGGCTCCAGGCAAATTCTGGTGACCTTTTACCAGGTACTGACGTGACAGAGGTTTTCCCTCACACCTCTGCAAGGTAAGGCCAACCTCCTGTTGGCCCAGCGTGCCCTCAGCCCCACCGCCACCCCACAGCACAGCACTGCACAGCTCACTGGGGCTTTGCCCAAGGCAGTATCCCCATCAGGACATCCACCACCAGCTCAGCCCACGCTCCTGGCATGGCTATGGGTTGCAGAGGAGCTGCTGACTCTCACAGAGAGATGCTTGAGCCCCCGTGTGCAGCATGAGGGTTGGAGAGGCTGCACTCCAGGAGCCGTGCGGCGGAGGGCAGGTTGGTTGGGACCAAGTGGAAGAGAGCAGCGGGAGACAGTAAGAGGTGCCGGGTGTGGAACAAGGGCTGGAGATGGGCATTCCAGGAAGGACTATGAGAAACTGGCCAAAAGGCTGGCCCACAGTACAGAGATGGGGGCAGGTGGGGGCACACAGCTGCTGCTCTGGCCTTGATGCCATCCCACGGGCTGCAGAGAGGCTGCGCATCCTATGGAAAGCTCTCACCCCTGGGGGGCACCCGCGGAGCCCCAGAGCTGGGGCTGGGAGGGGGCGAGTGCACCCAGGGGTGCGCAGGCTGGTGTCAGCGCGGGGTGGCTCCACAGCAGCGGTGCTGGGACACTCATGGTGGGCAGGCAGGGGCCGGGCTGGGGCAGCCCGTGGCAACTGGGAGCCTCCTGCCAGCGCCATGGGGCTGCTCCTGCCCTTCTGCCTGATTCTCACCTACCATTGGTGTGGCCCTGGCTCCGCCCCACCACCTCCAGCCCCACCCCACGTTGTAGTCTGGCCCCTCCCCCTGTTGTGGTCCTGGCCCCACCCCTCATTGTGGCTCTGGCCCTGCCCCACGGTGGCCCCATGGCGGCCTGTCCCCAAGGGGCAGTGCCAACACGGCCCGGAGACTCCCCATCTGCCGGCTCTAGGGCTGGGCCAGCAGTGCCTCAGGGTCCCCAGGGCCACCGCAGCGGTGGCTCAGGTCCCCAGGGCAGTCCCCAGGGCCAGCCGGGTTTTGCCCCACACCGGCCACTGCAGCTGCCAGCCCCACTGCCCCGTCCCCACACGAACCTGTTCCCGGGGCACCAGGCAAACAGGGCTGGCGGCAAGGACAGTGCAGGGCCTGGGGCCGTTCCCACTCCCGCGAGCAAAGAGCCAGAGTCACAGTCTGCAGGGGGGCAGCAGCGGCTGCTGGACCTTTTGCCCTGAGGGCCCGGTGGGATGGAGGCAGGGCTGTGGCATGGGGCAGGACCCTGTCCCCCATCCCCGTCGGGCAGTGCGGGACCCGGCTGTGCTGCTGGCAGAGGGGACAGCCCGGGGAGGACCGCGGGGACTGTGCAGGGTGCCCGGCCCGCTGGACAGAGGCTGCCAGGAAGGCCCCGATAAACATCTAGCCTCTCTGTTTATTTATGACCGAGGATATTTATACCGCAAAGTCCTTTAAATTTAGCTGGGGACACACCCAGGCACCATCCAGCGCCGACGGCGGCGGGGGAGCTCCCGGCACAGCCTGTGTCGGCACGGGCCATGGGTGCACCAGCGGCACGAGGTGTGCCCCAGGAACGGCACCCCGGGACCAACACCTGCCGTGGGGTGCGAGGCATGGAAGCACGGTTGTGGAGACAGCGTTGCTTCTCCTGGGGGATAGGTTGAGTCCACCACCCCAGAGGGACAGGGCTCCATGCCCATGCAGAGAGGACATCGGTACCACCGGGGCAGGTCCACATCTCCCCAACCCCAAAGCGCCCTGGGCCAAGCCAGCACCTTCCCGTCCCGGTGCTCAGCGCTGTGCTGTGCTGGGTGTGGGGTCAGACCCAACCTTTGCGCAACGACCCGAAATTATGGCTCAGAGCTCGGGCACGACTGGGCTTGGAGTAGTCCCGGGGCACGCTGCGCTACCCCGGCTCGGCAGGCTTTGGCCACTGTCCCCCTGTCCCCGTGTCCCCGTGTCCCCCTTCCCCTCCACCCGCGGGTCCCGGGCCGGCGGGGCCGTGCCGGAGCATCCCCGGCCCCGGTGTCTGCCTCCCTCTGCCGGCAGCGGGCAGCGGCTGCTCCCCGCCGCGGCCCCCGCAGCTCCGGGCTTCGCAGCGGCTCACAGAATCACAGAGTCACAGCACGGCAGGGGTTGGAAGGGACCTCCGTGGGTCATCTAGTCCAACCCCCCTGCCGAAGCAGGGTCACCTACAGCAGGCCGCACAGGACCTTGTCCAGGTGGCTCTTGAATATCTCCAGAGAAGGAGACTCCGCAGCCTCCCTGGGCAGCCTGTTCCAGTGCTCCGTCAGCCTCAGAGTGGAGAAGTTCTTCCTCATCTTCAGCTGGAACTTCTGTGCTTCAGTTTGTGCCCGTTGCCCCTTGTCCTGTCGCTGGGCACCACTGGAAAGAGTCTGGCTCATCCTCCTGACACCCACCCTTAAGATATTTATAGGCATTTATAAGGTCCCTTCTCAGCCCTCTCTTCTTCAGGCTGAACAAGCCCAGCTCCCTCAGCCCCAGGGCAGCACTCCCACGGTCCCCTGCCAGCCAGGCCTGTGGGCCCTCCTCCCACCCAGCTTTGGGTGAAACGTGGCGTTTTGGTGCCACACAGCTTCTGGCTGCTCAGTGTGTCCCTCAGTCCTCGTCACTACAGTGTCATCTGCAGAGCTGGGGCTGCAGAGTTTACTCAATGGTGGCTTAGTGAAGCGCAGAGCAGCCTCTGGGCACCCACCGGCCTGGCTTCCCTGCGCAGACACTCAGCGAGGTGCCGTGGGCGCTCACCCGAGCAGCCCTCGACTCTTGCACCCTGTGCTGTGTGGACATGCAACCGTGCTCGTCTTACCAGACTGCCTGCTGATCTGCCCAGTGTCTTTATCAAGTAAATTCCTCGTCTTGGAGAGGGACCCAATAGGTCTGGACAGCCAAGGTCAAGTTTCCACGAGGCAAAGGCAATGTGCATCAGGATCCCTGCCCGTTCAGTCTCTATTGACAAGATCCCATCTCAGTTTCCCCCATTTCTCCAGGACAGATGTGATGCCCGCCAGGCTGTGATTGCCCTTGACAGCTAAAACAGCCCCATGTCCTCCCATAAATGTGCTGTGCCTCACCCCACTCTGACACTGAACCTTTCACCTCCAGCTTGTCCTAAAATCCCTGCTTCCTGGACCAAAAAAAAGTCCTAACCGACTCCGTCTCTGAGCAGTGGGAGCTCAGGGCTGGCCAACCTGAGCAGGGTCTGCGTGCCCATCACCCTACCCCACGGGGACCAAGCACCGGGGTGCTCCCCCGGGCTGGGCCTTCCAGCCCAGCCTTTTGCAGCTGTCACCTCTGTCCGCTCTGTCCCCTGCTGCCCTTACTGCTGTCAGGTCACATGAAGAGCTGCAAAGCTGCGTGGCAGAGCCTGGCCGTGCCTGGAGGATGCCAGTCGCTGGTCACTTCAGAACTTGTTTTCAGGCCCTGGGATGCTCTCAGCAGCACAGGGCAGGGACAGGACAAGGGGCAATGGGCACAAACTGAAGCACAGGAAGTTCCGTCTGAACGGGAGGAAAAACTTCTTCCCTCTGAGGCTGATGGAGCACTGGAACAGGCTGCCCAGGGAGATTGTGGAGTCTCCTTCTCTGGAGATATTCAAGAGCCGCCTGGACAAGGTCCTGTGCAGCCTGCTGTAGGTGACCCTGCTTCGGCAGGGGGGTTGGACTAGATGACCCACAGAGGTCC
>Ga0065711_1007770_pt1 | contig 15026 bp, 11 predicted proteins | sample Hoacrofraction12_FD_59098 | JGI IMG/M metagenome (GOLD analysis project Ga0065711, IMG submission 59098) | Hoatzin crop microbial communities from Cojedes, Venezuela - Epithelial fraction 12 v2 (version 2) | ecosystem: Host-associated > Birds > Digestive system > Esophagus > Crop | place... | reverse complement strand
AAAAAAAAAAAAAAAAAAAAAAAAAGTTGAGGTTACAAGAGTTCTCTTCACACTGGAAAGTTTGAGAAATTGCAGGAAACCATTTGAGCCCCATTTTTCTGAGAAACAACCACAATGACAATCCACCATGTCTTGACAAGTCCAGGTCAAACAGGCTGACACAGACAAGTGGAAAGACATTCCAGATGCTAGACCTGTAAATTGAGCTTAGCTTTTGGATCTCACACATATCACAAGTAACAGATAGTCTGCAGGTCAAATTCCAATTTTTCATATTTCTTTATGAAGAATATTCTTGTCCTTAAAGCGTTTACAATTAATAGCTGCTGCTACTGGAAGTCAGGTAACTCTTTTGAAGACTGTGCACAAACCAGAGAGATCCATTTTATTTTCTTACAGCAACACTTCTTCTGCAATTCTCACAGGAGGGAGCACAAATGTTTGTTACTAAATTAAGCAGATCTGACTTTAAAAGCAGAGTGGATCAGACAAGCAAAGCAGGCTCACTTTTATTGTCACTTGGCAGAGTAGAACGATATTTCTTTTGTAGCAAGTCTCTTTGACATACCAAAAACTTTTGCCTTCGTGTAATGCAACTATAGTTAGTACCAACTGAGCTTATTTAATCTGGCATTTCACATAAACTGGAAAAAAAAAATTGGTTTTTTGCTCTAAAAAGCAAAAGGAGGAAAAACTTGTAAGAGAGTTCAGTGTACAGAAGTACAACCGGAAGCACATGCACTATTTCAGTGATTATGCGTGTGAATGGGTAACTGTGGGCATTGACTGAGTGCAGAGGGCAGCTCTTCACATGCACTATTCAGGCAGTTCCTACAAATTGCATTTTCAACAACGAAGACTTGAGTGTGGTTTATTTTTACAATACCTCACAGCATAATTAGGCTTTCAGAGAACTGCACTCCATTTCTCTCTGCTTCCTACTCCTGCTGGAGGTCTGTGTTACTTCTTCAGTGTTAAAAAAAAAAGTCAGTGGGGATGAGGGACGAAACAGAAAACTCCCTTTGTTATCACAACAGCAGGGAAACAGGAGGGAATGACCAAACAGAGAGGTCTGTAAAATCCTAAGTGACAAGAAGGTGACGAACAGGGAACTGTTGTTCACTATTTCTTACAGTAACACTACCAGCACGTTATCAACTAAAGCTAGCACAGGCAGGCTTGATACAAGCAAAAGCAGATGTACTTAAGCTGTGAGATTCCTTGCCATAACATGCTCTGTATGTTAAATACATAAGCAGGTCTAGAAAGTATCTGGGCAAATTCCTGGAAATCTGTCAGTAGCTATTAAATACAGAGACCCTCACTGCTGTCGTAACAAGTTCCTCTGCCACCAACCACTGGAAGGTGAGGAAGGATCACAGCACACTTCCCCTGTGTTTCTCAGCATCCCCTACCATCGGGCAGAGCGCCTGGTACAGACGGCCTTTGGTGAAACCTGCTGTGGCTACCTCATAGCACCCAAACAGCAAATCTCACACCTAAAGCATGGGGTTTGAGGTGTGCGGATCAAACCACATCATGATTCTTCATCAGAAATTCCCAAGTGACAAGCAGAAGCTGCCACTGGAAGGCCTCAGGTGCGTCTGGCCTCCTCTGCTCACCCTGATAGATGCCTTGTTACAGTAGACCCGAGTGATGGCAAGCCAGGTGGGCAGCTCCAGCACATTCTGCAGCACCTCTTCATCCAGCTCCAGGTTGGTCAGCTGCCCCTGCCCTTTCAGTGTGCTCAGGTTGATTTTGTCTGGAGAGAGATTCTTGGTAAACCTATAAAAGAAGAAAGAGAAGACTATAAAAACAACCCCCAGCAAAGCTGCTGAGAGCTATTTTAAATACAAGAATCTGACTGCTGTTTTGTTAAACCCTTTCTGACATTTTCAAACCCAGGGCACGTTGGTTGCTCTGAAAAAAAGTCTTTACACTTTGACATTTAAAGGACTTTTTTGTCTGAATTTGAGTTAGAACAAAAAACAAGTCTGAGAAAATGAAAATTCCTTCTAAAGCACTGGGAACCTTGAAACCAGCAAAACTGCCCTAGGACAAAAGCAAAGAAAGCCGAAGTCAAACTGCAACTGGTCAGTAATTTTCTTCCCCCCAGAAGTACCATATCAGTCCTGAAAAGTTTAATTATCTAGATTTTTTTTTAAGTTTTTGACACAGGAAAGTAAAAGATCATTAATAAATTGCTTTTACAGCTGTCTCTTTAAACACCAGCCTCGCAATCCAGCCTGCTCTTTGGGTAGCAGGTCCAAGCACGCAACCTACCTCCCCTCCCCAGTGACCAGCCCAAGCTCCCCTCGTCCTCGTCCTCTCCTTTTGGCAACCAGCAGCTGCTGGTCTCTCTGGTTGCAGCTCCCTCTCCAAAGGGCTTCTGTTGTTTCCACCTCCCTTGTATGCAGCCTAGTATCTTCAGCTCCCTTCTGTGCCCGAGGTTTAAATGCAATGGATGCAACAATTTCTGCAGGACTGCTCAAGAGCAATGGATTCTGGTGTCTCTGACTTCATTTAAACCACCGTGGCCCCTAAGGCACCAGAAGAGCCGGTTTGGAGGGCAACAGATGGCAGTGGCTGTATGCGTGTCAGCAACACCTCACGGGGATGGCTGTCTCCATCGAGCAACCCTTCTGCGCAGAAGGGGCTGCCGCCAAGGGAGCAAGGCGGCTTGCACTCCGCAGTCAGTCACAGGATTCAAAGTTGAAGACTTCCTGCCAAGCAACCTACCCACTGCCGAAGCCAGGGCTTACTCCACACATGCCTCCGTGCTAATGCTAATTCTAATTCTGTACAGTGGTCCAGAAAGCGGAAGGGAAAGAAAGACCCTATTGTCAGCGTAAGCAGGATCAGTCTCACAGCTAGTCACACGCTACCATTCCCTCTCCTTTCCCTGCACCAGCAGCGTGGGACACTTCTCTGTGAAAGGCACAAAGGGCATCTTGAACAAATTCACTGCTAACAGAGGGGAGGGCAGGAAGAACCAGAGCAACTGCCAGGACAGCAGCTGATGTGGCCGCTGCAGGAGCAGGAGGTGTGGTATAGAACCAGCCGAGATGCCTGGGCAGCCGCTGGCCCGGCAACCCAGGGCTTCCTGGAGGAAAAGCGCCTTTCCAAAGAGCGTTTTGTTAGGCAGAGAGTCTGACAGCGAAGAGCCTCTGCTGCCAACCCTATGCTACTGGTGCAGCAGCTCCTGGAAGAGGTGGATGGTACAAACAGCTGGGAGTTTGCCTACTACTGCTTTTTACCTTGATCCCTGCCACTGTTGAGTCCTCTGCTGCCACAGAGGCCTGAGTCAGACATTTACTGTGTCACGCTGTCACCTCCCTCCCCTGAGCTGAAGGTACACTGACAGCTGATTAAAGACCAAGTTTATGACACAGCTGCCAGCATCTCAGGCTGACACGTTCACTTTAAACTTGCTACTCCCTTTAACCAGAGGCCCTCTTGTTTAAACACACCCAGGAAGGCGGCCAAGTTCAACACTGCTTCTCAGCATCTGTACAAAGAAATCACATATTCCAGAGCGTGCTACAGCAGCTGCTCCACCGGAGGGGAGATGCAGGCACAGGTGGAGTGTCTGTAAAGTTTACGCTCGGAGTTGCGTTGTGAGCACCCACAACCTCAGACGCTGTTGAAAATTAGACCAAATACCTGCACAGACAATATATGAGCATTCTTGTCCTGTGTTAGTGAACCAGCTCTGTTGAAAGCTGTTGTAATATTGTCCACTTGGGACTGGATACTAAGAATAAAACAAATACAGCCTGAACAGGTAGGTAATAAAAAGCACTTGGCACTGTTCAGCTCACAGGGTGCTGTGGGCAGTGATCAGCTTACAGGTGGGGAGAGGCTGAGGCACAGAACAGCTTTCTCACACTTGCAAAGCAAGGATCAAATCCCAGGTGTCTCAAATCCTCCTCCTGGGCTGAGCAAGCTGCTTTCCACTGGTAATGCAGAAGAAAAATATAAGGACACACCTAAACCAGGGCATTACTTTTATTTAGTGTGTATGCGTATCAAAAAATCCAATAACACTGTGAAAGGACGCTAAAGCCGTGAAACAGGACACTGGTGGAAAGAGTGATATGAAACATGATCTAGCTAAAAACATATTAACTATTTGTAACCATCTAAAGGGAAAGGCTGCAGAGATCCTGCTGAACAGGTAAGAAAACCACCAGGAGTACTACCAGCCTCTACAGACATGCCATTCTTGATGTGCCAAAATGTGCTGTTCTACCCCCAAAGGAGAGGTTTCAGACCCCGCCGATGATGGGATAACAGAAGCTGCAAGTTTTGCAAAATAATAATCTAAAACAGAACCAGATTATCTCTTATAAACCACACAGACAAAATTCCTGAAGGTATGCCTATTGCCAAGTCCCTCGCTCTCAGCTCCTCCCCCTGTAAAGGAATCGGAGCTCTTCAGATACAATCATCTCCAAATTTAAGACATTTTGGTCCATGTAATGCGTGTTAGATGGGGCTTACAAGAGGAAAACAGATGAAGTGTGCCTGCGAACTTGGGAGTTCACAGATGCCAAATCTTCATTACTTCTTGAAGGGAATTGCTTCGGTCACTGCCAGGGGAAGGGAAAAGCAGTGAGAGCAGACAGTTTTAGATGTTTGTTGGCAGACTCGCTCCATTCATACTCATCAACAGTAACATTTTTGGCAGCATGAATCGCTGGCTTAAAGAAAAGTGAATGAAAATGGTAGCTATTAGGAAAACTGACAGTGTGGGATACTTACACTTTCTTTTTTTTTCCCCGCAACTCTAACAGAAGTCACACAGCACTAAGCCCATAAACTCAAAGGACAGCACTTCTTTTGAGCTTGCCAGGATTACCATGACAAAAGTCAAACCAGAAAACCTTTTTTCTGTCTTCTATGGAATTGTCACTGCAGAGTCACAAGGGCATTTTGCATCTGTGTACACTTACACCAGCACGCATGCACCCACACTGACAATACCCTGAGCAACATTTTGTCTCTGAAAGCGTCTGCCAGCCAGCAGCTCATCTGCTGCACAGCAGCCAAATGGACCACGGCAGCCACCAGCATCCAGAGCAAAACTTCAAGTGACTAAAATGGTCTTGCTGCCTTCACAATCCCAGCAATGGGAAATACAAGCCAGAAGCTTACAACAGCTATAGCTAGGGAAGTCCTGCTAGGTCAAGCCTCTTTCTTAGCCCAGTGGTTCGTGGAGAAGAGCTTTCCCTACAGCCTGTTTCCCCACTGTTTCTTTCCACGTCAGAAAACACGAGCATTAGGGCTCTCGGTCAATGCTCATAAGAAGCAGACAGATACAGGTCGCTAACAACGCTATCCCAATTTCACGGCAGACTGAAGGCCTCACTCTTTCCCAAGAAGCTAACAATACCCAGATAATATAAACCTCAACACCTTTTGGGGATTTGGCCTAAAGCTACAATGTTCTTTACAGAAACCCTCAGCTTTCCTGGGCAGCTTCTGAGCTGAAGGGCAATGATTTAATTTGCTCTGAAGCCTCATTTCATGTTTTAGATGCAGAAGGCACAGGAGCGTCGGTCTATTTGTTCAATCATCAGCTTGAATATACATCCAAAAAATGATGTCACTACTCAAAGAATGCCTGCCCGATTCATCAGCTTGCATATCCAGAGGCCACAAACTCACTGATTGCAAGAGGGAGTTTGGCCAAATCTGATTGCTGGCCCAAAGCCAGGCTATAATCATAAATAATAAATTTATGTTCACATTTGTAGCTGTCTGGCTACACTGTCTCCAACTGAGCAAATATATAGACAGGTAATGTCAGGAGAAGACATCTGAAATCATAACATTTCTTTTCAGATCTCTCTCTCTCATTAGCTTTCTGCCACATGGTAAAGAACACTCTCATCAGTAGCTTCATACACTTGGACTAGATTTTCTGCCTCAGCTTCTTCTGCAGTTCTTCAGTAATCATTGCCTATTGTATGTAATCACTACCTACAGCTAAACACATTTATTTCTATTAATAGCTTTGTTACTATGGTTATTATATGCGAGAACTAATTAGCAGCACACCAGTGACCTTGATTTTCCTTAATAACAAGCATCATCTATTGGCAGAAGCAAGTAACTGTGTGGCTTGCAATACTAGCCACGGTCACAGATAGCAGACGGAAAAATACTCAAAATGCAAGTAAGTAAGGAGGAGGTAACTTGTCAGCTGCAGTCCAAAAACAGACAAGCAATATTCAGGACCCCAGGGAAACTGCTGCAGAGAAGGTTCTTGCCATCACAAGGGTAACAGCAAAGGAAGAGATGAAGATTTCCTGCTTTCATTTGGAACCAAATATAGAATCTAAGCAACCATGGCAGAAGGACGCTAATTAAGACGCGGAAAAAACCTATATTCTGGCCAATGCAGACTTGCGTCTCATCAAAATCTTTCCCTGAGCCTTGTCCCATTAGGTTTCAGACAGGCCATTTCATGGTATTTCCATCTTCCTTGGGAAGATCTTCTCAAATCCAAAAATCTCTGTGACAGGACATTTCCCCTCATATCAAACCTTATCTCAGGAGCCAAAGAGCATCTTTACTCAGAAGAAAAGGTTCATGATTAGTAAAAGAAAAGGTCAGTGACTTCCAAATACAGGAAAACTTTCAAGGAAGACAGCAGCAGAGGCTTTAACTGCAAGATACGTGTCAGAGTATGAACTGAAAAATAATTTTAGAGGAAACAAAACTGGGCAAGTGATCAAAACTTCTGCAAAAAGGGAAAAAATAGCTGCCTCGAAGACACATAGGAAGAAGAAGTAAAAGCCCTTTCAGGAATAAAAGTCATTTTATTTACTCAAGCTTTTGGTATAACTGGAGCAATCTGACTGGTGAGCATGCACAGTACTACTCAAGATTGAGAGACTCAGAGTCGCAGACAAGGAAGAGAAACACACTGAATTAGCAGAAGACAAGACTAATTTATGCACAGTATTACGTGATATCCAATGCTAATCTAGTTGGTATCACACCAACTTAGTGTAACACCATTCAGAATTTAAGGGAATCTGATGAATACCAAACCAACCCATTGTTTAGAAGATGGAAAAAAGCACCACAACTTATTAGTGAAAATCATCTCCATAACTCCAGCTCTACACTGTGTACAGTACTGGTGTACCCTAGACACACTGGTAAGCAATAATATTTTCCTTTGTGGACAAAGAGCTCCCAATGCAATAAGCCAGATGACTTCTCCCTGCTTAAGTTACACACCAAACTCTGCAGACGTTACCACGTAACCTGGTAACAGCTTTTAGCACTGTACGGGGAGGCTCCTTCTCAGGGCGGATTTAAGTGCATTGACGTGCCTGTATCCACATGCCACTGGTGGCTTGAAACTATCATCTTTCTGTTTTTCCAAGCTTCAACTACATTGATTAAAAGGCTGGATCACTCAACCACCCAAAGCCAAAGTTTCACATGCACCACAAAAAATCTTTAGGCCCAAAACAAATGAGTTATCAGTTCTCTTGGCTCCAAGTATCTATTGAACTAAAACACGGCTAAGGTAAAAAGACTTAAAGATTCAATTAAAAGTTAAACTTGCAGAGGAAAATCAACATTTCAAAACAGATCAGGAACAAGACTGATATACAAAGCATGAATGACAGGTCACTCCCCCCTGAAGTCTGCCGCCCCACATACTGAGGACACTTTCTCAGCCCAAACAGGAATGACTCTTAAGCACCTGAATACTGGAACACTGCAAAGGCTCCAGGCCAGGTACGCTTCTTGCACCACCCCACTATCGACTAATTCGGTACCGGAGACCTGTTTGTAAAGCAAACCACAAACTGATCCGAAAGGAAAAGAGGGCAGGTTTTTGGCAGGGGTTGAACTCCACCTCACTGAGGAACTGTTTTACTATTTCTAGCTCGTCAGCTGGAAGCTCAGTAAAGTTTAAATGCCAGCTGCCCCATGCTCCAAAATCTGGAATGCAAGCTCTTGCCAGCTGCCAGGGAATTTCCCAAGACTAAACCTCAAGCAAACAATAACACATGAAAGCAAATTAGGAAGAAACCTATAAATAAATGCACTACTCAGAAGCCCCACTTCTCAGATTTTAAGAAATCATTTGCCCCATTATCCAATCCGCATTTTTGTTTCCAACCTGCAGAAAATAACAGGTTATTCTGTAATTCAGACTCAACCAAGGAGCTGGAAAGGAGGTAAGAGCTCAAAGAGCCTAAGAGAAATAAAATGAGCGGATAAGAATCACGTTAACAGTCCCTTTTCCTCACCCACTGCTTAGTCTGAAGAGCAGTGCTGGTGTGGAGAGGTTCCATGCAGCCAGCGCAAGGCTCTGCAAAACCCAGCAGCTGATGTGAGGACATACCCAGCTGTGCTTTCCTCCTGAGCTACTGAAGTGCAATTTATTTTTTGCTGCAATAAGAGTCTATTTAGCATTCCGGAAAGGGCACGCACTTCTCTCTCGAGCAGAGTGGAAGTGGTTGGAAACACCTTGCATCCAGCAGCTGACAGACACTTCATAAAACTGACTGTTTGGTTCTTCTGGTGAACTACAGCACAGCAACTCTGATTGTAGAGATTACTCCCCACGAAAGGAAAGCGCCACGTCCTGTTTCACACGCACTCTCTTGAACAAAGAACTGTGAGTCGTTTATTTATTCCGTAACAGCCTGGGGTTCCGTCTTTCCATCAAGAATTCCTCGATATTAACATTTTAAAAAGTAAAAAAGCTATCAAAATACACTAGGAAAACAAGAAATTTCCAAATTCTAACATTCAAGGGTTTGCATCCAGCCTTAAATGCTTTGCTAGGCACAGCATGCAAGAACTTAAGAGACAAACTTATGACGAGTGTTTCAATGCTCAACACCATGAGAGCTCTGCAAACCAGCAGCCACTGCTGGGAAGGAGACTTGACAAAGTTGCTTTTCTATAAATTGGCTCATAGTTTCTTGCTACAAACTGTTGCCACCCCATTCCCAAAACTGCTTCTACTTGCCAGCGGTCCAGGGCTATTTTCAGAGCAATGTACAAACTGGCTCGTTAGCATTATCTCTGCTTAACTGCTGGGGAAACTATGACACCAAATGATGAAGTGACTTCCCCACAGCCCTGCGCTGCCGACTGCCCTCCAGACCCAGCCGCACACCCTACCCAGCACAGCCCAGCGCCGGGTGAGCTGCGGGCATCTCCCATCCATCCCCAAACCCTCCCACCTTCTGAGACATGGGTCCTGCTGCTCTTGGCCACGTGAAGATCAAGACGTAGAACTTAAAAATTCCGCTGGCTTACCTGCTCTCTGTAACATGCTTGTGCTGCTCAAGTCCTCTTCGGCCATGCCAAAATGCGTGCAAGCCCCTTGCAGGTGTGAGAACACAACCACATCCCTTCTCTGCTGTTGGTTGCCCAAGTGCTGGCTGCAGGAGGGGGTTATTGTGGCTGTAGCTACCGGATTTGTTTTTCAAGCCTTCATTTTTTGGATTCCAGCCTGTATGCTTTGTGGCACTTGGGCACCAAATAAACTACTACCTGGCCAAACAGAATGTAGTGAAAAGCAGGAACAGAATGCTTTGAAGATGGAAAAGTAATGACTTTATCAGCAATTTTTAACTGCTAGCAGCTTTGTGGTTTCACGCATTTCCCATAGCTGCAACAGTTATTTTAGGCAAATTATCATCTTCAGCAGCAGAAATTTCCCTGATCACTGAAGGAGGATATTCAAGCAGCTAAAACCAAAATTGCAATGCTGGTCTCAATTGCAGCAAAGAGACTCGGTCCCAGACAAAGGTTCTCCAGAGGTCCCTTCTGCCCAAATCACTCCATCATTCTGTAGCTTTGTCAGGCCATTCCCAGATGGGATTTCCTTGCTTTCCTCCCTACCCTCTTATATTTCTTTCAATTAATTTATAATCAAGGTCAGGAAACTGGGAGAAACCTGAAGGGTTAGGTGGTAAGCACACACCTTACACTGATGGCAGATCTTTCCAAATCAGAGGGTTTCCAACTCTTTTTACCCACTGAATGTTCCACCACATTGACTGTCACTGCAAGAGCACAGCTGCATCTCAGCATTTGAGCACCCAGCAATGCTGCAAAACACTTCAGGACAAGTGAGAAGTAAACAGATCAGAGAATTCAGACTGTAATTTCTCACAGTAATTTCCAGATTGCAGCATTTAACTAAGAAACTGAAGCACTGAGTGGGGAAAAAAGTGCTTTTCGGACTTAGGGAATTCCCCACCCCTCTGTGCTGGGCAAATGACGCATACTCGATAATGTGATCTGGTCTGCCCAGTGCAAGCCACAGAGCCTATCTCAATGATTCCTGAACAGCACAGGCCAAATCCTGTTTTTCTGGCTGAAGAACCACTGCTTTTACCTCTTGTCCCACCCTGTCTGAGGCACAGGATGGGTCCCCACGGCATAACACATCTCACTGCTGCCATCCTGACCTCAGAGGGTCTTGTAGCACCAAGCAGCAGGATGCTCATCAGCTACAACCACCTTTCTTTGTCCTGGCTTAGCCTGAGAGCACATTTCTGATGTTGGGCGCAGACAGAAGGCAGGCAAGGAGATCGCAGACTTTTGACCGCAGAGGTACAAACAACTCCAAGACCAACTGCAGGGCTAATCCAGTAACGTTACAGAACAGGCAGGGCTCGTGGCAGAGCACAGTTCTGCGTCTTGGAGCCAGCTCTGAATTCTTTGCATGTGGCACAGAAGCAGCACGACTGCCTGGAAGGGGTAGTACCAAACATATTTTTAGGGCTAGAAGACGCTGAGATTCTTCCATCCAAGTTATGAAGTTACAGCCCACAGTAGCCTACGCGTTCCTAACTTGGCACACTCTGCGACACCCATGTGTTCCTAATTGCTAAATTGATCTAGAAGAAATTAAAGAGACACTGCAGGCTTTCCTGGTATTTTCACTTAGCTGCCACCAGTGGTTTTAGCTGTTGCAAGGACCAGGTACAACTGCAAATGCAAGAGGGGAGGAGTCAAGGCAATCTCGTCTGGAAAAAGGGTTATACGGCCTCAGCCACTGGGAACGGAGAAGAAAGGCTTTGCTACGATGCAGTACAATTTAAGAGGAGTTACACGATGCTGTTTCTTCTGGCTGCGTACTTGACCTACATCTACAAGCATCAAAGTATTGCATCCTGCACATGCTACTCAGTTGTTTTGTTCCTACAATTTCTTACAATACTGTTTCTAAAGTCCACCTTATTTATCCAAAAAGGTGGCTCCACTACTGTGCTGTGAAAGACAGTTCTGCCAGCCTCTGCCACATGCCATCTTCTTCTGTACGACATTGGGATGGAGAGGAGTGACAACTGACAGCACGACCGACAAACCTGGCTGTGCAGCCTTGCACCAGCCAAAGACAATTTGGCTTCAGCCTCCATTGAAAGGCTGTACTGAACAAAATGCAGCCCATCATTCAGCAGCCTCCAAAACCCAGGAAAGGAGAACACAAACCAACCAGCAGAAGCAAAGCACAGTGTAAGATTACATAGAAACCCTTGCTACAAACACTGTCTTCATCACTTCCACAGCTCCCAGTCTCGCTCCACAGCCACACGGCACCTTGCAGAGACTGTCTCAACCAACACAGGGAAGAGCAGCTGAGATCCTCTGCCAAATAACCCCGTGTAACAGACTGGGAATGAATCAGAGTGAAACCCCCAGTGCCACTTGAGTACTTCACACACTCAGAAAAGGGCCTCTGCGTTTGTCAGGCCCTGTTCATAAGTGTGGCTCTAGCAAACACAAAGCCACCAGCCCAGTATCCCCAGTACTTCTGCTGCATACATCTGTTATCAACTGGGCCTCTGCCTGGACCGGTGACTCAAAACACTGTGCTGTTCCCTCTGCAAACAGATCTCGTTTCCTGCGCTGGTTTTCCTCCGTATTTTCTCAGCGATAGTGCTGGTGTTACCTCAGCCAAGTTTTCTCTCCCATTCCTCCTCTGCCTCCTTCTCACCCTACTCTCAGAGATTCCTGCAGCTCCTCCTCAGCTGCAGGTCTGCAGGGCTCCTGTCAAAGCTGGCTACACTAGTGGGCTCCTTCCCCTGCCTTCAAACCTGCTCCCAAAACCCCACCCCAGTTCCTCTGCTGACAGTGGCTTTTATTTCTTTCAGAGGCTTCTGACTCAGTGGCTCTTCCACACCAGCCCTTTGGAACTGGAGCAAGCAAAGCTATTACCTGATTATTGTCTTCACCTAACTTTGTTCTTCCAAACAGAAGGATTACATGTTGCATTTCCTCTGGAAACCACGCAAAGTGCGCAATTAGATGGCCTATTACTCCACAACCTCACGTTTTAACACATGTAACAAAAGAAAATGTCACAAAGCAGTTGTCACACGCAGCAGTGGATAAAAGATTCCTAATGAAATTAAATAATTTTGATAAGGATTTCCACTGCAGTGTTGAGAACTCAAATCCCAAAGTGTTATATTAAGTAAGTTTCGGCGGTTTGGTTTGCCTCAGTTTCCCCATTTACCAAATGGGTCTAAATACCACCTTTATAATACTCTGAGATCAAGTACCTACTACAGCTGCACTGAGCACTACATAAAAAAAAAAGGGACAATAAAAAGAGGCTACTTTCAAAGAAAATGAGAATGGGGTAAAGGCAAATCATTGTTTTCATTTTAAAGCAACAGATGTGTTTACACGACTAATTACAGACTGGTAAACACACCCGCAGCCCTGCTCTGGTACAGCCTCAGCGGAATTCAAACCCGATTCCAGTTCAAACATGCAGCAAGCAGCTGAGGCTTCAGGCAGCTCGAGGGAGAGCCCTTTGTCCCGGCTCTAACGGTTCGATGTGTGGTTCTAAACGTTCCCCTGCAGAACCTGCCACCCCAGTACTGCAGCCATGTGCCAGCGTATAAGAACCAGAAAGCGAAACCACCTAATCTGTTTTCTTTTCCAAGCTAAATATAGGACAAAAGAGTGAAAAGCACAGATGGTGAAAGCACTGCAAGTTTTTAAGATTCTTCTGCTCTAGGAATTTAAGCTGCTAAAGCACAACACAGGCTAAGCCTTCTAAAATACATTCATAACTCAGCTCCATCACCGACGGCAAAGCCCAGCTTTACGGATCAACGCAAGTGACCACTGTCATCCTATTAGACACGTGATTCACTTGATCTGAGCAGTGAAACAACCCTTTCATATTTCCCTGATCTTGCTCTCTCTCGTGACCCTTCCTGCAAATTTCCAGATAGAAAAGGAACAAAAACGCACCCCATGCAGAAATTATTTCAAGTGAAGACATAACAAGAGGAACAAGGAATTACTTCATATGCAAACGGAAAGTAGAAAATAAAGGCAGATTAACGATTCAGTAGCAAAATTCTTCCAGGCAAATGAGCAGAGCCGAAAGAAAGACCCAGAGGGAGTGTAAAGTTGAGGTATTTAGAGGAAACAAAACCGGAATGGAAAACCATCCTCTTTTTACACAGCACTAAAGTGTGTTCAGAATGCATTTCTGAAAAACATCCACAACACACACACAAGAGAGGGGTGGGATCAGACCAACCTCCCAAATGACAAAGTCCAGCTAGTAGGAAAACAGGTAAAGCTCCAGAATTTTTCGTGACTCCCTGTTCTCCCTGGGACCCCAGAAAGGAGTCACAGGTGAACACTAACAACCGGCCTGGCTGGAGGGGAAAACAGGCCCTTTGAGCTGGAACATGTTGTAGCAGTGCAAGATAAGGGAGACTGAAAAGCAAAATAAAGTAAAACCACGAGCAAGAAAAGTGTATTTATCTAAAGTAAGAGAATTATCCATAAGAACAACACATGCACTCTTTCATCCTAGGAGGATTGGTACCTAGGAATAAAGCCCAGCTCTGTTTCAGCTTCCATTAACAACAGCTCTCATCCACCACTCCTTGTTATAAATACTTCAGTGCCTCCTGACAAGATGACTGAATCCATAACGAGTACAGCCTGCTGATTTGAGGTGGAAGGAGACAGAAGTCTCAGAGATTTGTGATGTCGGGTCTAGCAGAAATTCATTTAAATTAGCGCACTGTTCGGATCAAGCAGCAGGCTCTATTACACCGCCTGGAAAGCTGGAGTACTGAGCAACTAGTGACTCGGAACTGCTGCAGACAGATGCTTTATTGAGGAGACTGCTTGCTTAGAGTTTGCAGGGATTCTTCTGAGGTTCCAGAAACGTTCAGGATTTACTACCAGCCTCAGAGAGCCAGGATTCCCTGGTCCTAATGCCTTGCCCCAGTACTGACACCATGTAAGCCCGCACAAGCCACTTCAAGGCCCTCACTTGAGTTTCCCCACCAGTGAAACAGAAAGGACTTGATCATCTGCAGCACACAATGCACAGAGGAGAAAAGCACTGTGCAACGCTGTGCCTTCACCAGTATCCCCCGAGATATGCCACCTTTATATTTCATCAGGTTATTCCAATCTTTTGGCAATGCCGAGGGAGGATGTGCCTGTGGCCATGAGATAACACCAGAACTGCTAGCTCTCCTGCAGCTCTTGTCTATTAAATGAGAGGGAAACTGAGGCACCGTGACTTGCCCGAGGTCAGTCCCCCCTCCGGTGACAGAGCCACAGCTGAAGCTGTATTTACTGCCTCGTAGTCTCACACACGAAGCACCAGATGACGGCCTTCCTCGATGCACCTTTCAGTGCCTTTAATGAACTTCACGGAGAATGACAAAACCTCAACAAAAACGACGAGCCAAACCCCCCGAGCGTGTGCTACGTGTCCCAGGTACCGCAGCACTCCTTCCCGCCCTCGGTACCTGCCGCTGTTCACGTTCTCCTCTCGCCTCTTCAGCTTTCAGCCAGCCCAGCGGGAGCTGCTGCTGGGTGCAGCCCGGGCCCGCCGCTACCCCCACGGCCACCGACCGCGGCCCCACGCAGCGGGAGCCGGCCCGGGCCGCAAACCCCCACCGCAGCTCCCGCGCTGCCCACCCGGGGCTCTGCGGGGCCTGAGCCCGCCGGGACGCGGCCCTGAGGGGAGGGCGGCG
>Ga0065711_1042971_pt1 | contig 15028 bp, 15 predicted proteins | sample Hoacrofraction12_FD_59098 | JGI IMG/M metagenome (GOLD analysis project Ga0065711, IMG submission 59098) | Hoatzin crop microbial communities from Cojedes, Venezuela - Epithelial fraction 12 v2 (version 2) | ecosystem: Host-associated > Birds > Digestive system > Esophagus > Crop | place... | reverse complement strand
CCCCCCCCTTTGCCTTGTTCAGAGATGGAAATATTCTGCTGGCTTGTGTGCTGTAGCAGCTGCTCCTCTTGACATTTCTGCTGCAGGCTGGGATACAGACCCTGAGTTAGTTCTAATGAAATAGCTAATATAACCCTTCCTCTCCTTTCCCAATATTTCACGTGAAATAGATATTCTAATTCAGGCAATTGTTCCTCTGAGAAGTCTTCCAAGGTTAGTGGAGATTCAAAAATAGTTCGAAACAGCAACAACAAAACCAAGAGTGCTTCAGGCTTTAATTTTCTTCCAACAAGTATTGCTGCTTATTAGAAGGTATCTGCCAGGTATCCTGCAAGGAAATTCAGTCTACTAGTTATTTGCTCCCACTTTTTAAATGGGTGCCCAGGTAAATATAATAAGGTACTGAGAGCTAAATTCTGGCGCTGTGAGTAGGGCTATGAGTGCATAGGAATGGCACAATAAGAGAGTGTGATTTTGGCCCACCAAGTGCATTTGTTGCTCAAAAATTTCCAGGGAGAAAGTGGCTTTACAGAAATTAATATTGCATTTGTATGACAGAACATCCAAGCTGAGGTTTAATCTGTTGAAGGGAGAAATAAACTGCTGTTTTTCTGGATAGGAAAATGAATACAGTGATTGCAACATGAAAAAGTGGCTTAGTCTTGGCAGGCCATTTCTCTAATGGGCCTGCAAGAGCTGCTCGTTAGGAGTGTTTTAATCACAACCAGTGACCGCTGAAGTCTCTGTAAAGACAGCCTCCGTTAGTTCCCATCACACTGCAAAGACAAAGCCCATGCAAACACTCGGGTTTTTTCAAGCTCCACTGAGACCCCGGACTAACAAACCCATCAGCAACACAATGAGCAAATTTGACAAAATAAGAAGAAAGCTGAGTGTCAGTCAATGAGACCTGGGAACGGAGATGTCTATCTAGAATTACCCTTTCTGTGCTTCTGTCTATTACCTGAAGAAATGTGGGACATCTGGGAAGTAGGAATTGCAAATGCAGTCAGTTACCCTCTCAGCTGTGACAGATCCAGTTTGAGTTCTAGTTGTGTTGCTCAATAATTTCTTTGGGGAAAGGTATGTCGCAGTAACAATTAATTGAAAAATGGTAATTAATTGACATATACACTCCATCTCAGCAACTAGAAAATGTTTGTTCCTGGCACTGGAAAGAGACAACAGTCTCCTCATCTCAGGCCATTTTACAGCTCTATTAATCACCTGCCTATGCTCCAACGGAGAACAGGCTTACTGCAACTGCTTTGTCTCATGCCTGCATACATTTTCATACCCTGATTCTAGCATAGCCTCCAGGAAACTCCGCCAGCACAGGCAAGTTACATCATGCAGTTCGCAGAGGCACACAAGAACGCCGCTTGGCCAGCTCCATTAACATCATCATGCAGCATATTGATACTGCTTTTTATGCAAGTATGTTTTTCAGATCCCAGGAACAGCTTTACCATCATTAACTAACTAAATAGAATATTGATGGGATGCAAGATTTAACCCACGATGAGTATTTCTCAACACATGCAGCCCTGGTGGAGGCTTGCTCCTAGATTGCCATGGACATGTTTCCAAGGTTGGGTTTCCACTGGCCTGTTTTTCACCATTGGCCTTCTTCTGTATGCTGATGTTGTCTATCAATACAATTAAAACAAGGGCTGGAATAGCAACTAGAAACATACCTGCCTTGGACATGCACTGAATTACTACAAATCAGGGGCCCAGCAGTGAATTTCCAGGTAGAAGTGAGGTACAGCCTGTTGATCATACAGCCTCCACCCAAACCCTCTCTCTGTCAGCTTCCTCCCTGAAACCTGCATTTCCCTCAAGATCTAGTATTGATGCCTCACACTCAGCCCAGAGATAATAAATACCCCCTATCTCCCACGTTCCAGCTAACAGTCTGTGAGAAAAACTGAGGAAATACATTGACACAGCTAGATTTTATGCGGCACCCTAAAACAGCCCATTAAAAGCAAACAAATTAGAGAGCTCCCCAGACCCCAAGCCCTTTCTGAAATGTAGCTTTCCTCTGTCTAACTGTCCCGCTTTAGAAGTCCCTGGGCAAGGAAGGCAAACAGGCAGCTGAAGGGGTACCTGCCATGAGATCTGCATCCCTTTATCCAGAGCCCAGTTCAGCCCCTTCCCCTCATGCTCTACCTTTCTTGTTCATCTCCTTCAGACTTCACCCAGGAGACCTTTGAAACGCCCTTTTATCACCTCTTTAGCTTTGCTGGTGAGTTTCCAGTGCTCCTGGAAAAAACGGTACTAACTTGTATTAGGAGATAATGTAGAGAACGGAACAAAGCCCTTTACACCATACAGCAGCAGCAATCCAGAAAGCGTTTACACTGGGAATATCAGCAGACACAGCGGCTGTAAACCTCTGCAGTCTATGTATAAAGGCTTGCCTGTCCTGCTGGATTTTAGGGACCAGCCTCCAAGCAGAGATGCAACAATTTCCTGTCCCTATTCCTAATAAGCAACCACGAATGAAATCTTTTTTGGATTTTTGCCAAGATGAAAACAATAGCCAGCTCGAGCACTTCAGCTTGAACGGGTGCGAGCTATTGTGCATCATCTGCTTAGCCAAATCCTGTGAGAGGGCTGGGGTGGGGGAGTACGATCAGAATTCAGCGTACCTGGAGAGAAGAGAGACGCATATCTGTTTTTATCTTAATCCCAATGTACTCTATTATCCCACTGGGGCGGATGGAGCTATGGATATACTGTTGTGCCTATCAGCCGAAGTTGAGAGATCAATTCTGACAGCAGCAGAGAGCACACCATGAGCATATGAACAAATTGATCGTGCAGTCACTAACTCAACTGAACAATTTTGTTGTCCTCTTTAAATGTCAGGTTTCATTCTGTTGTACACTAACCATTATATGATCCCTCAAATTAGTCAGAGCTTGGGCTAGTAAACACATGGTATGAAGCTGCGTCAGGCAAAGTTCAGATTGGATGTTAGGAAAAGGTTCTTCACCAAGAGGGTGGTCGGTCACTGGAACAGGCTCCCCAGGGAAGCAGTCATGGCACTAAGCCTGTCAGAGTTCACGGAACGTCAGGAGGATGCTTTTAGTCACATGGTTTAGTTTTAGGTAGTCCTGTGAGGAGCAGGCAGTTGGACTTGATCATCCTTATGGGTCCCTTCCAACTTGAGATATTCTATGATTCTATGCTTCTGTATCAGACAACCAATAAATATGGTCTCCCCAGCAGTTTTAGAGGTGGAAGAAACTTCCAAAACGGAAACAGGGTAAAAGAAGTAATGAAATATAACATCTATTTCTGTAATATTAGCTTTGGTGTTCATGAGACTTTCCACAAAAGAAAAGGCATGAAGAAAGAATGTGAAGGTTAAGTATTAATAAAATCCTCTTAACTGAGAAACCTGGGAGTTTTCTGTTAGTGGAAAATAAAGGTGTTTTGTGCTTTGAGAATCTATATCATTATATAAGCCAACTGTACACTGAACTACGAACATAATTTGTTATCGTATTGTTTCAGTAAATGTGTTTGTCCATCCTCTTTCATCTCCAGCTGTAAAGGAATTTTTTGTTTTTCAAATGCAATCAAAACATATTTCATTGTGCTTGCACGCTAAGAGAACGCCTCTCGATTTTACAATGAATTTTCAATAGTTTGAACAAAAGTCCGAATCTGCAACTGCTGGTAGTGAGTGCCTGGTTTTGACACATACCTCTTTCTTAGTCAGCTGCTGCAAATCAGTCATCATGAAATCGAGAATTCATTGCAGAACAAGGTGTTGTACACCACAGGAAATGTTCCATGACTAACAAAGGATAATTTGTTTAATCTGATTTTATTTTATAAGTTAAGTGGCTTTTCATTCCTTCTTTTAGATTCAGGAATGAACATTGTATTTGAGTGTGTGTCTCCTGTGAGTACTGCTTGAATTTGTACAGACACAACAGCTTGTCTGTGGAGATCAAAACCAAAGGTCGGTTTGCCTAACGTTGGGATATGGGCCAGGTCTTGTCTATGTTTTTCTCTCTCTCCCGATATCACTCTCATATTGGTGCCAGGAATTAGGATATTCATCTTCTCTAGGTAAACATCGGTTTATAAAAAGGATAATATAATTGCACAGAAGAAGCTATGATATATCTTGGGATTAGTGATTGCCTCCTAATTGAGCTTCAGTGAAAGCGGCAGTTCTGGCATGATTTTCATTCACCTTGTGGAAAATTATTGGAGCATATTTCATGTAATTAGGATCAAGAATGGATTTGGCATCACTTCCAGCAAATGCCCCTGAACACTAATCTGGTTTATTTGGCACCACTGCTGAAGCTTCTCTTGTGGGGAATACAATGACAACAATTAACCTGGCAATACAGAACAGAAATGGGAAGTGGGAAATTGTCTTGTCTTTTACCCACAGACAGCGTGAAGTGTGACCTCATTCAGTGACAGAGCAGCAGTACCTTGAATTTATTTTCTTCTTTTTTTCCCATCTTTAGATGCCCTGAGGAATCTTCTAATTTTTTTTCCATCTAGCTCAAAAATCCACATTTTTCCTGCTGTCCAAAAGAACCTCAACAAACAGACACGTTGGCCCTATTTAAAGTGTTTGTAGCTAAGTGTATTTGATTTAACTGGGTGTTGTTGAATGACCGAAAGATTCCTTCCCTTTCTAGCACTAGACCAATATTGACTTTCAACAGCTGACAGTTCAGAGTGTGAAATCAATGGCAGGATTTGGGCAAGGTCTTTAGGTTACTGCTCCAGAAGGGACATTTATTTTCATTTTAAATAATCGCATATGGTGTGTACAAACTCCAGTTTCTAGTAGGTTCTCTTTGTTCCTTTTTATTGCAGTGTTCTGGACAACTCATCAAAACCTCCCCGGCCCCTTATCCACTAGTTAGAAAAATAGCACTAGCAGTGTGTTTTAAGATTTCTAGGTAAGCTGCAGTGACAATTCATCCATCTGCAGCTTTCTTTTCCTTTGATCCAGTCATCAAGCTGGATCATGGCACAGCAAGACTTAGGAAAACTAGACCTGCAAAGTTTGTTTGCAGGGAGGATGTTTGGAAGAGGAGACTTCCACTAGAAGCAGGACAAACAGATTAGGTATTAACCTGGGATCTTAACTACTGCACAGCTTGAGAGACTTAGAGAGATTTACGGAGACATGAGGGAACTCGACAGGGAAGAGGAAGAGCAGAGCGATTTGGTTTAGCTGCTGAACCAGCTAAGAAAGAGACACAGAGAAACTCTGTGGGGAGGAGTGAGAGAGGAGGATCCTGTGTACTCAAGGAAGGCTTACACCTAAGCCCAAAGAACTGTATCAAGTAGTGAGGAAATCTAAACAGGGAAATATGTATAGCTGCTTATAGGTGTTGTGCGGGGTTGTTTCCTTCCAAGAGCAATATATTTCTTTTGCTGGATGTAGAACATAAGAATACAAGAAATGCCTTGCCCAGACTCATATTCTGTCCCTGATCATGGTGGTAGGAAATATCATCCAGGCAGAGGCAAGCGTGCTCATTTAATTTAGGAATAGTCACAACATCTGTCTCTGTTTCCTCTGTCCCAGGTGGCTGGAGAGGTGAGGTGGGAACCCCAGAGCACTCGCAGCACTGGACCTCATGGAAGAACTTTTCTTGAGCTGCTGAGCAGCCCAAGGCGGGCAGTTGTGGGCCTGGGACATACAATTTCTGCACAAAGTCCCACTTCTTACAAGAGAAAGACAGAGAGAGCCTGTGGCCAAGGAATGTGTAAGAGAGGCTGAGAAAAGGGCAAGTGCCGTGATGTGCTCAGATCTAGAGCACCTGAAGAACCTCCTGTAGACTCAGTGTAGTGGGGACCAGGAATAAAATCCCAGTGAGAGCCACACTAGTGTGTGTGATGAGTGGCTGGAGATCACAGGATTGTATTTTAGTCACATTAAAAATCTTTCCAAACACAACAGATCTGGGGAAAGCTGTCAGGTCTAGCCACGTCCTTTCTGAAATCCTGGGAAAACAGCAGAGACTCACAGCCTGTCCTGATCATTAACACACACACACACCCCGCCCCCAGTACCCAAAGAGCCTCGAGCAAATGCCAAAGCTGAGAGCTCCTCACAGAAAGTGTCCTTCCATTATCTTGAGCTCCAATCTGTGCTCTATCCTTTTCTTCAACAGCAGAAAAGGGATGTGGTAAGTAAATCCCGTGCAAGTTGTTCACATCAAAACCAACAGCTGATCTTGTAAGATTGCTGCTTATGGTAAACTACTTTGTTTAGTAAGAGAGTAGCTGCCTACAGATCCAGCATTGACTGTAGAGGCAGCCCAAAGACGAGCATGTTGCAGCAATTCAGCTGTGAATCAACAAGTAACTGACTCGCAACAGCAAGGTCTGTTATGGCGATAAAATACGCTGTCGCAACTTCCGGGCCAGACAAAAATGAGAAATTTCCTAGAAAATGCTGATTTGTGACTGTGCAATGGGAACCCACCTACAGCCTCTGTGTGACAAAGCAACAAATGGCATGCATGTATCTTCCACGAGGAGTGGGAAAGACTATTTTTCCTAAGCAAATAAGTCACTTTTGCCAGACATCATTTCTGCCAAGGCATTTCATCACGACCTTGGTCCCCCACTTCAGTCTGTGAGGTCTCCAATAGCACCAGCCTTGTCAGGTGAGTCAGAGAAAGGGGACTCGTTATTGCCAACACAGCTGCAGTACCACAGCCTATTTTTCCTATTCTGTCCCCAAAATACCTCACAAAATACCTACAAAGCAGAGAGGAGCAAAGGGCAGGACAAATGGCACTGCACCCAGGAGGATCTGGTCCTTGCTTGGAAATGCCGGTGTGGAAGGAGTGGCAAACCTCTAACGCCAGTGCCCTGATGCTGCAGCTGGTCCCTGTCCCATGGCGTGTGTCCCCCCCCTTGGTTTTATTCATGCTGCTGCCCCTCACCCATCCGGCCCCAGCATCTGCACTTGGAAAGTGATGCAGACCACAGTACTGCTCCAGACCCCACCCTGTGCAGGGGATATTCTGGCTCATTTTCCAGCAGTTGATGTTAAATTGAATATTTTTTATTTTATGCACACATGCTATTGTAAACTCAGAGGCTCTCAGATTCATGCTTGGCTCAGAATCTTGGATGCCCACCTTCTGGCACCTGAGTTTAAAAAATCTGGCCTGAATCCTTCATGTCCTCTCTCATGTCAGACATTGCACAGCCCTCTAAACAGTGACTGTTAATACATTGCATATGCTGCAGTACCAAGTTTCGTGAGCAGAAAATGGGGTGTCACCCTCAACCATGAATTTCCTTCTCTCTTTCTCTAAAAATCTTTGTAATAACAATTAGCACGGCTTATATGTGTCCCTTACATTTTGTGGGTTTCAGCCACAAATATTTTTACCTCACACTACATCTGAAGCAGAGAAATAGCAGTGTTCCCTGTCATCACAAAGAGAAGTGAAAGATAATAAATCACTGACTTGTAAACTGCACCCAAGAATCAATAAAATGTAAACGGCTACAAAATAGAAGGTAGAAATACATTAAATATGAATGACAAGAAAGAGGAATAAGACTGGAAAATGATAAGGCTGTGTATTTTATTACATGAGACAGAAGTGATGGAGAACGGTTCTGGGTTGTTAAAAGGAGAGAAGGTCTTTGCAAACAAAATGGTATCTGACCACTTGTCCCTGTCCACTGCCCCTCTAATGGAGACAGAATGTATCATATGAGTGTCAACAACTTTTAGAAACTTTACACATCGCTGATTACAAATGAAAATGTAATGCAGTCTACACATGTTCTGGCTCTTATCTCTCCTCCAGGGGAAAGCATTAAAGCCTCAGCCTGCCATGGAAAATGTAGTATTCAGACATCTGTGACCAGTATGTGCAGAGAAGAGAAGATAAGGTGCATATCAAGCCTACATCTGTGAAAGGGGTCTCGGAGTCTCTAGAGACAGATGAATTCATACATATGACGACTAACTGAAAATTTTCTACCTAAACCTTGGCTTTCCCCAGAAGTATTTGCTCTCTACAGAATATTTTCTGTTTTGAAGGAAAAGCTCACCTAAAAGATCTTCCCCAATATCCCCAATACTCAATGCTTTTCCCTCCCCTGCTTCTTTTGCTTTTAAGAAATAAATAGCCCATTCTTCAGTAAAGGTATTGTGTATACATCAAAGACTCCCTGGAGAAAGTTCAGCCTGCTGGCCTACCATGGAAGGTAAGAGGTAAGCTGTTAATGGTTGCAGGATGACATTAGAAATATGGGCTGAGAGAGATTTGGATCTTTGACAAATAACTAGTCCTGAACAATAGCAGATAAATAAATCAGAGCAGAGCCACAGGTAGCTGTTTGGATGAACAGTGGCCTGTCGGTCAACATAATGAGAAGGAAAACAGCAGTACCAGTCAGTAGCCCATACTGGCACTGCAGGCGAGATGAATAAGGTAGAGTTTCAACTCCAAACTTCAGAGCAAGGCTCTTGAGTTTTACAGCTAGAAGTACAATCAGCTTCGTATGGTCAGCAATTTATTTTACCGCTTTAGAAACGTAAGAATAAAAAATGCAAATACACCTTTGATGTGTTGATTACTTTGGGATGTACAAAACCATGAACAGTGGTGGTAATGAAACGTCTCCTGGGTGCCTTGAAACATTGCAGGAGGACCGGGGCAAGGTTCCCTAGGAAACCAGAGATGCACTCCAAAGCATGTGCAAGCTTCGCCAGCTGACAGCCACTCAGTGGTGCTCCGAACATCGCTGCTAGAAGGTATGTGATTCAACTCCAGACCGTAGCTGGTAGGACTAATTGTGGAAAGCCTAAAGGATGTTGGGATAGATTTGTTCCTGGCTGCATAAATGTTCAGACCTCTAAAAGAAAGAAAAGATTGCTTGCTAGTAATCCAAAACAAGGGGGAGAGAGGAGTGAATAACACCTTCAATTAATCTAAATATTGATCTTAGTCCCAGATTCTCCTGGCTTAAATTCCACATAGATCCCTGTGCCTACTGTTTTCCATTGGCTGGCACCCCAAAGGCTTCTGAGCAATTACTCCAGAGATGTGAGTAAGGGTCTGAGCACAGAGCCACTTGTGTCTACCAGTGGTCAACACTAAGCGGTCAGATTTATGTGGAATTTAGTCCTGACAAAACTGGGCCTTAGGACTAGACTGTACCTCCAAGGTGCTTACAAAGGAAGATGCCTACAGACCCAGTGCTTGTCCTTGCCTCCTCTGACTTTTAGGCAAGAGAACCAATATAGCATCTCTTGGGAAATACAATTTACTGCCTCTCCTGAAACTTGCTCTTTTTCTGTATCCCAGCACCTCCTACCCCATCCTCACCGGGTTTGCTCAGGAGAGAGCTAAGACCTTACATGTGACCCAGAAGGGGAATGTGAAGAGAAGAAAACAATTACTTTTGCCCTCCTTGGCAGCGTGATTCCTAACTCTTTCAGATACTCTGTCTCTTACCACAAGAACTGAAGACTCTTTCAGGAAGGGCAGAACAGCAGAATTTCCCATGGAGTTATGGGAGACACGACATGGTTGAACTTATTTCCAGTCACATTTCTCTCACTGGTTTAGCACAAGCCCCTGGATCCACCAAAGACCAAAAAGCAGTCATAGTGATTTCAAAATGATGTCTATGACTCAGCAGTGAGTCCTTCCCAATGATCTGTGGATCAAATATCTTAAAGATCAAATCTCTGGGGATTGGGATGTCTGGAGTGGAAATGGTCTGCCACATATGAACTTTCTTACAGAGTTTTCCATGGATTGAAGAAGCACTGTTGATCCTGAACTCCCAAGCCTTGGTATGAGATAGGGCAGACAGGTGTGGCTGTAACTCCAGCACAAGTAATAAATACATTTAGCAGCTAGATTAGCATAATTGCTTGCCTAGTCAGCTAGCATGCAAAGTGCACAAACAAGTATCATAACAGTTTTATTACATGTACATGCTTGTGTTTCCTTGAGACATGATAAAACAAACAGATCAGTAATTTTAAAACAGGCAGTGAAAACCTAAAAAACGCAATGAGTAATTTAAAACGAACGTTAAGAAAATGGTGTCTTTGAGAAATCTTCTCCAGGCTGCACCCCAATTATATTTTATTGATGTGAAAGAAAAGATATTATGACCAAATGTATTATCCGTAACAAAAGCTTACATTTAGGTAGCTTTTGTTTTGCTCCATTATGAAATATATTTCACTGCAGTAATTTGTACTCTTTGGTGTAAAACCATCAGGTGTGATTCCATCTGGAAACATTTTAAATGGGTGATTGGTTGAGAAATGTCCCCACCCTTTCTTTGTTAGAACAAAAGATAAGGAATGTGCCTCTTATTTCTCAAGTAGGGTATTTAGCTCTTGCTGATAAGATTGTACAGTGCCTTTTGAAGAGCTGGAATATTAGTGAATTATAACTGCCCGCTATAATTTCACAAATATTACATGAGCTAGCTAGCAAGATTTTTAGTCAAAACAACAAGATGTGCTCAGCTGTTAAGTAAAATCATCTGTTGGAGCGTGTTCATTTTACAAACGGCACATCGTGTATGTTGCAGTGAACAGTGGGAGTAGTGAGCAAGATGTGACTGAAGTAGTCTGTCAAATCTTCGGTTTGATTTATAATAATGGGGTTGCATTGACATGAGACTAAAATACAGCAAAGCATATGTTCACTGTGAGTAATATAGACTCATTTATACATTATAGTAGTATTAAATAAACAGCCTCAATCATTTTCTGAAACAGTCCTACAATGAATGTGGTTATAGTGCCACGGGACAAATACTGCTTTGCAGGCAGTGATCAGAGAGAAAAAAAACTCAACCATTTTTTTCCCCCCCTTACATTTCCAGTCCTCAGACTGGTAGAGCAAAGTGAGCTGAAACAGTAGACATTTTCCTGTTGTTGATCTGAAGAAAGACTAAGCCTGGTCTTTCTCTGGAACAGAGAACAAGAACAACAGTGGCTCCATGACATAACTTGCTCAGTTTCAGTCCTCAAAGAATCTGGTCCCTTTGATTCTCAGTCAGACTGTTTGCAGGAATGGGCTCCAAAGGACTTCAAGAAAATGGTGACATAGTTTCAGAGATGTCAGTGACAAATCCGTCTCAGCTATAAAACAGTTACTGCAGAAACAGAAAAATCCATGCATTTATCTTGATGACTGACAAACCCTTCTGCATTACTGTGTAAATTAGGAATTATGATATCTTATTTCTTTTTTTAATACCCTAGTTGTAAATGGACATCAAATGTTATTTACCAGTGGTTGAGCAAGAGAATGTCATTGTTTAAACATGGAAATGGGATTTAAATTTCTGCATTCAATTATGTTTGGGGTTGCCTTTCATTTGGACTTAAACCTGGTTAAAAAAAATGTGGCTCCAGTATTGTTTCTCTTTGTAAAACGGGAAGTATGTTAAAGAACATATCCAAGCTGCCTGCAACTGCACAGAGATTGTCTAAAATGTAGTAAACCTCTTAGTTGTTCAAATAAGCATGCATTTTATGAGCATAGTTAACTTTTGCATTGACTGAGTTTCCAACCACTACATTACGTGACAGATCTTATAAACCAGAAGTTTCTGAAGTCTCATTTCTATTTCTTCTCTTTTCTTTTCCTAAGACACGTTTGCTGTGAAAATGGTTCTTTCCTTTCTTTATCTCTCCCAGAGACTTCAATTTCCAGCACACCAAAAGCAAAGTCATTATAAGAAAACTGTATTTTTTTCCTTTCCAGTCTGAATAGAGAAATTCTATACATCCGCTAGTAACTTTGTAAATCAGAAATCTGATAAATTAAACACGCAGCATTCTTCTCAGGCCACCTAAAGAAAAGGAAGACTGAATACAGAAAGGAACACTGAGTGAAAGGAAAAAAACCCCAACATAATAGAAGGACTGTCTCCTGAGCTTTAAGGCACAGGCCAGATTGAAGATGAGGTGCAGGTGGATACAATTTCTGCAGCGTTGGGAGGGAAGCATGGGCCAGGGCTGGAGCTGTGAATTCTTGGGAATGTGCAGCTTAAAATCTGCTAACCCTGGAAAGCTGCTCTGCCCTTCGCTCTTCATTACAGGGGGTGAATTCAACTACACAGCTTTAACCATTGGCTTTTACTGCACTGCAGAGGTCATTCTGACTGCATTTGCTGCAGTGCTACAAACAGATGTGTAGATGTTTAGCATGGCATTCATCAGAATAACAAAAAGAAAAATTAAACAAAAAGCCCCACCCCCAAATCCTATGTTGACATGAATTTTTGAAATGCTTCATTTCAAAACTAAAATGTTGCACTTGTAAAAATGGCAACACTGTCAGTTATTCCAGGGAAACACATTTTGCTGTGTAAAACATGATTACTGCTGTTCCATGACTACAATTGCCCTCAAAGGTGCAATTCTCAAGCTTTCCTTCCAAGAAATTACTTCTTTTTAAATCTGTAGCATTACATTGTTGAGATGTGGTTTTACAGGTCTTCAGCTACAGGTCTCCACGTTGCATCTTGTTATTTTCTGCAGTGCGCTGGATGCAATTAAGTTTTCTTGTAAGTGCATGGAAAAAACAATTGCTGTTAAATCAGGGGTATGTGTTCCTAAGGACACCTCATTAGGTAATGTGTGTTTGAACATATCTAAAAATAAGTAATAATGATAATACTGTAAAAAGGTTTTAAATAGTTGCTTTTTAGGACATGATGATCTTATTTCATCCACTAAAGTGGCACAGTGGAATATAGGTCATATCCTAGCCATTAGCACTTACGCTTCAGTAGCAAACACCGAGGCTGAGTAATTTGTCACATGATGAGAATTCTAATTTTGATTTTAACACAAATTGTGTACTTCTTTCCTGTAGCAGCAAACATACGACTGATTTTCTACACTTCCTACCACTTAGTGTATTCCAACCCCATATTTCATAGAGAAATTGAAAGAAACCTTTCTGACATTTATTTTCAGAGAGTCTCTCACCACAGATTTGTTCTTCAGAAGCACAATTTTTCTAAACCCTACCTTCTCTTCTTCCTCCCAGGTCAATGTTGCATTCTTTAGTATTCTACCCTGGCAAAGTGATGGGGGATTTTGAGAATCCACTTCAGGCAAAGTCTTCCCTGACCAGCGTGACACCTGCATGAGGAAACCTGGCACTTCGTCCCACACAAAGTCCTCCCAACCTTCCCCAGAACAGAGAAAGACACAGAGTACTCCTAAGTCAAACTCATGACTACCATAAAGTAACATGTCAGCACTAAGTGAATTTTTTTTCCTGGAACTGACTCACTTCTTCCTACCCCGACTCTCCTAGAAGAGTTACTGGGAATCCCTAAATAACTTGGGCCAAGCCCATAACCATAAGTGAAAAGGAATGCAAATCATCAGCCTTAGAACCACTCCTAACTTTACTATGTTTAATTAGATTATCACCTAAAACACTAGTGGCATGTCCACAGACCTTGTGTCTCTACCCTCCCCTCCAGATTCACACATTCTTCTCCTTTCAAACCAAGGCATTAGGAGGCCACATCATATCTGAGTTTGTTCATCATTTCTATGCCTGATGTTCTTTTAATGTCCTGTTCCTTTCTGAGTGAAGCGGGATCTTGTGAACTGTGTTGTCAGCTTACCAGAACGAGATGTGGGACAAAGGTACCTTAGGAAAGGCAAAGTTTCTGCATCGCTTCTGTGCTAACCAGGACTCAGCAGGCTGGGTCTCAGTCTGCTATTATTGTCCCCCTTGCCTGGGTTAAGCTAGGTTGTGCCATATCCCAGGTTCCCTGTCAGTACAAGGGTCCCCTGCATCACTCCTCTGCTATTTGTGCCACCAGCTGGATTTGTTGCTTTGACTGAAAAGCACGTGAGGAGTTAGAAGACACGATACGTGCTTCCTTCACAGTGGGCAGCAACTCTCTGACCTCAGCACAAATGGGAAACGCAGCTCTCCACCCACAGCAGGAAGCACATACCTTCTTCCTCCACAGCATTAAAGCACCCCTGGCCTTGCTTTATGTCTCTTCTCCCCTGATACAGGCTGTGGTTGGGTGTTTGTGCCCTTCTCCCCTTCCTGGAGGGAGGAGAGACCTTTGGAAAGACCTGCAGTATGATGGAGCAACTATGCAGTGGTGGAAAAGCACAGTATTCCAGATGTGGTCTGAGTGTCGAGTAGAGGATGGTCATCGCTTCCCCCATCTCCTGGCTGTGCTCCTGCTGACACAGCCCGGGGGTGCTGTTAGCCTTCATCGGGGGCTTGGGCTCACCCAGCTCTTCCCCAGGACCCCAGGCTCTTTTGCGCAGAGCTGCTCCCCACCCTGGCACCCTGCAGGGTATTAGTCTGTCCCAGACACCGTTTGCCCTCGGTTGAATTTAATGAGATTCTTGTCATCCCATTCCTCCAGCCTGAGTCCCTCTGAATGGCAGCTCTACCCTTGACCATACTGACGAGTCCCACCAATTTGCTGGCATCCGCAAACTTGATGAAAGGGCACTTTGTCATCTTCTCTAAGCATTGATAAAGATGTACACAGGTCAGGTCTCCACATAGACCCTCACAGTACTCCACTTCTTACTGGCCTCCAGATAAGAGTACAGCCCATTAACCACTGTCTTCTGAGCCGTATCATCCAGTTTTTTACCCACCTGGCTGTCCATCCCTCCAGACTATAATGTCATAATTTGGATACAAGATTGTGGTAGATGGTGTCAAAAGCCTTGCAAAAGACAAGGTAAATGATATGCACTGCTCTTCCTTCATCTACAGATCCAGTTATTGTATTACAGAAGGCAATCAGGTAGGTGAGGCACGATTCACCCTTGGTAAATGCATGCTGGCTGTTCCCAGTCACCTTCTCCTTCCTGTGCCCAGAAAAGTGTTCCAAGAGGACAGAATCACAGAATCACAGAATCACAGAATGGTAGGGGTTGGAAGGGACCTCTGTGGGTCACCTAGTCCAACCCTCCTGCCGAAGCAGGGTCACCTACAGCAGGCTGCACAGGACC
>Ga0065711_1042966_pt1 | contig 15028 bp, 9 predicted proteins | sample Hoacrofraction12_FD_59098 | JGI IMG/M metagenome (GOLD analysis project Ga0065711, IMG submission 59098) | Hoatzin crop microbial communities from Cojedes, Venezuela - Epithelial fraction 12 v2 (version 2) | ecosystem: Host-associated > Birds > Digestive system > Esophagus > Crop | place... | reverse complement strand
CCCCCCCCCCCCCCCTTTGTGAAGGAGGCCGTTGCTTTGGAAATAAGTAAAATAAAGAACAACATTGAAGTGAAGAGGCAGGCTAATTCATCATCTGAATTCCTTTCTTAGCACAGTACGCTACTGGTAACTGAGCTTTTTAGATTAAAGCTGTCAGAGGAACCATGACTGTTAGGAGGTGCAGTGTAGGCATGACCAAGTCTAATGAGAAGTTTTTTTTCAGGCTATGTATCTGCCAGTTCTTCTGATATTTTGTTTGACTTCTTTTATGTTCCAGGACCATCGTCATAAAAAAGCCGTTTCTTTGGACGACAGTGACCTTGAAGCACGTCTCAATAGTTGGAATCTTGGGGTAAAATAAACAGAGTACATTATTTATTTATTGACTTAAGTGAAAGCTGCTTCGTAATGTAGTCTGCATCAATGAATTTAGTCAACAAAACTTTATGTAGGAATCAATCTTTTAGAAATGAAATGGTAAAGCTTGGAAAGGTTAATTATGGATACATGCCATCTTGAGAAGAAAATGTTGAAAGTGCCTCGTTTTTAAGCAATAATGATCTTACTGTATTTAATATGGTTACTGATAAATCAAGCAAAATAACAACACCTGCAGGTCAAAACCAAGTGTCTTGGTTAGAAATTCAGACTGATTCCTGAGAACAACATTATTTTGAATATATGCCTGTATAATTGAAAGACGTTTGATTTCTGTGTTATGATTTTTTTTTTTTAAGGAATACAGAGTTTGCAAGCTATTAACACAACTCAAGATTTTTTTTTGCCAGACTTTGCCTCCTTTTGGAAGCATTCAAGAGGCTTTTCAGTGTGTTGAACCTCTTTCCTTCCTTTTTAAGAATTAGAATCTTTAGACCAGCTCTGTAGCTCTTCCTTGTGGAAAGAATAGCATGTCTTTGCGAATTTGCTTTACTGAGGAAAGAATCTGCCTTTGTGGAAGCTTAGGCAGTACTTTGACCTATGTTCTTGTGTAGCCTTGGCTTTAGAATGTGTTTGTGAATATGGTGCTTTTGCTACGATGCTGAGATTTGTCCTGACTTTGATATATCAAAACTAAAGTATCTGAAAGAAAATCTATTATGGGGATGGAATAAGGAGGAGTTCTTTCTTGGACAGCTCGACAACTTCAGAACTAGTATTTATTGGATCTCAGCAAAAAAGTAGAAAATGTCTCCCCAAAGCTTTCCATGTTTATAGCTAGGATGACTTTAATCTGTATTAAATTTTTTTTTTTCGACTCAATCACTTTTATAAACACTTCTGTAAAATCAAGTCTGTTTTCAAGCTGTCATCTTTTCTTAGGATTTGAACACGTCCTGTATATTTTTGGGCTGTTGTAGCTCAGGAGGTAAATACAGTGAGACAGTAAATATATTTTTATAAGGAGAGATGGAAAAATAGGTAGCTAAGATCAATGTGTATCTGTGTTAATCTTCTTTGATGTTTGCATGTAGAAATTTAATATGTGGGTCTTGATCTATGTCTTGTTCTTGAGCAGTTAATCAAATACTTTGGACCTAGACCTATTGGATGAATTTAAATTTTATTTTAATTTAAGGCTACTGTTATAAGAAGACGTTATTCCCTTCATTGTATTTTCTGTGGCATTAGTCCATGATAATTCTAAGGTGCTAGTAAAGTTCCTTCTCTCTGTAGATGTGTTCCACTGCATTTTTTCTGTTTTTGTCTTTTTTTAACCGTTTCCCTGTACCACCAAATCTTTTGCCTACTTGATTGGGGTTAATGTTTTCATAACCATTTAGTATTAAGATCACTTTTACTTTAATAAAATGGTGTGGGGTTTTTTTGTTTTTTCTGCTCATTTTCACAAATTGAAAGCTCCCTCTGCTGTGTTTGGGAGAGAGGGCAGCTGAAGTTAGGAGGGATGAGAGCTAGTTTCTGATGAAATGCTTCAGCTTTGTTTTTTTTAAAAATAATGTGTTTTCATGTCAATTTAATCAGTTGCCAAATAATCCTTATTCTTCCTACACTATTGTCAGCCCAGAGGGATATGACAGCATTTAAACATCTTGACTATTACACTCAATGTTTTGCATTGATGGCTAAAATATTTTCAGTAAAAACATAAATGGTAAGAGAAAATGTTAACTTTTTTTGTGTCCTTCCTGGTGCTTCTCTTGCTTTTTTGGTGGCTGCTAGCATTCTAAATGCTAATTGCTTTCTTGCTTTAGTTCTGAGAGGAGGAAATCTTGACCAGGAGACGGTCCAGGAGCTGTCTGACTGCTTTCTCCAAACTGAAGGTGGAGATTAGTGAAGAGATTACTCTGGGTGCACGGGGTCGCTCCTTGGAGTGCCTTACTAGAGTCATACAAGAGCTATTTCCAGCACTTCCAAACTTAGGCGAATATATTTTTCAGGAATTGCAGTTTTGTAAAGTGGGGAGAGTGGATCTCCAGAAAGCTTTTCCATAGCAGTCAACTCCCAGTTTGCGCAAGCGCTGTGCAAGTGTCTGAAACAAATGTGCAAGCAGTCACTTGTAGATTTTGGATATTTGGGCTGTATAAATACCTGGATTATATGAAGAGATAGTTGTAACACCTTGAGTTGTTAAAGCTGCTTTAAGGGGGAAACTCGCTCGTGGCCATTTTACAAAGTGTTCCGATTTATGCTGACAAAGAACCTCTTTATATCCAGCACTTTGATATCAGTGTTGATCTGCCTACTTGCTTATCTCTTTAACTTCATTTGTTTTTTATTTCTTTTTCTAATTGAAATTCCAGTTTGAAATTGTATTGTGTCGATAATGGATGGTTATTAAAGTATGATGATTCTCCACTGATAGGGGAGCTTTCTTGCATAACAAATTGGCTACTGTGACGCATAAATCAGATTTTCACGTCTCCTCTCCAGGGATGGTAATTAAACAAGTCGCTAGTGAGAGACTTTGATTGCCTGATAAGACTTGTTGGGAGTTACCTGAATAAGAGGATTTGAGGTTGTAAAAGAGTGGTCTGTTGTTGGTTGCTGTTGAACAGTGTTACCCTGCTATGGATCACGGCTTCCAGCACGTTCTTAAAGGGTCGGGAAGTTTTAAGTAGACTTAAAGAAGAACATGTAATTATTAAAAATTAAAAAAAAAAAAACACCCCTCAAACCAGCTTACTAAATGATGGCAGCACTTCAGAATCTGCAAGGATTGAGTATAAGATGTGACTGCTATTATTTGTAAGCATTGATGTTGCTATAGGAGCATCCGGCTGTCTTTTACTTGCTAGCCATGTTTGCGGACTGCTTGAGAAACTTAATTTACAAGCGATCCCGCCTCAGGTACAGAAGATCCTTGACCCAAAAGAATACTTCTGTGGTAGGGGAAAGTTAGGAATGGAAATACAGAAGTACTTTCACTTGCAGCTGCCTAATATAAAGAACAGTTGTTTTTAAAAAGCTTTTCAGAGTTCCCTTGGTGTTTTCTGAGTTTTACTTGTGTGTCAGTTTTAAATGGTGAATGAAGGTTGCTAGTCTGGCAAAGAGTGTGAGCTTCTGTATGTTTTTCTTGCAATGATGGGGACAGAGCTCATCCGGGGAATTCAGACAAGGCCTTATACAGGGATTTTTCTCACTAAGAATCCTTAAAATTTTAGGAAGCTATTCTTATTTCCAGCAAGTATATATGGAGAATATGCTTCTACTCAAGAATCTGCAAATACCTAGATAGGTGCTCTAGATACAGGTGAGAAAAGCTTAGCATCTTCCAGCTGCTGGTTGCTGCTGAACCTTCACTGTTCCAGTATAGGCTTGTCTGGATTATAATGACCAGTTATAAACTGTTAATTTATTTTTACCCTTATCTTTTGGGTTTCTACTTTTTGGTATATTCTAAATTTCTTCAAAGGGCTTGTATTTTTAAGGTCACATGCTGAATGTGTTTTCACTTTTTATGATATGCTTACAGCAGTGGCTGAGATTTTTAAATTATTATTATTATCATTAAAATATTGTGAAAAGTTTGGGAAATAGTTTTATGATTTCCATACTAAGCAGTGAGGTGAAAGCTTAACAAACTGTAGTATGGAGGCTTTGGATATATTTGTTATTAAGTAGTAATAATACTTTCTACACGAGAAGGAAGACTGTTGCATCACTTTATAATATTGTTCCTTCTCATGAGTAATATAAGAGTTTTTCGATTTGCCTTGCAGCATTCCTGATTATATCTATCAAACAATTTATTGTTCACGTTCTTTAGATTCTAGTCATGCGTGGGTAAATGTTTAAAAAAAAAACAACAGTGAATTAAAACACTGCATATTCTTACCTGACATGCCTATATATATATATTTTTGTGATGCTTCTGATACAGTTTCATTTGTCACTGAATTGTAGCCAAGTTTAGGTGTGACAGAGCAACTCTTTTAAACATCCCAGGAAATTCAGCACTTCGTCTTAGGTGGAAAGCATACAAAGAGATTGTACCCTGGGGAAATAACAAAGGTTTTTTTTTATCAGGGAGAACATAATTTTTCATCATTGGAATTCAGCCAGGAGAAGAATTAACTCTCTAGCTTTTACCAGAATTGATGTGGGATCTGCAAGACAAAGAACCTGGACACTCAGGTCTTGCGCGGGAGAATTTAGCATGGGAAATATTATTGCCTAATAAAGGTTTAAGAGGACTTAGACTGAAGAAATTCTGCGGTCAGTGGCTTGCATTACCTTCTCCTTTCTTGGAGAAATTGTGTATAACACAGGGTTAAAGTAGATGCAAACACAGAAAATTCTTGGGTGGCTACAGCAACAGTGCGTGTTTTGCCGGTTTTGTGTACTTGGCTCACATCTGCCTGTGTCTTTCCAGTCTAGTTAAGCTCAATCATTTCTGTACAAGCCATTTGATTATCTTTTGTTTGGTTTCTTAGTCTGTCTGCTTACTATAAACATACCTACTGTATATGTTGTGGTGTTGGAGGGCAGCAACACTGTAAAACTTTCCCACAGTGAACTCCAAGTGGTGTTGTGACTTCAAAAAATAAATTCAACTTCCATGCTGACAAACAAACTTTGTGTGCTTTAATGTCCTTCCACTAAGACTGCAGAAGCAGCATTAAAGTGAACTTCCCTGCAAATTATGATGTTAGATAAGAATGTCCTTACTCAAATTTCCTGAAGCTACTCAGCAGTTATTTCTTTAGGGAACATGCTGGCTGGCGGGGTTTGCTAGATTAAAGTAAGGACTTAGGGCAAGGTTCAGTTTAGTTGTTTACCATTTCAAAATCTGAAGTATTCTTAACTCTTTCATGTGTGGTTTTTTCCATCCTTGTTTTGAAAACAATCACATTTTGTCTTTGAAGAAGCTTAAGGGAGAATGTGGAACAAGCCTGCTGATCGAAGTGTTTTTTTTTCCTGAATCTTAGTATGTACAACGTACCTTCTGCATCTGTTGCTGAACTGCAATAAGCTATGGTTCTGCATTACAGAAGATCAGTCTATCTTGATAAACATCTTCCAAAGAATGAAATGTGGCTTCAGAAAGGGTAGAAGGAAAGCATAACAATGGTATCTTGGGGTGCATAGAGAGGAGTGTGGCAGCAGGTTGAGGGAGGTTCTTCTCCCCCTGACCTCTGCCCTAGTGAGGCCCCATCTGCAGTACTGCGTCCAGTTCTGGGCTCCCCAGTTCAAGAAAGATGAGGAGCTACTGGAGAGAGTCCAGCGGAGGGCTGCAAGGATGATGAGGGGACTGGAGCATCTGTCCTATGAGGAAAGGCTGAGGGAGCTGGGCTTGTTCAGCCTGAAGAAGAGAAGGCTGCGAGGGGACCTAATAAATGCTCATAAATATCTGCAGGGTGGGTGTCAGGAGGACGGGGCCAAACTCTTTTCAGTGGAGCCCAGCGACAGGACAAGGGGCAACGGGAACAAGCAAGCATAGGAAGTTCCAGGTGAACATGAGGAAGAGCTTCACTCTGAGGGTGACGGAGCCCTGGAACAGGTTGCCCAGAGGGGCTGGGGGTTCTCCTTCTCTGGAGATATTCAAGACCTGCCTGGACAAGGTCCTGTGCAGCCTGCTGTAGGTGACCCTGCTTCGGCAGGGGGTTGGACCAGATGATCCCCAGAGGTCCCTTCCAACCCCTGACATTCTGCGATTCTGTGATATTGTGGTACTTACTGTGTCAGAAGAGCAGCAGCTTTGAGAATTTTCTGGACCATGGCAGATATAAAGTCAATGTGCTGTTTTCAGCCTCAGGAGTGAAACAGAGCTGGTGTCCTGAGGATGACTCTTGTGGAAGTACTTAATGCTCAAAGTTGTGCTTTTTTTGCGCTGTCCTTGCTTTTGGGGGAAACCATTTCAGCTTGTTTTACTTCTCTTGTCAATGCTTCGCTCTTTGCTTGCATTGGTAACTTTAAAAATTTTTGAAAAGTACAATTTTAATTTTGACCACTTTAGGTGTTGTTAAAATAAATAGAAATTGAAAATACTGAAGTAAAAAATTCTGGCTAATTTACCTAAATTTCAGTTTTGGAATCTGTATCTTTTTGCAGATTTCTGCCGTACATTTTTCAACTTAGGAGAGTAAGTATATTTTCTTAAAGTAGGTTATTTTTGTGAAGTAATGGGGATCTGATCATTCAAAGCCTTCCCAGCTCTGGTTTATGAGGACTCAAGTACTGGAAGATGACCGTGCCAGTCCTCACAAATTGAAACATGGTTTGTCGTCTGTTTGACTGTCTAATAGTACAGGAGAATCCAAAATCTTTTCTATAAATAAATTTAAAATGCCGTTTTTGTTAAGAAGTGGTATTTACAAATTAAAGTTCAATTCTAGTTCAAATAAAGATGTCTTTCATGATGACATTTATTTGGTTCATACTCTCAAAAAAAGCATGTGATTTACTGTTCTTCTCATGGCAACCCTTCAGTTTCATACATATGTATTTTGGTTTGTCTTTGACCTTTTGCTTATTATTTTAAAATTTGCATGTTTCTCATAAATACAAGCTTTTTTTCTTTTTTGGGGCATTCTTTATTGTGATATTCCCTCTTTAATGTGGTATAATTTTGAGAACAAGAAGTTTTGCAGAAGACCAGCATGAAAAGAATGAATGTTGAGACATTAAATGTTTACAGATCAGTTTAAGTGGATATAATCCACAACAAGTAACAAAGTGGGAACATTTAACTTCAAAGCACATATGGCTGCTGTTACAAAATCAAAAAATGCAAGGCTTGGGCCATACAAAGTATCAGAGACACATTTTTTTTCTTTCTCATAAACAAGTAGGATATACCTTTAGCTATTTAAATTGGTTTTGAAATGAAGACTGTAAACAGCTTAATGTCATGGTCAGATAAAGGATTTGAATTCATTGTAAATATTTACAATAATTTTTAGCTTTAATAAAACAAAAGTGATGGGTAATTGTATTCATTTTGCCATAAGAGAGAGGGCTTTTGGGAGATGATGAAGCCGTTGCAATTTGGTTCTGCAGCCTTAGCCTTCTCCAGATTCTGCCAGGTGTTGGTGAAGGCTTTCAGTGTTCCCTGGGGAGCCGGATCAGGGGTCGAAGCCTTCCCCCGTCCTGGGTGTCTGTGCGGGTGGTGATGGGGTCTGTAGGGTGGATGGGTGAGTAGGCAAAGTGAGCTAGAAGGTGGAGTGTAATACTAGTAAAATCAGAGGATTTTAGCTAGAAAATACTGTTGCAGGTACAAACATCTAGGACAAAGAAAATCCTCCTAAGTTTCTCCGATTCAGATTTTCTGTGCTCTTTATTTTTGTCTCTCTCGGTTCCCCACCTGCTGTTGTTACCTATCTTCCGTGGTTAATGTCCCGTGATGTTCTCACTCCTGTATTCCTCTCCTCACCAGTCTCCTCTTCTGTGTCCAAAATGACTAATTTCTTTTGCAGTTGGTGCATGCGGGGTTCCCTTATTCACTAATGTCTACCCAGGTTTTTTGCATGCCAATCATTGTGGCATATGAAAAAAAACCTCACCAAAACCCCCTGAAATAAAACCAACCCAGTATGCTTTATGTGAAAGTTTAATGTATCTCTTTTAGTAAACTCATTGTCAATAAAGAGAAATAGGTTATTTGTTAAATGATAGTTTTATATATACTTTCAGCTGTAGTATTAAAATATTAGACAATACTATTCATTGAAATGGGATGTATGTGTTAAACGTGGTAATGTCTACAGCTACTTCTGGGTGAAATACAAAACTCTTCAACAGCGTATAGAAATCCTACATAACCTTATGGGACAGGAATAATACTGTATCAAATGGAGATTTCAGAGGGATTAAACCTCTTCTTCACTGATAAATTCAACACACAAATTTATTTAATAGTACTGGAGAAAGCACAACCATTTGATATATTTGCCGTGCCTCATAGATCAATGTAATCTTTTTGGGAAAAAAAAATAGACTAAATGTTGTAAGATGCGTGTTGCAATCACATTCGTATTCCAGATCTCGCTGCCACATTTTACAAGATTATACCCTTGAAAGCTTTTCTTGGGTGTTAGGCATTCTCTGTGATGTGATGTTTGAGCCTTGTTATCAGAGAAAATTAAAAAGATAGAGCTGTCTGATAGAGGAAGTGGGTTGTGAACAGTGTTCTGTATTCAGTTCTTAAAAATAGTGATTAAAAGAGCTGCGTTAATTAGGCAGTACTGTTAATGAATTATTTCCTTATGTTTTGTCTCTATGACTTACATATGTGGATATAGTTTCAATGCACTCAACTGTAATGTTTCAAAAACACTAGATTAAAATCACTGTAATCTGTAAATTTATTCTAGCTTTACACTATTTATATTGAAGTTATCCAATAAAGTTGGAAATCTTCTGCTGCCAAATTCTTTTAAAACATGCGTTGATGGAATTTTTATAACCATAAGGGTTGGAAAAAAGAAGTACTATTGTTGATTGATTTGCATTAGGAAACACTAAGATTTGAAAACTTGCCGAGTAGGTCACGTCCAGCCAAAAGGATTTCTGATGAGGATTTTCTGTATCTATAACTTGTAAAAGACGGCAATATGTTACTGGGCCTTTGCATTCTGCTGAGTGCTTTTCTTAAGGATCATGGAAAGAGTTATGCACGGGAAAATTAATTTTTGTTGCTTCTAGGTTACAGCCATGTATCTAGCGATGGTACTGTGGTGATGATTTGCAGATTAATAATCAGATTTTCTAGTGGAAGGCAGTTCTTGAACCTGGTGTGTACGTCCGAAGGCATGCTTAAATCTGTTTTATTTTTGTTGAGTGATCCAGTTACTGCATGAAGTACACCCTCGCTAATACAGATTACCTCTCAAAGTGTGTGCCCACAGTTGTCATCGCAAATTTTTTTTAATATTTGGAGATATTTCTCACTCTTTGTAAAAAAACAAACAAACAAAAAAACCCACATGGCTGACATGATTACTTTTTCTCGAACTTATTTTTCAGTTAGAAAATCCAAGATATTTGCGGGAAAAACCGATGCCGGTATCTTTGGTAGGTATTTATATTCCCTTGATATTTTATAAGGGCAGGCATACATGCTTAGTGTTTTCTGTTTGGATTGATTTTTACTTGGAGTTACTGCTTGGAGCTTAACAAGTTGTTTTGAACTTTCTAATTCAATAGATGACACCCAGGATTGGCCTAGGAAAAAGTAGCTCTTTTCGTGATGAACAGGCACTATTTCGAATGCATGAAAAAGAGGTAAGATTCTCTTTAGTCCTTTTAGAAAAAGAAAATTACACCCAAATTAGTAAGTTAGGGCATTTCCTTTGGGAATTTGGTATTTGCAAAGCAGTTTGTTACAGCAGAAAATCTCACGTAGGAGGACTTTTGCTGAAGTGACAGGGTTTTTCTTGAAATACTTAATGTATTTCCCAATTATGTAGGGAATAAAGAAGACTGAACACATTTACTGTTCCTTTGAAGGAATATTTAGTGTACAAGTGTTTGAATTCTCGGAATTTGCCAGAATACCTTTTAACAGAAGCAATGGAACTCTTGATTCAGTGAGGATTTTTGTTTACTTTCTATATACCTTTAAAAATCTGCAGATATAGAGCTTTTTCTATTAGAACCCACATTATTTCTGTATCTGCCTCATCTAGCTCCGATCACCTTTTATTCATATGGAGTTTTATATTATTTCTTTGTTCATTGTTAATTGGCAGGATTGCTGTCAAAGCTTGCCTATCTCATTCTCTCATACCGTGTTATTTTGTTTTGAATGTGTATAAAAATAAAGTTTTGTGGTCATTTTTGCCTTTCTCAGAGTTTAAGGAAGTTATATGCCTCTTATATTTTTGTCATAAACTATTCTGTTCATCTAAAGATCAGTCATGAGATAAAACTCAAATATACTATGTTCAGCACAGAGATATTTCAGATTCTTCTGAAACCCCATAAGCATTACATATTTTTTTTGGAAAGTCAGTGAATCAGTGGTGTGGTGGACCAGACTTAAGGAAAGGAAATTCAGCATTTATTAGGAAAAAAGATTAAAAAAACCCCAAACCCCAACACTTTGCCCTTCATATTTCTGTTATGCTCTTGGAAAACTGGAGCATATGTGCGCAGTTCCGTGCTATCCACAGGTGCTTAGACCTATACAGGACTCCAAATACGTCCGGGTTGGAAGGAAGGGGCGTCATCTGCAAACCGTGAGATCATCCCTCCTTTGACGTGGTATGTCGTAAGGACGCTTAGGAGTTGGAGCGATCCTGAAGTTACTTCCAGGGATGCTTCAGAGGACACCCTTAGCTGAGATATAGGGGGAGGTAGATGTGGTTTGCAGAGATTTCCATTGTTAAGAAAGTAACGTGTGTGAAAGTCTGATGTGGTGCTGGAACAAGCACCTTGACACCACGATACCTGTGCCCTTCGCTTGCTCTGCTCTGGTCTGACGCTGACTGTTCTTTTGTACGGATGATGTTCAAACCGCCACTGCCTCGGCATGAGGCAAGGCAAGGTTTCATAAGATGTGAAAATAGACCAAAAAATAAATAAATTGAAAGCACAATGTTGTTAGTTAAATAATATTTTCAAATTAAATAAGCAGGAATGCATGCCAAGTAGCCGCATAAAATACTCAGTGAATGCTTCTCTAGTTCAGTGGAAAAATCCTCTAAACCACACAGTAAAAATCCAGTGCTTTTCACTAATGGTACTCGACTGTGAGCTAGTTTAAACTGGAAAGGTTATAGACAGTGTTGCACAATCACCATGTGTATGCTATTAAGTAGAAAACTTAAATGTGTTTTCATCTTATTTTGTTTGTGACGCTCAATTAAGAGTAAAGCCTTTTCACTTCTAGAATGTAAATGTATTAGCAGAAAAATAGTGCTGCACAGAAGAGGTTCGGTAAACCTTTAACCGTTTTCAACCTCTTTGTAGTAGAACGGGAGAACATAAAACAGGATAACTGTGGTTTTTTGCTTTTAACCTTGAGACCTTTGTTCATAAACCATTCCTGCACCTGTTTTGACGCTGTAATGCTGAACACATGGCCATTTTCAGTGATAACCACATCACAGATGTGTGAAAATGGGAATATCATCAGGCAGCGGTTTTTAGTCATATTTCCTGAAATACTTCTGACATGGATTAAACCCTTTGGGAAACTGTCATTACTGAAAAATCAGGGGTTCAAACAAGGAAGATGCAACACAACAGGAATATGTCAGTTTTGAGCAGTACAGCGAACGGGACCAGATGGCGCGACTGGCTGATCTTGACAAACAGCAAAACGTCTCCCTTTGAACTTCACCTTCGGCCATCCCCAGTGCCACCCAGCACTGCACGGAGCAGACGGGCCGGGCGGGGAAGAAAAAGTTCTTGCTTGTGATTTTTCAGAAAAACAGAACCAATACCACTGTTAAGATACAGATTCGAAATTCTTCTGGAATTAAAAAACAAATCTGGCCATGTTAAGAAAACATGATGTTTTGTTAACCTTTCTCAAACAACTAGTTTAGCTGATGTATCCTTTAAAGAAGTTTTGGTGTTTATTGAAAGAAGTTCTTTTTCTTAATTTTTTGTTTTGTCAATCTTGATTTTTTTTTAATTTTTCTCAGTTTCCTTCTGTTTTATTGCTGTAAGTAAAGATATTTATCTAGACTCAGAAGATGAAACCTAAACAAATTTGAGGCAAGAGTATTGGAAATAATTTTCACTTTTTATTCTTTTAAATTGAAGGTTATAATTAACAGCAGGAGTAAATTTCTATGCCACCTTATTATTTAATTTTTTTTTTAGGCAAACTGGGTAGCTCGATGCTTTCTGTTGTAAAGCTGTGTCTATCTGGATTAACTGAGAACATCGAGTGTTTCCAGTGTTTTTTGTTGCCTTTATTGCTGTTCTCCTGTCACTTTTCTGGTCCGATTTTTTTAGATCCAGTGACAGGTGTTTGGGCGTGGGTGCTTTCCCAGCCTCTCACACAGCCTCTCGCACACTCGAGCAGCCTGGCAGCCTGGCAGAAGCCGCTGTCTCTCCTGCGATCGGCTGCAGCGGTCGTGCAGCTGCGGGAGGAGCAGTGCTGCGGAAGGCAAGGGGTGGCTTTTTGGGAGGATACAGAATACCTGCAGGATCATGTCCACCAATTTGTCAGGTGGAATGAGGACTGAGGAGGAGAGTACAGGCTCAGGGACAGTCAGAGATGAGCTGAGTAGTGAGAGATAACTTACGAGTGTAGAAAATGGGAAAGAGACATCTTTTTTTTCACCTGAAAAAGCGTTTTCATGGATTGAGGACCAAAAGTAAGATGAAAAGGAAGGGAGGGGTTTTCTAGTGTAGGCAAGATTGTGTCTTTAAGATGCCGCCTTTTTTAAGATAACTGTTTAGAACCTTTATCTTTGTAATCTTTATTTATGTTTTTATCCTTTTTTTGTGAATAAGCACTCCCATTTGTTGCATGACACAAATTTTGTCTATAAAGATCATCAAGTCGTGTGTATGGTTTTGCTGCGCCCAAAGTGTTGGGCTCTAGCGGTATATTTACAGTAAGATAAAATCAGCACACAGCAGCGATGATGTTGTAGCGAAGTCTTGGTCTGGCTAAAAGTGTTCTGAATTTAAGGTGTTGAAAGCAGCAGATTTACTGTGCTTCTTGCTTATCTGGCAATAGATTATAACTTGAGACGGAGAGGATTGCGTAAGGGCTGTGGTGCAGCTTTTCCCTGAACGGGAACAGCCGTAGGATGTGGAGGAAAGAGAACGCGGGAAGGACAGTAAGCTGTCGGACTGGAGAGGGAGAGTGAATAACACTTACTGGTGTCATTATAGAAAAGAGGTGGGGTTTTAGGGAAGACAACTCCCCAAAATAAAAACCCCACTTGAAGATAAAAAGGTGTGTCCCTGCAGTTAGCAGACAATGGTGATCAGTGAGCGTTATCTTTTGGGTTTTGATTTCTTCCTCTTAATTGCTCTGTTTTATGGCAAAGTATTTAAAAACATGAATTTAAACGTTTAATGCATACCAAATTAGAAGCAGTAAATACAACTATTATGGAGACAGTATCCTTAAAGAAGGACTCTTGTAATTAAACTAGCTTTTACCAATGTAAAACTAACATTAGTGTGCTTTTAGCTACATCATGGTTTGATTTTTTTTTCCTCATTGAAAACAGATATTTTGTTTGTATCTTCCAAGAATGGTAACAAAATGTATCAGTATTGTTCTCTTGTATAGTATAATGAAATAAAAGTGTTTGTGTGCTCACGTGTATGTATGTCTCTAGAGTTTCAGTCTGCTTAGTAGGTGGGTGTAGATGCGTACGTGTATGGCGTTGGGCGAGCTGAACACAGCTCAAGGAGCCTGTGCAGGCGTGTCATGGGGCTGGTTACGCTGTTTGAGCTCAGAGGTATTACTCGTAATGGGAGGAGAGAGTTTTTGATGGACTTTCTAAAAGCATTTCAGATGCAAAGACATCTGTAGGTGGGCCCAAAACTTGAGTCTTAGAATAACTGGAGCTTCGTGTGTTGGATTTTTTTTTTTTCTTCTGCTCCCTCTGTTCTTTCCGTCCACTTCTCTTCCTTTACTGTTTCCCTTCTTCTGTCGTCCTGTTCATACAGAAGTGTCCAAGTCGTACTTCTGCTTGTAAACATCTGGCTGTTTTCCAAGGGGTAAAAATGGTTTATGTTTTTAATTCTGGTGACTGTTCTTGTTAAAATGTGGGAACGCACACTGAATTCTGTTCACGCAAATGTGGCCCATAGGAAGGGGCAAGAAAATGCAAAAAGGCAGACAAGACATAATTACTGCTTTCATCTTGATTTTCACTTTTCCATAACTTTCATAACTTTTTTTCTTGTGACAACTTGGTCCTGAAAATACTGTTTTATTCTCCTTAAAATTGTTCCAAGCAGTGTGTATTGTGAGTCTGAATATTCGCTGGTTCATTTGAATTTTTTCCTTTATCCACAAACCTGATATCTATTTTGAATGCAGTGTTTGATTTATGTTGAGAATTCAGTTGTAAACGGATTCTCACCCCCAAGTTCTCATTCTGAATCGTAATCTGTTAGTTCATGTTTAAAAAAGCAGCAATCTTGACTTCTGTTAACATGATTCCTGGCTGATTAATGTCCTGTTCCTAAGAGCATATGCAAGTTGTCCATTGCTTTCCGAGTGAGGAAATCGCAGCTTGTCTTGCTTTGATAACTCTTCAGAATGTAATGTAATAAACCCCGAACCTTATTTTATTGCTAGACTGGTGTGAGACATACAGTCTATGTCAGGATGAGACATGTTTTCATAAACTGGCTTGTGATTTACAATTCTTGATACTAATTGGTCTGGTCATGGAGAGATATACGTACACGTTCAGTTATTTATTTATTTTTCTGCAATAGTTTGTGAACTGTGTCTTTAATTATTGCACATATGTGCTGGAGACATTGAGAAAGATCAAAGAGGTAGGTTAGCAATTCAAACTAGTGTTTTAACCAGTAGAATGTCCAGATGGTAGCCAAGCAGCTGGGAATTAATCTTTTGCTGCATGATTAATCTCTACCTCAAAGTCTCTGTCTTTTTTTTTTTAAAAAAAAAAAAAAG
>Ga0065711_1010971_pt1 | contig 15028 bp, 10 predicted proteins | sample Hoacrofraction12_FD_59098 | JGI IMG/M metagenome (GOLD analysis project Ga0065711, IMG submission 59098) | Hoatzin crop microbial communities from Cojedes, Venezuela - Epithelial fraction 12 v2 (version 2) | ecosystem: Host-associated > Birds > Digestive system > Esophagus > Crop | place... | reverse complement strand
AGCCACCACAGCACTGCTCTGCAGCAGCCTGAGCAGGAACTAATGCAGGCTTATTGCCACACGTTGGAAGTGGTGGTGGGGCTCTGGCAGGGGCAAGGATGCGTTGCCATACTCTGTGAGCTGCCAGACAAAGGGACAGCAGTACACTGTCCAGGATCTGTCCTGAGGGACCACAGCTGAGAGAGCAGGGCTGTGCAGGGCAGCTTCCCCTCCCCGAACGCTTTAACCACGCACATTGCCACAGCATTTATGCAGCACCACACCTCCCAGCGCACACCTCGTGGAGGTGTGGGGGCCGCAGCATCACCTGTTTCAATTTGCAGAGCTGTTTCTACCGTGGTGAATACCGCGCTGGCTTACAGTGCTGTCAGGACTATAGAAAACAGAACAAATGTGTCGATCAAGACGCAGCTCAGAAGTAGTGGGCTGCATGGACAAGGTTCATTACAGTCAGGGGAATCTACAGTGCCCACTGCCACATGTTCCCCCTAAGTAAGGGAAGGAGGACATGAAACTCAGAATTGCCTCTATGAAGAGGCAGCTATACTGTATATGCTCTTCCCTCTGCTTTCCACAAGACACATTCAGGTGACAACTTCCAGGCAGATTCAGCAGTCAGCACTACAGGTGAAGCTGCAGTGCCAGAAAAGCAGCTGGTGTTTGGGCTTACACAAAAGTGACAGGATCTTTCTTCAAAGTGTCTGGTTCTGGTCTGGTGAATTTGTTTATTTTCTGTACTAAAGGGAACCGTCATTGTTATCTGCCGCCCCCCCCCCCGGTATAGCTGTAACTAGCTGGAAGCCCGTGGTATGGAAATAATGATATTGGAATGAAAGTAATTTCTGCCCAGCTGCTTCTAGAACAGCCAAAAAAGACTAAAATGAAAAAACATGTAGCAGCCAAAAAATGTGCATTCTGCCAGAGTGAGCAGGACCAGAGCTCAGATGCAGACCTTGCCAGAGTGGAGCTAGACAGAAATGTGCAGCCCGCTAGAAGCTATGAAAACCAAAATATAGATGCTGCCACGGCTGAACTGAACTCAAAATATGCATCTGCCACACTCATACACAATGCAAACATCAAATGCTCGCAGCCTTCTTTGAAGGCTTGGGCTTGTGACTTCAGAGTGGGATTGAATTCTGGGCAAATGAGTGTCCCCGTCCCATTCTCTCCCCCTCCTAAAAGGACTGTAAGGGCTGCTCTTTGCAATCACCATTCAGCATGCAGCTTAATATTCTGGCACTCACTTCTCCACCAGCATGCTTAACTATAAAGGGTATTTGGACTCCCACAGTGGTTCATTTAACCAGACTTTTCAAAGGAGTCCCTCTTCCTCTTCCTCACTCTCCTTCTCTACAGAGGAATAAACAAGATAAATCAGGAAGCAAAATCAAAAGAAGTACAGAAAAGGCAAAAAAAAAAAAAAGAATCTGAAGGAGGAAAGGAGTGCCACAGACACAGAACAGACCAAATAAAACCACTGTTGGGTCCCTACTCCTCCAAACCAAGCCAGCAGCCTTCCTGGGAGCACTTTGGGAGATTTCTTTTTTATATATATAGAGGAGTGAATGGAAAAGTAGAAAATGAAAGTGTGGGGGTTTTGGGGTTTTTTTTCCCCCTTTTCAGCATGGGAACTGCTCCACAGAAGCTCCTGAAGTTAATGGCAGGTAATTTTGGAATAAATAAAAGGCAAGGATTCATCTGTGCATGGGACATAAGAGTGGCCCTCACTACCCAGCAGTCAGAGCGCCAGGCACTGTGTTTCTGTTAAAAAGCATCAGATAACTCAGTGAGCGATGACAACCCGGTGCACCAGCTGCACAGGGCAGCTGGGTCCCACAGGGCGCAATTCTTATTGTCAGCTTCTGCAGCCTGAAGAAATGCACGCAGACCTAAGCTCACGCAAGCTGTGTGCACCAACCTCAGATGCACGGAAGGAGTGCATTTTCCCACCTTCCTCCGGGTGCAAAAGGAGGATCCAGCAGGAGATCCTGGGGAGGGCAGGAACTGTACTGACTGCGAGCTGGACAACTGCATGGTCAGGTGGGGATGGGGGTTAGCTTAGGAGACTGGACACTCCAGACTCCTGCATTGCCTACGGAGGGGATCATTTTCCTGAAAGAATGACTGAAATCACCAAAGCTAGCTTCTGGTCTAAATGACAGCCTAGAGAGCTCTTGGTCAAGTGGGAGTGCTGGACCTTGTGAAAGCTGGCTCTGGCTTACCTGGTGTGAGCTCTTCGCTCCCTCTAGGCTGCTTGAATGACTGCTTCACACCTTGTCTGCCCATTCTGGCATGGTGCAAATCTTTGACTCCCAGGCGCAGAGCAGAAGGAGAAGCTGCCTCCAGAGCTCACTGCAGGCCAACGGCCACCCCAGGAGTCTCCCAAAATGCACGAGCTGTCTTCGGCAGATGCGTCAGCACAGGAAAGAGAGAAACAACAGCAAGCAGATGGAAGAAGTGGAACTGACACATGAAAGACATAGCAGGTGAGGAGAACTTGAGACATCTAATAAGTGCCTGAAGAAAAAATAATGAGCAACACTGCCAGTGCAGGTGTCCTGCCTAAAGAAAACATTCCATATCCATGGGGTATGATGAGCAGCTAGCTGACTGGGACAGACAGCCCCTTCAGTCTGGATCACGACAGAAAACATTCTGCTCCTGAGTGTGGTAACTTGGTAATTCTCTTAAAGCCCAGATCTCTCCCAGGAGAGCTCTGCACCGCCTGCTCCTGCAAGGACAGTGCCCCATGGGAGCTGCAGCTTCTGAGGATGGACGCAGGTGTCCGTGCACCAGCAGGCAAAGCTCCACTGGGGGAGGACATGTTCTAGGAAAGACAAGGTCTGACATCAAGGCTGCGTGAATCCGTGGGCTGAGGGTCAGTGGAGGGATGACTCAAGTGACTGAGGCAAAGCACAGGTGCAAGAACTGGCAGAGCAGCTGCTTCTGGATCCCGCACTCCCATGACTAATTGCAATAATTGCAAGGCAATGGAGGAGTGGGTGCTTCTTGCCAGTCTGCATTAGTAACCTGTGTCTTCGGCTGCCTGCCCATCTCCACAGAAGTTCTGTTTTCCTGTTGGGGTGACTTCTGGGTAGCCAGGGTATGTAGGAGTAAATTAGCTTCCTCACAATGTTTATACCCTATGTACGTAACTCTCTGATTACTCTTGTCATCAGGATCTTACTACAGGGAATAGTCACATCTCAGAAATATAAGGCCAATTAGGTCTGCTAAAGAAAAGGTAAGACCCTGCCTATAGGAAAGGAGAGGATGTCTACACTAACAAATGTCCCATAACTATTAATATCCCATTATTAAGAACACCTGAGAGGTAAATGGTTTCCTTGCTCATCATTATGTATCACTACCTTTTATTGCTGAGCATCAGTATTGATCTCTGGGTTTTACACAGTCCCAAGCCTGGAAATGAATTACTGTGTGCATCTGTATACATGGAAACAGGTCCTTTCCCCCAGAGCAATCCCCTTTCATAAATGTATAGAGACTTGAAGGCATTTTAGGCTGTGTTAACAGAACCCTGAGGGTGTAGTCTTTCTTGATAGACCTGGGTGAATGTTCTCTGATGTCTTTTGTGTCAGCACAGAGATGTATCCTTAAACTTGTTCTTAGAGCTGTTGGAACACAGGTAAGTCAAAGGTGCTTAACACCGCCAGGAAAAGGAGGGGAGTTTCAGCACATACTGGTAAATGAAGAAGTAGATGAACCGAGAAAATCTGATTTCAGGTCACGAGCGTGTGTATGGCAGAGCCAGGAAAAGAAACTTGGTCCCCAGAGGCAGCCCTCCCCAGTCTAGCAGAACACCCTGTGATTTCTTACTCCTGCGTGTAGCTGAGTCCCCTGACTGTGTGCCCAGACTCCAGCAGGCACAGGTATGCAGCCAGGCAAGCCAGACCGAGACAGAGAATTTTGGCGTGATCAGTGGTGGTGCTTGTCTGGGAGACCTGAGCTGCACCCAGATAGCTGCAGACAGATGTTCTTCGGAGCAGAGGCCGAGCACTGGGGTGGCACTGCTCTTCCTGCTGCAGTTCTGCAGGGCTGGAAGCCCCGAGGCAGTGGCTCACCCCAGGGACAGAGGCGACAGCACCCGCAAGTTCCAAGTGATTCATCACTGAAGCACTTTTACCAGGTGCAGAGTGTGTTGCTTGTCTCGTCTCACTGGCAGATATATAAACAGTTAATTCTTTAAAGTAATGGGAAGCCTGAGCGAGAAAGCTGGCAGCACAGAGCTGCTTTGGTCTCTTCTGCACCAGCGATCAGGGTGCATCCCCGAAAGCTGATAACAGGCTTCAAGTCTGAGAGGGGCATTTGGCTGTTGATGAGCAAAGGCTGCTAAGTTATCTCGCATGCAGAGAAGGGCACATTTGTGTGTGCTGGATTCATTCTCAACAGCACTATTGTCTGCAGCCCCTAAGCCCAGGCTGCCGTAGCTAATTAGCATATAGAAATCAGCATTCTTGCTCTACACCTAATGTTACCCTGGGAGGAGTGACACGCTGCCAGCAGCTTCCCAGTGCTGTGCCTACCCCCAACAGGGAACGAGGTCTTTTCTCTCTGAGTTTGTGCGGGGCTTCTTGGATTTAAATACCCGATATAACACAGGAGCTCTTTTTGCACGCTAGAAGCAGGTGGATTAGGGCAAGCTGTTGGTGCATCAGTGACAAGGGATCACAAAGTAGCAAGCAATACAAATGGGGGACCTCGAGCCCTTATTTTCCCTTCTTCGGTCCACTACTGTTGACACCCCAGCTGTTATCAGACATCAGAAGGACTGCTATAGCCTGCCCAAATATGTTTCTCATATCCTAACTGCATTCTGCTTATTTCGCTGCTGCTGGGGATGCAGAGATCCCAAGAGAGTTGATAAAGCATCCTGTATGGCTTCCTGCTGGATCCAGAAGCTGACAAGGTCACAAGAAAAGCACATCTATGTGTTTCCACAGGATTTCTACTTCCTAGAAAGACTGAAAACAGGGAATGCAGGAAGAAAAGGGCTTTTTTCTTCTAAAAAGAGAAGATCTTAAACCTCCACAAACCACTAAGAAACCTGCAGCTCCGTTTAAGCATTAGGCTGGTATTTTATCTAATTCTGACCCTCTCCATTAACAGAAGATTTCTGAAGTTCCCTTTACCAACAACCTCTTCCCACAAGGACCCCAAAAGATCCTGAAAGACAAGACAGGTCCCAGAGGTCCTATGCTGCAACCCCTCTACTTAAAAAGTCAGAGCAGCTGCAAGACATTTTAATTGCAAAATCAGGTGATACTGATTTTCTTAGAAACTCAAACAACAGGGTTCCTATGGGTTTACAAATGTTTTGATCATTATCATCTAAGTTCCAGACAACTCTAGGCTGAATCTTTAGTTTTCTGTCCAAAGCAGAATATTTTTTTGATATATTCTCAAAGCAGCCTATCTCTGCACTGAAAAGCGATGGAAATCAGCCACCTTATCTGTAGTTGTGCCTGTAAGGCTTCTGTGTCAACAGATGTAGCATATCCACAAGCCCTTTCCCAGGAGTACCTTCTTTGCTGTTCACAAGCTCTCAGAGCATCTTTCTTTTACCAGACTACCAATATGGTTCAAAGTAATACACGACTGCTTCTGTCCTACAGAAAAAAATAGCAAGATGTTATGAACAATCAACAAAGAGGTGTTTTGACCCATCTAGTTTGGACTAGCAAATAAAAGGTCATAGGACAATTAAGGGTATATTCCTGACACACAAAACCACCAAACTCCCTAATAGCATGTCAGCTGATATGGTAAGGAGAAACCTGTAGTTCTGGCTGACATCCACAGCCTGACTGCTTATTAGGAAGCCGTAAAGAAAAAATAATGGAAAGTGCCTTCAATGTTAAAGACCTCTGATACACATTGCACATCTAAATCTGCCTCTGAGTAATAACGAAAATAGAGCTTCCAAAGAGAAAGAGTTGAATCAGTGGATTAAAAACCAGAGATTTAATGAAACCTGACACAATGTGGAAATTGAAAACAATTGTTGGATTATAAAGACACAGTGCATGAGTTACTAGGAAAGATACTACCGGAAAATGGTAATAAATGGTAGGGACATAAATCCTTTGGTGAATTACTAAAGCATTTTGAAAGAAAATACTAAAAGAAACACTATTCCCTTGAAGTCCAGGAAAGGACTGTCTCAATTACTCTTTTGATTCCAGTTTTCCATTGCCAATGCCTTAGCAATAGTATAAAATACATAAGCAGTCCCACCCAGAGATGTGAACTAAGACAGGATGCCAGCCAAGATGGGGGTGTTACTGCTCCCTCCCACTGTGCTGGTGTGGGCCAGGGGCTGCGCTGGCACCGGCTGGAGCATCCCTGCCAGGCTGCGCGTCACTGCAGCTGCCTGGAGGTCCCCCCCAGGGGCTAGGCTTGGGGCAAGTGTGGCAATAACCGAACAGCTTTAGGGCCAGTTTGGCCCTTGCGGTTCTGAAGTAACAAAACCAACAAAACAAACTATTCAGAGCACAGGACATGTGAACTGTTTTCTATTTGCTTTCTTGTTCTGTTACCAAGCGGACGTGTGCAGCTCCAACCAGTGCATCCATCCCGAGTGCTGCAGGTCTGCGTGCTGGCTGCCCAGCAGAGCCTGGGGTCATGCAGAGGGGCCAGCAGCAGCCCTGAGGCTGGGCAAAGGGGAGCGTCCCCCAGGCTGGCTGCACCAACATCCTCCCCGTCCCCGCTGGAAGACCAGCCTTCTGTGCAAAGGCTGCCCAAGACTGATGGCTCTGCAGTCCCTCACTCCAGCAGGGTTCAGTTACAACAGCCACCCTCCCTCTTTCCTCCCTTACCAGCGTTTCTGAGCACTTGCTGGTACAGAGCCAGGCAGTGACTGTGCGGAGCAGCCTGCTCCCCGGGTCCTGGCAGCGGAGCTCCGAAGGGTGCCTCTTCCTCCCTGGCAGCCCCCGCTTGCAGGTTGGCTGCTGCATGTGTGGGACCCCCAGACCAGCACCGCATGGGTGCTCAGAGGTGGATCACAGCTCGGGAGAAACTGCTCTGTTTCGTAAAAATCATTCCTCATCAGTGGCCTTCTAAAGCAATCAGCATGTCAGTGAGTGAGAAAACAAGAACCTTAATACAGCAGAGTGACAACACGATGTATAATGTGTTTCTGAGGCTCAAAACGTTCCTCTGTTTCTTGGTATAATGCAGGACAGTTCCAGACTCCAGGTGCCTAGTGCACAGGCCAAAATGGTATATTCGCTTTCAGGAATCAACCTGAGTTTTGCCATTAATTTCAGTCAGGCCTAAGTATGAACCCATGTGTCTAGGCTGTGATGTCACCTACTGCAGCCAATTCTGCAGCAAAGAAATGGCAGAGGCTTGTCCAGGGATAAGCTGCCATCGTTCAAATGAGACTCTGCTTTAGAAGCCAAATATCATTGAGTTAATAGGTCAATATCTGCCATTATCTGACAAGAATGTGTAAAATACAGCTTTAAAAATTGTTTAGGACTGTAACACACTGGAAATATTTTTCTCCTGTGAGATTTCACTGTTTCCATAGGCTTTGGAAAAAGTGATATTGTAAAGATAATGATTCAACAATTGGGGCTTGTTAAAAGAAAATGCCTCTCCCGTTTTCCATAGGGTTACCTGTTTTTAACAGTTCAGGATGCTTGCTGAAAGAAATCATAAATGTAACAGGTTCTTGGACATCGAGGTTAAGTGCAGTTAATGAATAATCACATTCCATGCTAGTACTGGATTTTATCTGCAGGGCCTCAGTTGCTTGATTATTTCTTGTATGGTAACATTCTTCCGGCTCATGTTTAGGATGTGAGTTCAAATGTCAGAGCAGCTCTCGAGCTGCCACACACACTGGGATTCGTTCCCTGTCTGTGCACCCAGTGCAACAGCCAATTCATCGTACAGGATTTAAGGCTGGCCACAGAAGCAATGCAAGTGGTTTCTCTAGTGGGAAAGGCAGAGGAAAAAAAGGCAATTCTCGGTTAGCCTGGATGGGACGTTAAGGTTTGCTTCAATGAGCCCGAGTTACTCTGTTTGGAAGCTCTCCGAGATCTCTTCTAACTGAGAAGTCCATCATCAAGAGACTCAGAGCAAGCCCGCCATGATCTTCGTCAGGACTCCAAGCTTTCCTCAAGGGCAAGTATACAGTCTCTGTAACGAGCTCAGATCTTTACTTCTGATGGAAAATGCTGACTTAAATGAAAGGAAAACAGTGTGAAGTAAAGGTTCCTTGAGCTGTCTAAACCCTGCCTTGGTGCTCTTGCTGCCTGGGTGGTGAGGTGCTCCTCAGGCTTGACTGCAGCCTGACTCTGCCACCCAGCCAGCCCAGCAAGAGGCAGCCTTTGTGTGCAAACGACAGGCAGCCACCGGAGCCCAGCGCTGCACGATGCTGCAGGGAGATGGGGCAGGGGTTAGAGGGGCTTCTGAGCCCTGCCACAAGGGCTGAGAAAATGTCTGTGTGCAGGCAGCACTTGGTCATCTGCTCTGCAACAGTCCTTCCAGCAACGTTGTTGATGAGTGATAATTAATCAGTATATAGGAGAACAGCAAGAACCGTAATGAAACTCAATTATGATTCCAAGCTGGGTTTAAAATGTTAATTAATGGGCACCTTCCAAGGCAGGATAATGTTACAATGACAATTTCCTGTCAGCAATCCCATATTTACTAATTAATCTGTTATTTAGTGTAATAGCATTGACCATAATGAACTTAAATTATTGAAAAGAAATATATAAAGCCTTTGTTAATCATTAATAGCATCTTATCTTCCTCATCTATTATTTTAATAAAGTCCCATGGCCTGTAAAATTAACAATCAGAGGAACCATGGGAAAAGGAAATCGAATGGATGATCAAATAGAAAGAAACCAAAAGCATCTGAAGAGTTCATTTCTTCTGTTTCAATTTGCTTTCAAGCTCATGAACTGCAGTAGAGGCGTAAAGTCTTTCTAGATTTGACCACCAAGTTAGGGTACTGTGGCATTAGGAGAGGCTACAACAGGATTGCTGAGGTGCAGCACACCTCACAGCTATTTGAATGTAAAACGTCACTTTGCTTTCTGATAGTGACATGAAGCTCACACCAGAGACTCTTCAAATGGACTGTCTGAAATGGAAATCTGGCACAGCTCACTGCATGGGATGTCTGAAACGGGCTGAGCGAAATGAAGGTTCTGTGTGGTCAAGCAGAGATTTTGAACCAGGCAGAGTCCAGTGCAACTGCTCACTTCAGGTTATGAGCTGTAATTCTAAGGTGAGCTTGCTAAGAAAGATGTCATTATTTGAAAGGGTTGCATGGCACTTCCTCCTAGTCTTGCTCAGCTATGCTGGAATAAGTTTTGGTATCTTATAAACAATGTATTGCCACTCAAAAACCTGTGGTGTTCCCAAAAGTCTGCTCCTTCCTACATGCCCAGGATGGTCCTAGAGGCTTGGGGCGGGGGGGGTGGCACCACCAGAGCTCTTACCAGTTGTTTTGACTGGCTCTGGGTAGACCAAGCAGCTTTCTAGTTTCCTGTACGGTGCTGGCTGTCAAATGCTGTTGCAACTGCAGCCACAGGGATCTAGAAACGAATGTCTGACAAATGTACTGATAATTACAAATATAGCCAAATGTAAACCATCCCTCTGACATCATCCACATCGCTCTTTATTACAGATCTTATGTTTAGGCATGCCATTCCTTCAGTATGAGAACGCATTTGCCTTCAGTATATTTTGTAATGTTTATATCCACTTCCAGACTATTTAGACTTCCACCCTTCCAGCAATGAAGTGAGATTATTTGCTCCAAAACCATCAGCCTCACATCTTTTGGTCTGATTTGACCTATTAAGCTCCAAATTCTGATATTTAATGATGCATTTTTTAGTAGTGGCAGTATGAGCAGATGCTCGTACACCTCTGGATACATGCATCAATGTAAGTTTACTTTTATTAGTCCAATTATTACAATACCTGGACAAATCAGTCTTGTGATGTAGGGTATCAGTTTTTAAATTTTTGCATGGCAAAGTACATATATTTTATAAAAGCACATTATTGTTATTTCTTTGGAACTGTGTGGTCTCCAGACAAAAGTAACAGTGCCTTGATCCTTCCCATTTGGTGTGCCTAACATTTATGATTGTTGCTCTACCTCTGTTAGGCACTCTGCCCTTTTTTGGAGTGCTAGTGCACTTCTGAATGAAACTTTTTCAATTTTTAAATCTGCAAGTCTCCAGGTTCCCTCAAGCTAAGACATCTGCAAAACCATCATGTTTTCAACAGCCACTGGCCCCCTGCCTTCCAAAGTAGCATTTTGATTCCTCCATGCTTTGCCACTTTGCAAGGGTTTGTGTCAGGAAGCTTCACATTTCAGCTCTACCCTTTGCTGACTGGCTGAGTGATCTGATTTGCTTTGGATAGGGCATTGTTGTGTACAAATTGGCCACATACTGCTGTCTAACAGACAGACATACAGTGTTCTTACAAAGGGTAAATAGACTGGAAAAGTTGAATTCCCATAGTATTGAAAAGAATCAACACAGAGACAGGAAAACAAACAGTCTAGCACAGAACACAGACATGCTCCATGCTCAGCTGCTTGCTGGCTCACAAGTGAGAAATAGATAATTACCAACCATCTTTGCCTCTATAAAATACTGCTACGAGTAACAGGAGAAAATAATCTCTGACAATCCATTCCCCTGTTAGTGTGTCTTCTCCTTTAGGAGCGCACTTCTCTTCTGCTCATATCCTCCGACTTCAAGACTCATATGCATCTTCACCCACGACTTCTCCAGTACTGAAATCTATACAGATCTGAAGTGTCAATGTGGCAGCTCTGAGCAGAGACGCAGAAGAGGGAGTGAATTTTGCTGTTGGTGTGATTAGGATGGCAGGGTCCTGTCAGACAGTCTCATCCACTGAGCAAAGACCACCCAGGAATTAGTCAGCTATAGGTAGCTTTGCCAATCTAAAGTATCCTCCTCCATCTCAAAATATTTCACACTGTTCTACCAACCTTATTTGCTGAACCCTTGCAGGCAAATTCCTTTGTCCCCAGCAATTCATCTCTGCTCTAGTAGCTGAACCACTTAATGGTGATCATCGCTTCTTGCCAGGCCCAGCTATGAGATGAGATGATATGAAATGAGATGAGATGAGATAGGATGAGACAGGATGAGACGGTTGACCACAGGCCAGCTCTGTGCAGAATATCACTGTGCTGGATGACATCCCCTGCAGCTCTTTTGCATGCTGTTGTTGTCTAGGAAGTTAGCTGGTTTTCACAGGGAAAGTTCACAGCTTGCTGTATGCAGCCAGATTTCTCTGAGCAGTGTCATAATCTTGTGACATTTGCTGCTCAGCAATGATTGAAAGTGATGAAAACCGACCAGGTATACACAGAGGCAAGCATGTCTATAACTACATGCAGCTCAAAAGCTATGTGTCAAATATGTCCAACTTCCATGCCTCAAGGTGTGCACAAGAGGCAGGAGACTTTCCTAACATCTCTCCTTCTAGGTGGTAACTGATTAAGAGCTTTGACCATTAACGAAGGCAAAATAGCTAACTATGAAGACCAACACCCCTCCAGTGTGGCAGGAAGCAAGCACGAAGACCGAAGAGCCCAGTGTCATGGAATGGCGTATCAGGGAGCTCGCAGTTTTGCTTTACTCTGACACAGCAGACCATACTGCCAGGCAGTGTTCCCCGAATTTCTGCACAGTTAAATCTGCTTCCCCTGTCACAAGATCACCTGAGCAAATCTGACTGAGGTGGTACTCTTAATTTGAGTACCAAACTGTGAATATGCAAAGTTCCCTTTTTCCCTTACATATTAAGACATGCTAAATGAATCATAAATGCAAACCTTAACAGTTTACCAAACAATACAAGTGCAGCTATTAATTTTTAGTTATTCTTTCAGGTTTCTACCCCTTTTATGCTTTTGTTGTCATAAGAATTATATGAAGAAATCAGATAGTTGTGCTTGTAGTTTTTGGAAGGACTTCGACTGAGTGTCAATCTGACAATTTTGTGATGTGCCTGCACCAGAAATTAGCACATAAACATGCAATCTGTTGTATTTCAAAGAGGAAAAAAGAAAAGTATTAGATATTTGATACATATATGGAAAAATGTCAGTACATGTTCATAAGCTGCATTTGGAACTGAACCAAGCAATTAATACTGGGAAATTTCTGTCAGCTCTTAGATTTGCTGGCTGCTAGCAATGTTTATTTAATATCTATTGGAAAAATGTTGTCCTATTTTGAGGTGACTTTGCATGATCTATACTGTTTAGTAAATATTTGCCTTAAACACATATAACGAGTCTTTTCCAAGATGATCAATCTGTGTTTGGACTTGCTGATGGAGGCAAACTTGAAAGTGATCCCAGCACAGATCACAAGTATAAGAAGAACCTCAGAGCCCCCAACAGAAGAGACCCCAAGGAGACAAGAGCCAATCATACACCAATCTGGGCAGAGAAGACACCCACACTATAGCACTGCTGGGCTCTTTGGGCACGCTGTCCTGCTCTCGCCACACGCACACGCAAGCAGCGCCAGAGCCTAGGGCAGGCTGCGTGGAAAGAGCAGCTCCCTGTGGGGACACTTGGCAAGATTTAACTCTGCCTGAGGTCCTGATCTTCTTCTAACTTAATTCAAACCGTCAGGGCACCGAACAACTATCAAGCCATTCTCATATCCCTCCAAGAAAACATGTCTCCATTGTTCCATATTTACAGGCAGGAATGAAATGTCATTCCCAAACTGGAAATACTTTTTACTTTTGTCCAGACTTTTTGGATCACATCCAAGCAAAACATTAATGGCATGTGTACCCGTAGTGCACAAATAACCACATCCTCTCTCATGGAGTTTCCATCTCCATCCAAAGACAAACAGACCCAAGTCACACTCCAGAGAGTGGCACTGATGCAAACCCTTGTACTCAGCATGCATGCTCAGTCTTCCTCAGACAAGCAGAAAACATCCAAGGCATAACATTTCCTCCCTGTCAGTCTCCCAGCTTATATTTCATTGGCATTTCTCAACACACTCCAAGCAAATTATTCAACAAGCTGGATACCTGTGGAGAGAGGGTGTATGAAACACCTCTCTAGCCAGTGGACCATCAATAACATCCCATGTGGATCGATGAATATTTTCCATTAGTGTCAGTCAGCCTGTGATGAGGAATGGAAGGGCAGCAAGGACATTGAAATTATTTTCTCAAGCAGTATGTGACATAAAAAGTTGCTAAATGGCTGTCTCTTGTTCAGCTCACTCACCATGGCACAGGAATGCAAAGACAGTATCGCATGACAAGGGCTGGTCTCTGCCAACTTCAGCAGCAGCTATTGAGCTAATCCTATACCATCTCAGTCCATAGGTTGTTCATTCTTCAATAAATAGTTTATTCATGCTCACTGAGTTCAGCATCTTCTTTACAATAGTACTGGGAGTGAATCTCCTGACAGCCCTACTGTGACACAGCCTGCACTGAGCATCCCAAGGAGCCTGTTCCAGCCCTTTCCCACAATTTCCTGGAGATAAACTCAGTGCAGCTCCGTTATCAAAAGCTCAGGGACAGTTAAATTACTGGCAGTAATTTCAGATGGAGCATGAGAGTGTAGATGGGTACAAAGGTGGGCACAGCCCTTATGCTGTCTAGGAAAGGGTCTAATCACAGAATGAAACATTTGGGTGTCATCACTGAGCCTGTGAGCCTTGGAAAGCCAAATGTTCCTACTCCGTCTTTAACTGCAGGTGCTGCTATGTGTTATCAGTGATGAAAGGACTTTCTAGCAGCCCACAAATCCATTACCAGAATGTCAGAGTTTCAGCCTTCTCAGAAAGAAGCCTGTGGCAGACTTCTTAATAACTGAGACCTTGCAACTCTGACGTCCGCTGCTTCAGCTTTGATTTGGGTTACTGGAATGCTATCACATCCCAGAAAGTCAAGAAGTGAACAGACTAAAAATTGTTCACAGAACAATGAAATATTCTTAGGAAAAGAAATTTGTTAAATCATAGAATGGTTTGGGTTGGAAGAGACCTTAAAGACCATTTAGTACCAACCTCCCTGCCATGGGCAGGGACACCTTCCACTAGACCAGGTTGCTCAAAGCCCCATCCAGCCTGGCCTTGAACACTTCCAGGGAGGGGGCATCCACAGCTTCTCTGGGCAACCTGTTCCAGTGCCTCACCACTCTCATCGTAAAAAATGTCTTCCTTCTATCCAGTCTAAATCTTCTGGAAGGCTGGCATCTTTTTTACTCAAGTAATGCTGGTCACTATTTAAGCATCACTTCCTCCATGCTCAAGATCAGTGCATCCCCCTGAGCAAGAAATCCAACAAAGGAGGCAGGAGACCCACCTGGATAAGCAAGGAGCTTCTAGTGGAACTCAGATGGAAGAGAAAGGTCTATGGAATGTGGAAAGAGGGACAGGCCACTTCGGAGGAATACAGGAATGTTGTCAGAGCATGCAGGGATGCAACGAGGAAGGCTAAGGTCCACCTGGAATTAAATCTAGCAAGGGATGTCAAAGACAACAAGAAAGGCTTCTTCAAGTACATCAGCAGCAAACAGAAGACTAAGAAAAATGTGGGGCCGCTGCTGAATGAGGTGAGTGCCCTGGTGACGGAGGATACAGAGAAGGCAGAGTTACTGAATGCCTTCTTTGCTTCAGTCTTTAGTGTTAAGGCTGGCCCTCAGGAATACCAGGCCCTGGAGGTAAGAGAAGTCTGGCAAATGGATGACCGTCCCCTGGTCGAGGAGGACTGTGTGAGAGATCATTTAAGCAATCTGGACACCCACAAATCCATGGGCCCCAATGGAATGCACCCACAAGTGCTGAGGGAGCTGGCGGATGTCATTGCTGAGCCACTTTCCATCACCTTTGAGAGGTCCTGGAGGACAGGAGAGGTGCCCGAGGACTGGAGAAAGGCCAATGTCACTCCAGTCTTCAAAAAGGGCAAGAAGGAGGACCCAGGGAACTACAGGCCG
>Ga0065711_1007370_pt1 | contig 15028 bp, 8 predicted proteins | sample Hoacrofraction12_FD_59098 | JGI IMG/M metagenome (GOLD analysis project Ga0065711, IMG submission 59098) | Hoatzin crop microbial communities from Cojedes, Venezuela - Epithelial fraction 12 v2 (version 2) | ecosystem: Host-associated > Birds > Digestive system > Esophagus > Crop | place... | reverse complement strand
GGGGGGGGGGGCAGCGCTATAGGGAAGGCTTCTGAGAGAAGCTGTGAGTGAGCTGTGAGAAGCTTCCCCCGTGTCTGATAGAGCCAGTGCCAGCTGGCTCCAAGATAGACCCACTGCTGGCCAAGGCCAAGCCCATCAGCAGCAGTGGTAGTGTCTCTGGGATAACATATTGAAGAAGGGGGGGAAAAATCTGTGGTGAAACAGTAGTCAAGAGAGAGGAGTGAGACTGTGTGAGACAAACAACTCTGCAGACACCAAGGTCAGTGAAGAAGGAGGGGGAGGAGGTGCTCCAAGCACCTGAGCAGAGATTTTTCCCCTGCAGCCCATGATAAAGCCCATGGTGAGGCAGGCTGTGCCCTTGCAGCCCTTGGAGGTCCATGGTGGAGCAGATGTCCACCTGTAGCCTGTGGAAGGGACCCCACGCCAGAGCAGGTGGATGCCTGAAGGAGACTGTGACCCTGTGGGGACCCCACCCTGGATCAGGCTCCTGCCAGCACCTGTTGACCCATGGAGAGAGAGAGAAGCCCACACTGGATCAGGTTTCCTGGCAGCACTTGTGACCCTGTGGGGGACTCATGCTGGAGCAGCCTGTGCGTGAAGGACAGCAGCCCGTGGGAAGGACTCACACTGGAGAAGTTCATGGAGAACTGTCTCCTATAAGAGGGACCTCACACGGGAGCAGGGAAGAGTGTGAGGAGGCCTGAGGAGGAAGGAGTAGCAGAGACAATGTGTGATGAACTGACCGTAATCCCCATTCCCTGTCCCCCAGCGCCGCTCGTGGGGAGGAGGGAGAGAAACGGGAGTGAAGTTGAGCCTGGGAAGAAGGGAGGAGTGGGGGGAAGGTGTTTTAAGATTTAGTTTTATTTCTCATTATCCTACTCTGATTTGATTGGTGATAAACTTTTTTTCTCCCCAAGTTCAGTCTGTTTTGTCTGTGGCAGTAATTGGTGAGTGATCTCTCCCTATCCTAATCTCGACCCACAAGCCTTTCATCATATTTCTTCTCCCCTGTCCAGTTGAGGAGGGGAAGTGATAGAGCGGCTTTGGTGGGCACCTGGTATTTATCCAGGCTAAAGCAAACACACTGAGTTAATAAACATCTCCTGAACCTACCTAATTATTGTACTGATAAACACAATAAAACTAATTATAACTTTAGCTACTTGGAGTATACTGTATGTATCAAACTACAATAATTTACTGCATGACCTGGTCACATTCAGGAAGAGAAAAGGATTCTAAAGAAAGGAGCATGGTGGGCAGTCAGGCTGCAATATGCTGCTACTTTATATTTCACTTTAATTTTCCAGATGCAAAATAAAAAAATAACAGAGGATAGTCTAAAATGACCATATCACCAGTGTGTTCTCATCAGTCCAGGGCTACAAGAAAAAGCCTAGTAATGCAGAGATGACATTGCTGGGTGATGCAGCAAGATACTGTCCTAACCTGGAGTACTTATACTGTTTCCATCAAATCCAGTCATGTAATAGTTAATAACAATACATGGGGAAAGCTTGAATAGCACTTTTTTCTATTTTTTGAGTACAAATTATGTGCTGTTACTCATTTACTGTCATCAGCAATAAAACTTCCTACTGAGTTTTAAAACCTTCACTTATATTTTAAACACCACAGAGTTGGCTACTATCAGAGGATATTATGAAGTCAAATACCGTGGTCCTTCTGTCAAAATCCTTACAAAATCAGTTTGACATTTCCATTCAAGTTCCCTGGCAATTGGAGTCCATCAATTTACTTTTCTGAATGTCCTCAATCTAGAAGTTTCCACTATCAAGCACTTCATCAGCATTTCTTCACAACCACTTTGCTCTCTTTGTGAGAAAACCTGAAAGAAGAGCTGGGAAAAAGCCCTCTTTCAGGGGCAGGGCCAGTCCATAACAGTACAATCATTAAATAGACCCTTTATAAAAAAATATCTTGCTCAAGTATTTGTAGAGATAACCTGGCCATTCATGTCCTGAAGTATGCTCTGATACGTTTGTTAGCGTATCTTAGAAAGTGAAACTGAGATGAAAGATAAAAAAGGAATTTAAAATGTTAGGAAATGTCTATTAAGTGTTAGGAAATAAAGTTTTGGTCCATGGTAATACTGCAGGTAGAACAACAAATATCCTATGATATGGAAGAAAGCCAGTCATGAAGTGAAAAGATGTTACCTGAGGTAGCTTCAAAGCAGGGAGAATTTTCTAGTTCTCCTAAAGACTGATGTTTAAGGTAATATATTATGTACTGTAATGTGTTATATTACCTGTCCAGCTACCTTTAGTTTTTCCATATGGAGTGCTGTATTTATGCAGATATTATTATTCAGTTGTTCAGATTAGTTTTATTACATCTATTCCTTCAACTATTTTGTATTTAAGATGTGCTGTATTTCTGGACATGTGGAAAGATGCAGAAGACTAGTGTGTTTCTAAAAAAACGACAAAACTGAATATAGTTCATAGTAAGTATGAAATGTAGCTAAGTACCAACATATGAAATCTTAGACTCAAAAAAGTCGGTAGAAAACCTATACTGAATAGACTTTGGACATAATTTCTCCCCAAAAATATTTTAACTTTATGCACAGAAGCAAACATATCCAAATATTATATTTGTCAGTACTCATGGAAAACTTAGTACTTTTGAACAGTTTTTGAAGTGACCATTTAGCCCTCCACAACTCTCAAATTGTTTCTGCAGTTAGCTTGGTTTCCATGCAGTTATTAATGATTTGTAAGGATTTGCAAAGGTAGGCAACAAAAAGATAATTTATTGCTGAAAAAAAGTTGTCTTGATAATTTGTTATTTATTTTTTTTTAATATTGCTGTGTTTATGTTCATCAGTAGGGAAAAACAGCAAAAAATCAACCAAACCAACAAAAACTAAAACACCAAGTCCTGACTGTGATTCTTGTGTGGTCATTCATTTTTTCCCCTACAGTATTAAAATAGCAACAGGGATCCATTTTGAAAAGAATTAATGGTATATATACAAATAATGATATGGAATGAGTGCCTAAATTCACGTGTGGTTTTGATCAGCTTGTGACCACCTGCCCATCTTTGTGCTTGGAGAAATGTAGAACTTATTTTGGCAGTAGGTAAACCCTTGATCTGATGTGGGCAGTAATTAGTTTACCACTTTCATGAAAGCTGTGATTAAGTGATTAAATCTGTGCTCAGGTACACAGGACTCACTTCCCTTTTCATTGATTTGTGCATAATCTCATACAAGTTGCTTTTCTCACTATGTCATTGTGAACTATACCTATTTTCACATAACAGATAGCAAAAAACCCCAACACGACATCCCCCACCCCACCCACTCAAACAAAAAATCCTGCCAGGCACCACAGGATGACTTCTTTTGTCTTTGAGGTTGGTACTGGGAAAAAAGACATCGATGCATTGATGGTTCTGGGAAACAATATGCTTCCCACTATCTCAACTCATCTTCAATGTACCCAAAAAATGCAGCTTCATACCTAAGAAAGAATCTATGATGCAGCATTGTGATAAAAGTAGTAGAGATATCCTTGTGGCTGTTTGTTGATATTCAGTTGCTTTGAAAATGGCAAGAAATGAAAAAGCTATAACTAATTAATGAACATCCTGTGCTTAAAACCAAACTTCCTGAAGGCCTGTCAGTAAGAAACATAGTGCAGTCAAAGCACTGGGTTCCTGGAGCAAACCAATAATTTTAATAGCTGGCAGTACTGGACAGAAAAATAACTATCAGTTTTAGTTTTAGTATCCTCTGTATTCTTAAATATAATGCTGTCTCTTCAGAAGTCAATACTTAATGTTACAAATTATTCAGATCAGTTTATTTCAAGTTTGATACATGCATAGTCCTTGTTTGGCTTAGAAGGATCATCATTTCCTTTCTAGAACAAAGCAGAAGAGTCTTCGGAAAACATGGGTTTTAACTTCTGACAAAGCATCACTGACACCATGCAGTCTATTGACACAGTATCTGTTTATGAATATCAGGTACATAATCTGTCATTTCCATATAAAAAGCTGTCTGAGGTAATAAAAACTGCTTTCAGTTTTAGTGGAAAATAGTGAAAAAAATGTTGGCTGCATTATATTCATAACAAACGACATCGATTATTAGGAAACAGGAATCAAAGTTCTTATGCTTTTTCAAATATTTCTACAGTACATGTTGGCCGACTAAAATGATAATGTCTGAGAGCAGATACAGAAAGGCACAGAGACTCATTTGGTATAGCTTTTGTTATTATGCGGTAAATGAGAATGTGATGTGAATGTACTTTGAGATTAAATGGTGATATGGTCAGCTGCTGGAACATAGGCAGGCATGACATTGATTCCATAGAGTATCATGAAAAAGTTCATTTTCATAAAATGAAATAGGATCTAAACCAAGACTTTTATTTCACTATTATCCTTTTCAAATTTGGGAGAGCAAGTAGGTGCTGTAACAGCTCAGGGTTCTAAAATGCAGCACTTGGTGGTGTGTAGATGGCCTTCTGTCTGCTTCAGTCTCTAATGTGCCCCTGTAGACAACTCCAAATGGTTCTCCAGCTATAGGCTTATATGTCCCATGTGATATATCAGCTCTTCAAGAAGCCACGCAGACATCAGACCTCTCCTGATTCTCTCAGTTAAATTATGGCCAGATGTCGCTGGCAACTAATGGCAATACTAAAGAATTCTGCACTCCTATATATATCTCCATATACAAGCAATCACCCAGCCAGTGGAAATTTTCTAGTGATACTAAAAGTGATCATTGGCATTTGGAATAAGTCATTGCTAAAATAGGTTTTTAAATTGATTTTTGTATTTAAAACTTATTCAGGAAAATGAATCTGAACTGAATGCGATATAGGAGTAGCTGGATACACATGACACCACAAAGGTCAATAAGAAGTCACAGAGTTGAAGGACCATTTGTTTGAATATACTTAATGACAATAATAAAAAAAAAAGATAATTATTAAAATTTTATTCCTTTATTACTTTGGTTAAACAAGTCCTTGGCCTTGACCATACATTTTGCAGGTTGGAATAAAAAAAAGAAAATAAACAAGATCAATCAAATGAGAGACACAGACGAACAGGATATTGACCTCAAATCTCTTCTCAGTCTACTCGGAGTAAATGGTACAGCATGTGAGAAATAGGAAAAGTCTTACTAGCAAAAATGTCACTTAAGCTGTTGAAGCTGTCATGTTGAAAAGAACTTCAGAAAAGTTATACGTGTATAAACTAAACAGGTGATGAATTAACAGCAAAACAAAACCAGCTCCCAAGAGAACACGTAGCTAAAAGAAGCAGAAAATAATATCTTCATATTCAACTGAAGTGCAGCAGAAAGGAACCTGCAAAATAGGAGGCCTAGTTCCTGGTCACTGAGTGTGAGGATCTGAGCTAGGAAGATGTTTATTGATAGAGTGATAAGGTAAACAATTAAGTTATTAATTGCTCTAATGTCTCACATGGCCTGTGAAAAAAATCTCTGGCTTGACAGATGGACTGTATTTTTGTCTCTCTTGATCTTAAGGGATCATATCTAAACTCCTAGCTGAGGACGTTATAAAGCTCCACAATTTCCAATTTCTAAAGGAAAATATGTAGGTACCTTCAACAGAAACAATGGGAGACGGACAAAATAGCGATGACCCGCTGTGCTAAAGGACAGACAGAAGAGATTATTCAACTGCTGCTACCACTCAGTAAAGGCAAGAATACTCCTTTCACACAGAAGCATTATAGTATTAGAATGAAACACACTGTAAAGGCATCAAACACTCAGCTGGTACAGGGATTCAGTGTCCCATACAGAAATGATGGTAAGCAGGCAATGAAATCTAGAAGATGGTCAAGAACCTAGACTAGCATTTAAGGAACCAAAATAGAAATAATCAGAAAGTATAAATGAAAATAGCAATAATCTCAACTGTTACAGAAAACTGAATAGAATAAGTTGATATTACTGGATTGCTTCACTACAGAGACCAGTGCAAAACTGAAGTAAACACGGTGAGTAATGAACTCCTGCCTAAATCCGAAAATGAACAACTGTATAATCAATGTGACAACAATGAGTCGACAATGAATCAACAGGAGTGAAGCTTTCCACTCCAGTATGCCAAATACGAGCAAATTCACAAAAAGATACCCTTTTAAAACTGAAATAAATTATATAATAATTATATCTCCATCTATTTTTGTATTACTTTATTACTTCCTCTAAAAGCAATCAGGAATTGCCATTCATTACCTTGGGAGGTGAGAAAAGAATGTCTGAGTGGTTGTAGTGACTTTCCACTGTGTTATGAACTGGAATTCAGCAGCATGCTGGTCTTCCTTGGAGTTTCTCTGTGATCTTTTGGCAAGTCACTTAATCTTTCAAAACCACTTTAAAACAAAAATAATGCAACTTTTATGATCTGTTTGTAGTTTGATGATAACAGATCTGTCATATTTGCACATACTGACGTGAAGATATTCAGGCTTAATGTTCCAAAGAAGAACTACCATGCAACCTTGGTGCCCGACACCTATGATAAAAGTAAAAAGTCTCAAAAAATGCCATTTACCAGGGGAAATACATTGATATTTGATAGAGCAGAAGGGCAGTCTTGGAACATATTTGCTTGTGTTGTGTACATTTAAGAGACATGGGTGCTAAATAGGAAATTATACATTCTAGTAGAGGTAAGTTTGTAGTTTTGAACATGTATAGAAACCTAGGGTGACTTTGCCTGAATGTTTTTGGGAGGAATGGTTTCCTTAATGTAAATCAGTGGCTTTTAGTATTATATTAAAATGTTCAAGCCCAGAATAAGAAAAGGTTAAGAAATCTAGTACAAGAGTCTCCTGTGAGCAGGGACATACAAAGCAGTTCTGTCTCTTGTGAGATGGGCGATTGTTCAGTTCACCATGTGATACGCTGTTTTTCAAGAGCTGAAATAACAATATCTGTGGGCAGATCTGTGGAATCTCTGACTTTTGGTGGTAGGCATGGCTAGAGGGAGAGGCCAACAGAATGAGGCGCAGCTAAGAAAAACAAGTCATAGCACCATATCATGTCAACTTAATTCAGACCTTAGTACCAGCAAAATTTAAAAACAGGAGTGAAGGAGGGCCATTGCAAGAGAAGAACCGCAGCCAGCTAACCACACAGTGGCTTCCTGGAGACAGAGACTATAAATTGGTTTAGTTCTGCTGTGAAAATTAGGTGTTCTCCTCTATTAAGCTTTCTGGTTAGAGTGTTTCTCTCCCGTTTAAATCTATATTTTTAACAAACCACTTTGATCCTACCTGAGCAAGGGAAAAATGAGTTCACTGAAAGTCTGAATTTTAATATTGTTTTCCCAAGTTCAGAGGATTTTGCCAGAGCTTTGAACCAGGGCTTTTTGTGGTGAGCTTTAGTTTCAGCCCAGCCCTTGTTGCCTCCTATCAAGTCAGATGGGAGCAAAAGCTTGAATAAAACAGAAACATACCACTGGCTTAGGAAAAATTATAGTGTCAAAAGCCAAAATATGCAGAATGACACATGTATTTTTGGTCATGCCCCACCCTGCAGATCCTGGTGTGTCTTCACTTCCTCCACACTGCTGTAGCACTTGAAATACATCTGGTGGAAAAGTCCCACTGGAATGGCTGGGGAGGCCAGGCTGACACCATGAGTCTTCGGTGTGCTGCTGAGTATAGCTAGCAGTCTGAGGAGACTCACAGCAAGCAAACCTTCTGCAAAAGTGTTCGGAGTGACACTGACTTTCCTCTAAACTACTACTACTAAGCAGTTAACAAGCATTACAGCTCTATCTATTTGGTGGCTTTTCAATGAGTAAAATAAAGAACTCAGGAGCACTGAAAATCAAATTTGCATCCTTTGATAAGCAGTAAGGAAAACTGCTAGAATTTATTGATGATCCGGTTAAAAGCCTTTCTTTCTGTCCCTGATACAGAGTGGAGACACAAACTTAAGAAAAGTTGACTGGGAAAATGATTTCACGAGGACGAAGACAGCTGTCAGCAACATAAAATATGTTTTCTTGTCTGCAGATTCACTTCTATTCTCTTCAGGGGCAATATAAAAGAGATCGAGAGCACCATCGGAGGTGAAGTCCAGCAAACTGCCACTCTGCTTGATGTATTTTCCTTCTCTCCTCAGGTCTGTCTACTACATAATTGGCAATAAATTGTTATTACTTCCCACTATGGCAAATCCCTTTGTGGCTTTTATGTAGTTTGGATAGACTATAATTGAGCCATAGAGAGAATAAAAATCAAAACAAGCATAGTGCTTAACTAGTATCAATAAGAAAAGAATATTAGCGACAATAATGTAAGGCCTGAAAAGGATTTTTGTATTTCCCCTAAGCTGTACAATATAAACTTTGGTCATATGCCACACCTTGGCCAGGTCAGTACAAAGAATATAGGTTTCTTTTTCTAACAGCACATGTTGTTAAAAAATGTATTTGCATCCCACCTGTTTGCAGATGTGTTGCCATTCTAGTGTAAGTAGGTTGTGTTAGCTGCTAGAAGTTAACAATAAGAAAATTATATCACCTAAGGATTTACTTGCTCTGCCTTATTGGTTCTTATGTGCCTTTCTCCTTTTTCCTCCACTTGTTTTACTCTTTGCTATCTTTATGTGTAACTGAATCTCTTAAAACTCTGAAGGCATATTTTAACATAAAGTTTTCCTATCTTTTTTTTGGTCAACTGGAATTCCTGCTGGATTTCTGAGTCTATCCCAGGTTCCAGAGATATTTAGAGAAGCTGTATTTACTAATTGAAGTAAAAGATAAACTGAAATAAACGATAACTCCTACATGCCCTCTCTGGTAATGCTTCATGACTTTCTTTGTTGGCTTTTATGTTGCTGAAAATGTGTTGGGATTTGTGCTTGACAGATTGAGAGAAACAAAGTAGAGACTGGAACAATTTGCAACATGACTTGAAATGATTAAACAGGTGGGGTACAGGTAATGAGAGGAGATTCCATAACAGTTGACATAAAGACCATTATTCAAGAAAAAAATAAACAGTGCAGAAACAAACTAAAGACACAGAGGGGAATATAGCAAGGCATCTAGACCTTGAGGCATCACAATTACAGAGATTTTTGGTTTTGCCAGGCCTTTCTGTCTCAGCCATTACTGTTGCACTTCCCAAAATAAACCCCCAAATCTTTGCTTGGAATGTTTGAAAAAGATCTAATGGACTTCTTCACAGAGTAACCTGACACTGGTTAACTTCACAGATTTAACCTGACACTGCAAAATCTGCTTGTACATAAGCCTTCTATAAAAGTACTAGGAGACTTTAAGGTCTGAACCTGTTTCTCCAAGTCAAGTCCATTTTTATCCTGTGAGGTCTTTGCTGTCTCTGTTAAAGTCTAATTCTGAAAACTATAATTTGAGTAGAAGAAACAAAGAAATTCTTCCTTGTTCGTACCAATGATGTCAGTAATTAATCTTTTTATCCTTACCAATCTTCTAGCGTACTGAGGCAAAGTCTTCCCTTTGCACGTATTCACAATGAGACTAAAGACAGAGGGGGAGAAAGAGAGAGCTCAGAGAGATTAGAATGTTCTCAGAAACACAAGCGTGGAGCAAATTTGAGGTGTGCTAAATAGAGGTGTGCCTGGAGAAAGAAGACTGCACTGAAGGTAGAATCCAAATCAAAGGAGTGTTCACATCTGCAAAAGAGCTGGAACATTTTTTCCAAAGCTAGGCCTGAATGTCTCACCATCTTACATAAAATGAAAGCCTTCTCACACCCTAAAGGTCCAGATTCAGCACAGTGCAAAGATGGTTTGAAGTCTTTTCAAAATATAAAAGAGAAGAACATTCTCCATTTGTAAGGTGTGATCAAAATATGCTGTTACCTTCCACATTACTTGTGGATAAATGTTCACTGGAGAGACGTGGAGCAATGTCAGACCAGATCCTGGGGTTTCTTCTGTTAATTTTTCTTTATTTAGGAATATGTCATGTTAAAGGCAAGGCACGTGAGACCTTTTTGAATCTTTTTTACTCACAATATCTTTACTGTTCAAATAAAACTGTTACTATATTAACATGTTTGCTTTCTAATTCTACTTGAAATTACCACAGCCTGATGAAAAGTGAATAATATAAACTAAGCTTCAACAAGAAAACAGAAAAGAAAAATAAAACTTGTAGTAAAAACTTTGTTTATGCACCTGCATTCATTTTCTGTCCACTTGATATACAGAGAAAACTGATTCAAAACTGAGTGAGCATTTCATCAGAAATCTGGAATATTGCCCATTGGATGCCTATAACCATACACCTTGCTGAGGTCCCTAATGTGTCTTCTTAATTCTTCAGTTAAGAATAAAGTAGTTTATGCATCAAAATTCTAGCAACAAGGTTTTTTGTCTTTCTTGGAGAGAGCCCCTGAACACAGCCCAACTAATTAAGGAAAAAAAAAAGTTATACAAATTAAATTTTCTTTTGTTATAATGAGGGGTATATATATGTACTGAAAGATTCTCATGGCAGAAAAGCCAGTATCTTTTATAGCAATGTATTACTTCTATCCACGGTGCATCTTGCTTTGCATTTGCTTTCGTGATAACAGGAAGGGAATTTGCTGTTTTTCAGATGTTATCAATGACAAAAATTTTTTTTATGAAATAGATGGTAAGATGTGGCTACTGTGACAACAGTAGCTAAGTATATTTAGTGATTGACATCATTTACAGTCCCATTAACCACAAAATAAGACTTCTAGGAAACTCATTACAGAAACATCAGATTTATTAAATCACAAGGTAAATATTTTGGGATTAAATGCTGATATTTTTATCCAGCTGAACAGAATTCTATTTTGCAAATGCTCCTATCACATCTTTTTAAACAACATTTGGCACTAGTTTCCATTCAGAATGCAATAAGGATTGGGTCTGCATCTTGTGAAATAACGAGGCATAAATAATTTTAAAAAAAGAGATGACAAGAAAAGTCCATATGAAGTTAAATAAGACACAATAAGAATTTGGAGGATAGGAGCATAAGAGAGTGGAGGAGACCAAAGCAGCTGTTGGAGGTATTTAGCAATGATAGGTCTTTATTTCAATGGACAGACGACTGGTTACAATATACAATGCCCACTTATGTCTTTGAACAATATCATAAAGCAACGTCTTTGGAGATTGTTATTTTTAAATTATATTTGTAATGCTAAGCGAAAGTAAAAATCACAACTTAATCATTCCTTAGTGTTATTTTAATTTTACTTCATCCTCATGGAAAAGAAGAAAAAATATTTTCTGATCCAGCAAAGACTGTGTCGTGCACTGGGTGATTTTTTTCCTTGGTAATGATTGAAATCATTACCAGAGTTCATAGAATAAGAAACTTGAAAGTGCTTTGACATGTCATCTAGCTTCTCTCCATAAATCCGATGAATTCTACAAGAATATTTGAGTGAATCCAAAACCCATTCCTTTAGTGAAAAAGTTTCTTCTGAAAAAAATCACCCAGTTCTGTCATGTGGCCTGAAGTCAGGATAAAACCAACATATTTTCCCCAGAAAGCTTGTGGTTTACAGAGTGGTCCCCCCAAAAATGACAATATAAAAGATGTGTTATTAAAGATGATAGTTTATAGGCTTTTCAGTCTGTAGGCCATCTAAGAGTTGATATGTGTCTTCAGCAAACAGCCTAGGTGACATTTATGATGTATCACAAATTCCTGCTCACTATGTCCCTTTGTTCTCAAGCAATGTAGAGAGGAATTTGCAGTATTTCTGGAGTCAAAGGACTTCTAATAGTTCTGAATCCTAGCTTGCTTTCTTTTTTTCTTTCTTTTTTCTTTTAATTTTATCTTTCCCTACTATGTTTTGATTTTTATTCTGATTCACCACAGAGATGTCACCAAGCTACTATACACTAGATATTTCCTCAGTGTCTAGTCACTAGCCCTTGAAGTGAAATAGAAGTAATGATTTCACAATAGTCAGAAAACAAAAGTAAACCACATCGCAGTTCTGTTCTGAACGTATGTGTTTCCTGTGCTTCCTACTATAAGCTTTCATAGGTTTATAGCACTCTGTCAGACTCTGCCTGGCTGGTTTTTGAATGGTCGTTTTCTAATGAAAACCGTTTATTTGATGTGCCTAACATTATCCTTTCCTAGTAAAATGAATCACTCAGTGCATGTGAACACAAAATTCTGCAGGGCTTCTTCAGATGTTTATGCTAAATGAGCTTGGGCAAATGATAGGAAGGGTCATGCAATGTGATACAGGTCAAAAATCTAACCACCGAAACAGCTATTATAATGATACAATAAACTATCATCTTTGCTGTATAAAGCAAAAAAACTGTGACATGTGAAATACATTAGTTCTCACAAGAAGACCTGTAGTAAAGATGACTATACCCTAAAATTTTGTGCAGACCATTTCTGCGTATGTGTGGCTTCCTTTCATGATAGATAATTATATGTTCCTGGACAATGTGGTAGTCCTACCGAGTGTCTAAGAACAACATATCAAGTCCAATATCATTGCCCTTGCAAAGTAGCAATGGCTGCAGGATAGAGAGTTTGCTATGTTTGAAAACCCCAACTTCAAACAGAGCTGTTTGCACTCCAGATATCAACATTAACTCAAAATTTTCTTTCAAATGGCTATAGCTTTATCAGCATGAAAATCTAATTCTCACAGAATAACTGTCTGCAGGATAACAGCGAAGGCAGGTAAACCTGTACCTTAAGCTGAATTTTAAAAGGAGATATTGTTCTACTTTATCATTCTTGATGGTACAGAGGACATGGGGATGAACAATGCAGAGACTGAACATAAATGTTAATGAAAAAAATGGGGAGAGATTTAGAAGAGTGACTTGCTTTTGCACCTGTGTGGATGTGTTTACGTACACCCACCTCAATATTGTAGCTTTATATAGCCCATACATAAGTGCTGTAATAACATTTGTATCAATCCATACAAAAAACAAAAGCTCGTAATTTGTAAAAAATGGTCATACAAAAAAAATATTACTTTATCTACGTATTTGCAGGACTGACTTTCTAAGTGTTTTTGAATTTTTGTACACCAGGTAGAATTCTCATCCTTGTGCTGTTGTAGCATTAAAATATACAGTTTATTCTGTCATAGAATCATAGAATAATTTGGGTTGGAAAGGATCTTTAAAGGTCATCTACTCCACACCCTCCTGCAATGAACAGGGATATCTTCCTCCAGATCAGGGTGCTCAGAGTTCTGTCCAACCCGACCTTGAGTGTTTCCAGGGATGGGGCATCTACCAACTTTCTGGGCAATCTTTTCCAGTGTTTCACTACGCTCATTGCAAAAAATTTCTTCCTATTTCTAGTCTAAATCTACCCTCTTTTAGTTTAAAATCATTACCCCTTGTCCTATCGCTACAGGCCCTGCTAAAAAGTTTGTCCCCATCTTTCTTATAAGCCCCTTTTAAGTACTGAAAGGCTGTGGTAAGGTCTTCCCAGAGCCTTCTCTTCTCCAGGCTGAACAGCCCCAACTCTCTTAGACTTTCCACACAGGAGAGGAGTTCCAGCCCTCTGATCATTTCTGTGGCCTTCTCTGGACCTGCTCCAGCAGGTCCATGTCCTTTCTGTGCTGAGGGCTCCAAAGCTGGATGCAGGACTCCAGGTGGGGTCTCACTAGAGCGGAGTGCACAATCCTCTCCCTTGACCTGCTGGTCACGGCGCTTTTGATGCAGTCCAGGGTATGGTTGGCCTTCTGAGATGCAAGTGCACATTTCTGGCTCACATCCAGTCTTTTTATCCACCAGTACATGCAGGTCCTTCTCAGCAGGGCTGCTCTCAATCCCTTCATCATCCAGTCTGTACTGATATTGCAGGTTGACCACAGCCAGGTCCAGGACCTTGCACTTAGCCTTGTTGAACCTCATGAGATTCACATGAGCCCACTTCTCCAGCTTGTCCAGGTCCCTCTGGTTGGCATCCCATCCCTCGGGTGTGTCAACCACAGCACTCAGCTTGGTGTCGTCTGCAGACTGGCTGAGGGCGCACTCAGTCCCATTGCCTGTGTCATTATAGTAGTATTATGTAGTGAAGATATAAAACTGTACTGGTCCCAGTACAGACCACTGAGGGACACCATTTGTCATCGATCTCCAAGCTGGATTTTGAGCCTTTGACCACTACTCTCTGGATGCAACCAGCCAGCCAATTCCTTACCCACTGAACAGTCCACCCATCAAGCCCCTGTCTCTCCAATTTAGAGAGAAGGATGCTGTGGGAGACCATGTCAAAGGCCTTACAGTAGTCCAGAGAGATAAAATCTGTAGCTCTTGCCTGCTCCACTCTTGTAGTCACTCCACCACAGAAGGCCACTTGGTCAGTCAGGCAAGACTTACTCTTCATGAAGCCATGTTGGCTGTCTCCAATCACCTGCATGTTGTCCATGTGCCTTAGCATAGCTGCTAGGAGGATGCATTCCATGATCAGCGCCATTTCAGTGAAGCCACCGAGGCAAAGAGCTCCGGACTGGAAAACTGCACCTAGGAACCATTTCCTAAAGCGCCAGAATCGCAAAGTCAAAAGCACAGGGAGGGAGAAGGCACCCCAAACCCCCCCCAACCCCCCTCAGAGCAGGCAGGAGTCAGCTCCTAATGAGTGGGCAGGTCTGACTCAGTGGGGGCGGAGTCAGCGGTGACGGAGGCGTGACCCTCCTGAGTACAAGAGCAAACCCTAGGGGGCGTGAGCGACCAGAAGCGCAGCGAACAGGGTGGGCAAACAGGGTGTGGCGCGTCAGAAGGGAGTGGCGCTGCAGTTGGTTCAGGCAGGGTGTGCAGGCAAGGCGGAGGCCCTCCCCCAGCTCATGAGGCAAGCTCAGGAAACTCATCTGCAGGAAGGAAGCTCAGCCATGGCACCCCATTGTCAGAAGGCTGCTTCTTCTCTGCTGGTCAGAAAGGAAGCCTCAACCCAGACTGAGGTCCCTGGAAAGCATGCAGCTGTCCAGGTCTCTGGCTGCAGCGAGTGCCACCAGC
>Ga0065711_1042970_pt1 | contig 15029 bp, 5 predicted proteins | sample Hoacrofraction12_FD_59098 | JGI IMG/M metagenome (GOLD analysis project Ga0065711, IMG submission 59098) | Hoatzin crop microbial communities from Cojedes, Venezuela - Epithelial fraction 12 v2 (version 2) | ecosystem: Host-associated > Birds > Digestive system > Esophagus > Crop | place... | reverse complement strand
CCCTTTAAGTACTGAAATGCTGCAATCAGGTCTCCCCGCAGCCTTCTCTTCTCCAGGCTGAACAAGCCCAACTCTCTCAGCCTGTCCTCATAGGAGAGGTGCTCCAGCCCTCGGATCATTTTTGTAGCCCAGAAGCATCTTTTAAAAAGAATTAATTTCACAACAGTCACAAACCCAAAACGTCATTAGGATGAGTAAGAAGGAGAGACTTAAGACAGGATTATAATAATAAACTAATAGGATTTTGCTGGCATGATGGAATTCCCATATATTAATCTAAAAAAAAAAGTATTTAGAAGTTTTCTAAACATTATTTAACAATAGAGTTAGCATTTCAGCAACATTTCAGATCTTTAAGAGCCACTTTTAAAGTACAGGCATCTCCTCCCGGTTCTGGGCAGCTGTACAAAGCAAACCTTCCTTCCCTGCGTCCTTAACATTTTATAGGTTCAACATTTTTAAACAACGGTTCTGCAATGACAAATGGTCACAGTTTGCAGACAGACGATTGCTTACTCCCGTGATAAGGTTTCCCCTCCTTCCTTCTTGCTGCTAAGCATACTTTACCCATTCTTTAGTATGTCTGAAGTTGACTTTGATTAGCCAATTCCTGCAATTCTTTAGTACATTATAAAATTAGAAATAAGAAGTCCTTGATGAGGTACACTACCTAACATGGCCCTTACTACAAAAACATTTCAGAATATTCAGCAAAACAAGATGTTTCTTTGAAGAGATAACTTACTGAAATAAAGAAGAGGGCAAGTGTTGGAATCACTGGCATATCAGTGAGATTAGCATTGAGTATTTGTGTAAAACTAGCCTCAGGCCAGATACATAGTCCAATAAAGAAGCAACGTCAAAAACTAGATCAGGAAAATTTCAACTAAATGCAACCAAAAAACCCACAAAAAACAAAACCCAAACAAAACCCAACCAACCAACACAAACCCCCATCCAACAAAAAACAAAGCCCCAACCCAAACATCCCAGATTTTGATAGATGGTATGGTCACAAGAAGTTTGCGGTGTAACATTTTCTCTTCAGTCAAGAGGAAAAGTAGGCAAGCATCCAAAACCCATGCCCAGACAAGCATTTCAGTCATTAGAAGGTTAAGAAATATTCTAAGTGTTGTCGATGAGAAGTAACAGGCTTTGTTTATATCCTCAATGTGAGCAATAATGAAAAGTGAGAAAGTACACAACAGCTGATAGAAAAAACCTGAAAAGGTTAGAGGTTTGGTCTGAGCTTTAGACAATTAACAAAGATGTCTGTAGATCTGAGACCAGGTACAGAAGACAGGTCTGGAATAGAGCTTGTAAGTTCAAGACATTATCAGACATCTACTAGGGGAAAGATGAGGGTAATAGAATTAATTCATGAGAAGTACAAAATATTGTATTGCATAAAAAAGTATTAGTTTTGAGACTTGGTTGGCTAACTACATAACTGGAGTCCTACAGTTTTAATTGTGGAGACAGCTAAAATTCCAACCTTATTTTAAAAGTTGGTTTTACATGGAGAAAATTTTAGTTAAGAAAGCCACAAATCTCATATACATTATCTGAAAAATTATGCCAAATAGGGAGCTACAGAACAAGTTTTGTACAGTAAAGTCCTTTGCAATTTTTAAAGTTTGCCCAGAATCACCTCAAAAAGGTAACCATACTGACAAAAAGGTTGTATTTCTAGGGACAAAAACATCCGTGAGGAGCAAAAGACACCCAACTAACACAGAAAGAAATTACACCTAATTACTATGCCAGAAATGCTGTAGGATAATCCTTTAACCTGTAACGATGAATCTGTCTTTACATAAAGCACAGCCAGCATTTATGGGTAAAAAACCCACTACTTAATGAGTTACTGTTTCATCAACAACTACTATTTACAACAAAACAACAGCTACTTCTTCAGTATTGTTTTGGTTTTTGCATATCCTAAAGATAAGGAACTCCTTGTAGCAGATACTTTTAAGTTTTCAAGTAACTAGCTGAGATCTGTAATAAAATAAAAATGATGTGCCAGAACACTTAATTTTCCAGACTTTTTAAATACGTGCACGTAATGACACTGGAAAAAAGTAACTCACGTGATTGAATCTCCTGGTGAAAGCAACAGCATTTGGTGCAGAACTGTATTTCTCTTTTTTATTCCAGCCACAGCTTGCCAGCTCCTGGGACAACAAGGATGAAATTTCATTTTTTTTTAATTTGTGCATAACACATGTTCAGAGCCAAGGGCACACAGAGAGACAGAGCTTGAAACTTTCAAAATAACTCAGACCCGTAATACATAGAAGTAATATAGTTACACTTTTTCCGATTTCTTTTGTAATTCAAGATTCCACAAGTGTCATTTCTGAAACGTTTTGAATGATTAAGCAGTTGTTCTTTTGTTGAATAAATAGGGACTTTTTTTTTAACTTCTGCTCTCATTAAAAACCAGTGAAATAATTCAAGATCTATTTTCTTACCATAGAAAATCCTGCTTTAAATGCGAATCTGAGCTCAGTAGAGCAGCATGTTCTTTTGTTTTTAATTGCTTTCTGAAGATATTTGAAGTCTGCTGAGATATTTGAAGTCTGCTGAGAAGATATACCTCATTAACAACATCTAGACATGTCCCATTACTTTAACATGGCATGTTGCATCTAAAAAAGTACCAAAATTGCCACATTTTGTAGCAACAATAAAAGAAACATTATTTCCAGTCTTCCCTTCCAAAGGAGCCAATTTTAAGTTGAACAATCAGCACTTAGGCAAATAGTTTTGTGGAGTAAAAGGGACCAAGCTGACCTGCTTAAAAAATATAAAAAAATAAATTGCATAGTTCCTGTACTTAACAACAATCTTAAATCGTAAAGTCTGAAAAAGCATTACCTATAACTACAAAGTTACAATGCCTCTTATTTGTCTGTAGAACTTAGTCAGTAGTTGGGCAACTACACCGTATTCCTTGGTATTTACCACCACCTAGTTTCAAAAAAGCAGTTCTAATTGAAATCATAAAAAACTAAATGTACCCATGAGTTCTTTTATTTGTATACAACAGCATACAGAATAGAAGCAAATATATACAGCATACAGGACACAACCTATTCCAGTGCTACCAAGAAAAACTAATCAGAGACAGCTTAGTATCCGTATGTGCATTTTGTAATTAACTTGAACCTTTTCTTTCACCTCCTGCACACAGCTTCTCCATCTCACTTGCAAGACCTCTCTCACCAGTACTTTCTCTTGACTATGGACTAAAACAAAAGCAGTTTCCTTTTGCTGCCTGTCCACAGTTTCTCAGCATTATCACCTGCTCAGTCTGCTGCAGGGGAAACCCAGTTTTTCACAATCCTCTTCCACCTTGCTAGAACCTGATTGCCTAAAATCATTGCCCTTGACACTGCTCATCCCATCACCCTAAGATGCCATCAAACAGAAGAGCAGGCACCAAGGATTTGCCTTCACTGCATTTGGTCTGCAAGAAGTAGGGTACAGTCCTAACGAGCACGGACCGGACTCTGCACACACTACCACAATACATCACACTAAATTTGCTGAATTGGAAACTGGAATTCAGAAATCATTCTTATACTTCTATACAAAGATTCACTTCTTTGCTAATCAAAGAGACCATGCCTCCTACTCCATTACTCTAATTCAGGCACGGTTCTTAGATCTTCATCTAGAATTCCACTTTTTCTGCCACAAGTTTTAAACCTTCACAAGGATTATTTCCTTAGTCTGCCAGTCAACTCAAGCACAGGAGTTACCAATTTCTTCTTTTCTGTAATTTATTTAAAATGAGTTGTAAGACTGAAAGGTTTAGGATCAAGAATACAAAAGCCAAACTTTCTCCATAACTCATTTTCTATTCCCTTCTGAATCTATAGAATTTTATTTTCCTCAACAAAATACTACAGGAGCACTTAAATTATAAATGTACCACCTGGCAGAAGGAGAGACTGTGCTTCTACGGGTAAAGTGAAAGTTTAAAATAGGAGAAGAAAAAGCAAGGATTAATAGTGGAACCATTATACAACTTCAGAAGAAGTGGAGATGAATATTCAATAAGGAAACTTTTTTTTTCACTGCCTAGTCTGTGAAGAAAAGAAGATGAAGAAGTTAAAGGCAATAACCCAGTAAAGATTTTCAATGTGAGTACATATGGGTAAATAATCTTGGAGAATGTATTAAAATATGTAAAACAAGTAATCAGATTTCCCAAGAAAAGCAAGCTAATGTGTTCTGCAAGGGGACATCTGGCATTTAGCTCATGTTAACTTCGCCACCAGCAGCACAACCGAGCAAGTCTCTGCCTACCTTTTGCTTTATAGTCACTGCTCCCTAGAAAGCCACAACTGCTACGAGAAAAAGAAAACAAGAAACAACACACCACTTGTCATTCATGGGGAATACAGGGAAATCATATGATTGACTTGGGGAACTCAGTTTTTTTGTTTCCCAAAAATGAAAATGCAAATTGGCTGCTTTCACACAGACTGAAGTTCATGTAGCAGAGGTGTGTTCTTTACCGCCTTTCTTATACTGCAGCCCCCAATTATTAATTAACAAAGAAACAGTAATATCTTCTACTTTATTTTCTCAGAAGTAACCTGCAGGCATTTTGAATGATGCAGAAAGGTGGTTTCCAGTATCACGTGGAGTGCTACAGTCTGCTTAAAGCTCAGGCAGAGGATCCTGTCACTATATACCAAGCCAGGGCAGCTGTTCAAGCCCATGCTTCTGGCTCAGCCTAGATGTAAAGTGATCTACTGTACCTTAACCCTGAGTTACAAGGACTATGCTAAGCTCCCTGTTCATTTTTTTTCCTAAGAGCATGAAACAGGCAGTTACAGTGGGTGATGTGTAGGAACTCTAGCACACATGTGAAACCTTGGTAACTGTGGCAAATTTGAATACAGGCAAAAAGAATTATATTTATTTGCTACAGGTACAGGCAAAAGGCTGTAGAAGTATACAAGTGTGTGCTATGAGTATGTTAATTGATTTTGATGCTAAAGGAAAAACTACTATGTATCACTCTAGAAAGTGTTATTCAGCTCTGTTAAGACAAACAAAATTAAATTCTGATACTTTTTAAAAAAACAACAATATTTCAAGAAAATATTTTAACACAATGAAGAAGATGCAACAGTAATTTAGATAGTCAAGAAAAACTGATATTTGAAGAATACTGCTCACACATGTCTTAAAGATGGTGAAAATTAATTTCCAGTTCTTTTAAAAATTAAGTATCTTGGAATAAACCTTTGAGAACCCCTATTTGCAAAAACAAATGAAAACCCATTAAATGCTAGAAATATTCATTCATATCTCATTCTACACAGTTTGGGAAATGGACTGAGATTCACAGCCTGTGCAGCAAAGATTGCTGTAATTCATCAGTGAATCTAGAATAAACACCCAGTTTTTATGTCTTGGCACACTGGGAAAGAGGTTGTTCATTATCTCCCACAACACATGTGGATGAGAGCTGTGAAATTTGATTCTAAACATAGTATCTTCTAGCACTGATATAAAAAAAAAAATCACAAATTCTATCAACGCCTTTTAGACACTCAAAGCCTCAGTTCAGAAGCCCTTTTATACAGGTGAAATCAGCTCAACATTGTTTTGGTTTCTAATTACAAATTCAACAATGTTTGAGTGCAAACGTCAAGGTACATGTAAAAGATTCACAACCTGACTGAAGGTGTGCATATGGCACACAGGCTGGTAGATAATTCAAAGCAGCTCAGGAACCTACACCACTTCGTTAATCTGCTGTCAATCACCTTTAGGCAAACTAAGTGTTTCATGTTGTCTTCCCCTTCTGCAAAACACGAGGAAAGCATTTTAATTGTCTTTACCTTCTTCTGACCTGAGAGTTAATCTGTACACCCCTCTTCCATAGAGGATTAACACAATTCAGAGGCACATCAGATACAAGAGGACAGACCTCTGCATACCTGTGAAGCAGCACTGATGGACAGATAATACTTGCACACTGTCAGCGCCTTCAGTTGCTTTTGCCCAAACACTGGACAAGGGTCAGAACAGCTGCCCTTCCTCACACAGATATTTTCCAGTGAAGGCATCATGTGAATTTTTCTTCTGCAGTACATCCAGATTTCTTAAAATTAATTTATTTCTAGATATATTCACCTACTTTCTCACAGTCTTCCTTTTAGAGAAGTTTCATTATTTTATTCTGCTTTTCCCCTTCATGGTTTACAAGGAGTTAGACCAGCCAAAGTTAAGTGTGCTTTCATGACAGTTCTTCTCACCTACCAGAGACTTGCTGTAGGTCTGCTCACACAACATAATCTGAGATACAGAAGATAGCATTAAAAGAGCAACAAATTATGAGGTATGCAGCATTGGATCAATGGCACTGTATCTAACTTGCTTTCTTGTGGTTGTTACACAGCTGACTGCTCATCCTGTGCAGTGCTGGAAGGGGACTGCAAAGAATAAACTACCATCAAGCTCAAGCGGTGGAATTTCTTTATCTGCAGATCACTAGGACAAGGTTACAACTAGTTAAACTGGTGTTTTTATTTTTCAATATTTGAAACTCAGTGTAACTAGAGATGAGGCACTGCATAAAAGCACCCACAGCTTATGCAACTTCAACAGTCAGGGGCTGGGGGAACCCTACATAGCAGTAAAGTTTAACATTAGAAAAAGTACACAAACACACATGCGGAAAACATTCAAAAGAATCAGATAAAAGAGTAAAATACTTTAAAATTTTGGAAAAGAGCTTCAAAAAAGAGAGATTGTATTAGAAGATCAGGATAAACATATTCTGCCAATCAAAAAGACTCTAAGGATGCCCAGGAAAAAAGCCAGAGAGATCAAATTGGAGGCTCTTTGAAGGATTTAAAAAACCACACAACCCCAAACATAAAACACCCCCTAACAAAACCCTAAAACACCCACACAAATCCACACGAGTTGAGAAATAAGCTTGCTGAAATCATAAAAGCTAAATCATTACAATGTTTTCAAGTACAGATCAAAAAGAAGCCTTCAAAAAATCTGTGGGTACACAAATGATGAAATCAATCACAACCAAGAGATTCAGCAGGTTTCTCCACTTGAAGCAAAATATTCTTCAGCATGCCACAAGAGTGACATGACAAAAGCCTGCTACCAATAAAATATCTTATGATAGTCTACAGGTGACTGATTAATTGGCAAAGACTTCCACACTACTGATAAAGTGGCCAATAAACTTAAACTTTCAAAAGTGCAAAGCAATGCCCACAGGAAAATGCTAATCATAGAGAAATGAGGATAAACAAATTCACTATTTATTATAGTCACTGTGAAGATTCTGGAAACATTGGTTCAAGTCAGGCTGTAATCAGAAAGGAAGATGGCATTACATAAAAAAAAAAACCAGACAACACAAATCATCAATATATTATCCCAATATGTAAACAGATCACACCCATTCTGAATACAAGATACCATTACAGCCATTTATCTTTTTCCAAAAAAAGAGATGACCCAGTTAGTTAGGGGAACACAGGACAGGATGAGGTACAGCAAGAAGTATCAGGAGCTAAAACCTAAAACATTATGATCAGAATAGTCAAATCAAGATATTTATCATTCAGTAGCATTAAAACCCAAATACTTTATTTCTAGCACTAGCTGAACATATACAAATTTGAATACTTCATTCCTCAAACAATTAGTTCCAGATATTTGTGTTATAAAACCATATGCTTTGGAGCTGGGACAAAAATTAAGATTTATTGACACATTTACACTTAGCAATTTCAAAATTCATACACCAGCAGAACATTTTCATGAATGAATTTGAAAACAAAACCAATGAACTACTTACTTCTGGCTGAATCGCTTTAAACACAGGGACATCCATTAGCGTTATCTGACCCTGAAATAAAAAAACAACATATAAGTTAAGCTGAAAATTAACTTTGCATTGCATTAAGTTGCTGTGCTGCATGAGAACTGTAATTGTTTGATTTTCCTTTATTATTTTACTTCCATTTTGTAGCTAATTTCAGAGGTTTCAGCTTCTGCCACAGCGCTGTCCTGCAAAACCAGAGAACAAAGTGCTCCAAACTTTACATTTAATAAAATAAACAAATTATGAAAAATTATTCTCAGGAGCATAATCCTGCACTTTCATATGCAAGTTGGAGCTTGAACTCAGAAATACTACATAAGAAGCTATCGAAGAATACAAGGAACTAACTTCTGATGCTCACGGGCAGTTTCTCTTCAAACTCTGAATTTCAGTCTAGGTGTTACACAATTCTACTGAGACAACCCTATGAATTTTTCAATCAATACATGAACCATATTTGGACAAGTAAAGTAATTGTTCAGTTGCACAGCAACAATTAAAATTGAAGACAGCCATCTCACTTCCACCGAGGCAGAACCAATAAGCACATTTTCATTCCAGGATGTCTATTTAGCTTTGAAAAGGGTAAAGAGGAACTCAGAGCCAAAGATCAGGTTTTGCATTTTGAAACACATTCACAGAGCTGTATTTTAAGCGTATAGTTTAGGATTGCTGTCTGCCTACGTATCCAAAAGAAAGAAACCATCTCTTTCAAAGCGTGTGTAGGTAGCCAAGATATACTCGTGCCATCCGAGTCAGGCATCACAAATATCCTTTTAACAATGAATCCAGAGACTTTTTTCCGTTTCCTCAGACGCGAGCTGCATAGCTTTATTCCCGTTTCCTTGAAAACGGCGATTCCTCCACTTATACGCTCTGTGGTACACATGCTGACAGCTTTGTGACTCTCACAAACTGCAATGTCAACGGAGTGGCATTGTTGGATAACAGAATAGCTTCTCCGATAAAGTCCATCTTGCAGAAAAAATTTAACTAGGATGCTCCAGTTGAAAGAAAGCAGGTGTAAAGAGATGGACCTGTTCTAATGAGAATACCTGCTCTAATGAGACAAGAAGTGATGCATTTTGCCAAAGATGACCTAATCTTCATTTTGTAGTAAATCTCCTTGACTTCTAAATCTATTTTTAAGTATGATTTCTAGCAACTAAATATGACCATAAAAAAAAAAGATACCTATCAGTCCAAATTTCTGTAACCAACACACTGGATACAATCTGGTACAACAGCAATACAACATCACAGAAGTAACAAGTCCCTTATGAGTTTCCACTTTAGAAACTTTCTTGCCTGGCCTCTGTATTAATTGGCTGCTCCTTCTTGCGAACAATAGTATTTCAAAGCTGTATTAGATTTTTCTAGTCTTGGGCTAAAGTGAGATTAAATGAGACCAATTAAGTGAATCCACACACTCCACTACAAATAAGACAACATACACTCAGAAACGTGCACATCTGAACACCTTTGTTAACAGTAAATTCTGTACAAACTTTTACATAAACCAGACATTCTTGGTCCTGTAACAAAAATACTCGCATGCGGTATGTGGCATATGATTTGTACCTGCCACTCGTTAATACCCATAAGCTATTTAAATGCCAACTTAAAAATTAATCTCCAAACTATCTTTATTAAATGTGGTTTAACAATCAACTGATCAGCTGCAGCATCTGCCTCGACAGCAAATTATACTGTACCTCAAAAGTTTAAATGAAGTCAAGGATATCAGGCAGACATACCCCCCCAATTTGTTTTAAGCAGTAGGGATTCTTAAGAACAGAAAATCAGGAACAGAGTAAGCCAAAACACCCTTTACTTTCAACACAACCTCTCTATTCCCCTGCACTCATAGCAACTACAGTAAAATATATATTATAAACTTTTGCCAAAAACAGAAGATGCCTTCCAAACTGAAAGCAACCTTGCTAACTGAAACCATTCTATTCTTTTATTATGAGGTCTATGAAGAAGTGACTTTTTCTTGAGGGAATAAAAATGGTTTCTTTGTCAAAATTTAAGACTTTCAGCTCTTTTTTTTTCTTTTCTTTTAAGATCAAGGTCAAAAATGCAGAAATCTTCACATAAAGCCTTTTTTCAAGAGGAGTAGTCTTGTCTTGCCACAAGAAGTACTGACAGCAACAAGCCATTCCCAGCAAGCGAAGTGGACAAATATGTGAAAGTGCGCCCAGGCAACATAAAATATTCCAACAGTGGTTAATGAAACTTTGCTTTTGAAGCATTTTGAATGCATGCACAAACAATGCTGGTAATTTTTTGACCAATTTCCCATCTTTTCCTAACCTGAGCAGGTTATCTGGCAGAAGACAAGGACCCCTTGGACAGTGCTAGGAGTACCACCTTGCCAAAAGCCACAATATGCTTGACAGTGCTCTGCTATAGGTTAAGGACATAGCTGGATCTTCACATTGCAAGCAGCAGGGCATCAGAAACTTCTAAACATGTCATAGCTGTCATTCTGGGTTATGTGACCCTGTACCTGGGTAAGCAAAACCAGCTTCATCTTGGCAATTCAATAGTATGCCCTCTTCTTTGAGATATCTCCGCATAAGGCTCTTTTGGGGAAACAAATAGGCAAGGCATGTCTTTACTGGGGCGGGGAAAGACAACTGACAAGCAGGGGGAACAAGATTTATCTCCAAAAGCATGATATTTAAGAAGGGGGCAGGGAAAATTTGGCTAACTAATTTCTGGAGTTAAAATGGACTTGAAGCTAATAATTAACACATGTTCAGAGAACCCTGATCCTAAAGGTAGCTGAGGCCCAAATTTGCTTATTTATTTCTAAATCTGACTTAAAAGTTTAAGATGTTAACTTCAGAAAGTCTAAGAAAAGGGCTTCCCTATGAAGGCAGCACTTCTCTAAACACAGAAAGTCTGTACCACTGTGTAAGACAAACTTGCCTGATATTTGGGGGTTGTGTTATTTTGAACTCCCCACTCACCAGGAAGAAGCAAATCTATCCCAGTTCTGTAAACCACCTAAGCACATATCCGTGGCTGTGCAGGCACAAGCACCAGGCGATTCCACTTTCTCACCTGCAGAGAACACTCAAGAGACAGAGGGACAGAAGGAAACTGTGGATTCATCTCTCTCACCCGATCCAATCCCAACCATGGAACAGCCACACATTACAGCAAGAGTTAACTCCTATCTTTGACTTCCAAGGTGAAAAACCCAGTCCTGAAACACCAGCCATAGAACTCAATCTCTAGTCTCCTGTTTGTCTCCTGAAGTATACCAAGCTTTCTCAGATATGTATTGTTTTAGGTAAATATGTGGCTGAATGAACGTATTGCTATGCTTCCCAATAAAAGAAATTAAAAAGGAAATTCACTGGGGTGGGGAAGGTGAAACAAAAGAATGGGCACGTCAATGAAAACTGAATATAGTGTATATTAAAACACCCTTACGAAAAGACCAGGCATTTAAATAGTTATTAACATTTCACTGCAAATCTTCCTCAACAAAAAAAAGATTACAACAACAGCGCAATAAAAATGAGCCAGGAAAGTGATTCATTGTTCACACACAAGAGAGAATGCTTAAAAATCGATGTTGTCTTTCTTCCCAGCCCTCCATAGTCTGTCATCTTCACCAACCTGAACTGCCTTAGCTAAATTAGAATATTATTTGTTCCAGTAGTGACTCCTAAACCAATTATTACTTCAATAGTAATAGGATCAATACCCACTATTTATAAAACCAAGACAGTTCTTATAACTTCACATCAGAATTCACATATCAAATCAAATGCATACATTTTCAATAGGGAATGGTATATTAACACTGGTGAAAAAACCCCCCACACGTCAAAGATCAAGATTAATGCTCATCACTAAAAAGATTATGAATTGCTATTAAGAATATTACAATATTAAAAATGCAACTCTAAGAACTAAAAGATATCCAGTACGTTTTAACAGAGAAACTTCTTGATTCTAGCATCACGTAGATATTAGGCTGGGGGTATTTGTCCTTGTTTGGTTTATACATGTTGCTGCTTTCATTAAAAGTAGTATCTACAGTAACACATTACCACTTCAAGTAACATCCCTTATCAAGGTTCCTTTCTTAGGGAGCTAGCAATTTCCATTAAGAGTTCCAAGCACTTAAAAAACTGTTCACAATTCAAAACAGGCAAGCAACCGATAGCTGAACACCTAAGCGGACGGGTAAGAAGCCATTTGGGATTGTAGATATGACAGTGTACCTAAGAGTTTAAAAATATCTTTAACAAAAAATCTTTTAAACATTAACTTATTCATATTTATAAGTCTAACGCTCAACTGATTTTTTACCATTTTAAGGATGCTTGCTCACTGCTAAGTAAAAAATAAAGCAAACTGAAAGGTTAACGTTCTAATTAATTGCACTTGAAATGACAAAACTTAGAAAATAATTTATGATATGTCATTGATCAACACTTACAAAAAAGTAACTTCTGCCATGACCAAATCATGAGCAATTTAAACCCCAATAAGTAAGGCGCTAATTTGGTTTCTGCAGCAAAGAGATACAAAGCACTAACTTTTCTCATTCCAGCTACTTAACCCAGCCAATACAAATTCCTGGATAGCACCCTCTCCTTAATGTGGTCTAATGTTTTAATAGTCAAACAAAAAATTGTCAGTGTTCACATCAACTTGCTACATGAAGCAAGGCAACTACAACTGTTTTTGAGTTGTCAGCTCGTGTATAGCTCAGTTGTCAGCTGCATATATTTAAAAAAATATAAAATCACATGTGCGTTACAAAACCTTGAACAACTTCTTGCTCATCATTTAAATAAGCATCCTGATTACACAAAGATAGGGAAACTTGGTATTTTCTACCTTTCCAGAAGTCTGTTGAGTTCATTCATATACATTAAAGACCTTCTTCATTGCTCATGTAATGAAAGAGCTGAATGGAAATTTTTTTATGTTTACCCAAGATCCTAGATAACAATTCTAGAATATGATTGGAAGACGTATGTTTTTTAATGTAGGACTAATATTTCTCAATCCTCATTCACTTGAACCCTATAAGGCAAAACCATATTTTAAAAACAGAAAATGATCATCTTGCAATTAAGACACTGGAATGGCAGTTGGAAAGATCACTTTTTACCCCCCTGGACAGCCACTGGAGCTTTCGCATGAAGTTCAAAGATCTTGCCTGGGGACAGTCCCCAACAAAATATTTCAGCTCTCCTGTGTGTTGAGATGCCGGACTTGTTAACTACTACTTCAAAATACTAAACTTACTAACAGACAGCTTCATGTACAGATAAAGAGATTTACCTCTTTCTCAGACAAGGCTGCCAGGCTAGAAATTTTACAACCAGATGATTAAGAATACATCTCATCGCTCCTTTTTCAGGAATATGGAGAAGCTCAATGAAATAAAATTTTCACATATTCGCCAATTCCTTCTCTGTTTTCTATGAACACATAAGGATTACCTTCCTTCCATAAAAATCTAATATAAGAACTTCTAGCTGCAGTTAACACCACCGCATTGAGCTCCTCTCCATTCTGCTATATGAAAGTTCCGATTTGACCTGGACTATAATCCCACCTTTCTAGTCCCTAGACCTTCTCAAGCAATGAACTCCTCCTGCCAGGCTGCTTGCTTGTACTACTTGTTTTCCTGCTGTGTACCTACCATGAGGACAGTGCACTTCCCATAGAGCTCCCCGCCAGAGACTCTCACTGTAAAAAGAAAAACTAAATTTGTCTGAAAAAAAAAAGCCTACATTGTGGTTATTGAAGAATACTGCCACAATCTGATTTTCCTTGAACCCATGTTGGTTCAAGCAGCACTTCATAAACTGTTCCTTAACCTGAATTTTTAGAAGGAATTACATTTAAGCCTTCCAACTTGGCTTAGCACTGTCTCACCAGGCTGCCAGAATAATTTTCCTCACTGAAAAAATAGCTAAGCCTCTGTTAAGCACTGCATCAGTAAGAGAATAATTCTGCTGTCCAAAATGAATGCTGGGGGACTGAAGTTCCTGTGTTGAAACTCTACTTGTTTTCTCACAAATTTCGCTCTAGAACTTTTATCATTAATATTTCCTCCCATTTCTCACTGGGAGCTTACTTATTCTCTAACATTCTTCTCTAAAATAAAACTAAGGAACACATACAAGCAGATATCCTTTTTCATCAAAAGCTCCTAGGACCCAGTACTTCACTTTATTCAAACCGCTCTCAAATGCAGCAGACAGACTTGCCTCAAGCTCCCTGATCCACCGACAACCAGCCTCGGGAGAGTCCAAAACCAACACTGCTGCCCGGAACTGGGCGGCACAACCCACACCAGTAGCTGCGCAGGAACTCGGGAGGGGATTGTGATTCTGCCAGAGTCACGCACAAAAGAGAAAGTTCTCCTGTGGGGGAACCCTGGGACAGAGTTTAAGTTATTTTTGTTCTGCTCAAAGACAACTCAAAAAATGAGTTTGTTGAACCCCACACACCTCAGGACCTGTTTCTACTGTTTTATTACACATGCAATGTGTTCTACAACTCTTGGGACCTGCTTCATTTACAAAACACACTCTCATGCTCTTTTCTTATACATAGATAACTTGATACTTAACTGTCACATAAGAACACCTGAGAAATTCCTTGTTTCGCCAAAACATTTTAAAAATAAAACTTTATTTGTATACTGTTTCCAAATTGAGCAATATTCTTTTTTCCATCACCCATTTGGCAAAGCTTAACTGGAATCAAAAAGAAAAGAAATACACAAACATCTTAATGCAAACTCACTTTGTAGCGCTTTCAGAGACCAGGGTGAAGAATAAAGAATCCTTCTTAGATAACTTGGTGGAAAAAAAAGCAATGGATTTATACAGCTGCACTTCCCTTAATTCTACCTCAAATATTTACACCACCGTGGCTAAGTTGAAGTATAAAATGGAAAAGTGAGTCAAAAAGTAATAAACAGTCAAATAATTAAACAGTAGCAGTCTAAGGAATAGAAATTTACTGTAAAGCAAAAAAATAAATATTTCTTCAACCTGAGGTTCGCCAGCATCTTAATTTGCAACTCACGTCCCCAAAGCATTTTCCTTCTTTCTTTCAGCCTCAGCAGCTCCCCCCCCCCCCCCCC
>Ga0065711_1042969_pt1 | contig 15029 bp, 5 predicted proteins | sample Hoacrofraction12_FD_59098 | JGI IMG/M metagenome (GOLD analysis project Ga0065711, IMG submission 59098) | Hoatzin crop microbial communities from Cojedes, Venezuela - Epithelial fraction 12 v2 (version 2) | ecosystem: Host-associated > Birds > Digestive system > Esophagus > Crop | place... | reverse complement strand
TACCTCCGATCTTGACATCCCCAACGAGCTCACTCGCATTGGTGACTACCAGGTCTAGTATCGCATCCCCTCGGGTAGGGGTGCTTATTACCTGGCTTAAGAAGTTGTCTTCAATGCATTCTAGGAACCTAGAATCATGTGAGCATCTTTCTTCTAACTAGTTTTCCTTAGTTTCTTCAATATTGCTAGCACCTTAATGTCTCACCGCTTGAGAGGGAGCTCAGTTCCTCCCCTGCTGCCCCCAAGGGCTAAAATAACTTATCGTGTACTAGATTCAAAGATTTTTAGTTAGACTATATGAGACTTAATGGACTGCTCTATGCGGAATATTAGATGAGATGATGTAATAGTCCCTTCTGGCCAAACTCTGCTTAACTGTTTCATGGCTACTTGGAAAGCACTTCCAACTGAAAGCAGAAAGACTGTGAGAGAGTAGATTAAGACTTACGGTATGTCCAGGAAGTTTCAAACCGACTTTAACAGTAGCAACCTTCCTTTTCTCAGCTTATCTCTTGCCAGGACATTAGAAGTCACATTTCTTTAAGCGTAGTGTGTATTTGCAGAGGTTTGTGCTAAGGTAGTAATAAAATAATTACCCATTAATAATTCTAGAGTACAGAGAAGTCAGATAATTTTTCATAATGTACTTACTGGTGTAATAGTTGAACAAATTTGCTGGATATGATGATTTTTGAACATTCTTTTCTTACTATTTTCTTATGCTTGTTAGCAACATATTGCTAACATTCTTGATAAATTACCTAGAGTGGTTTCAAATAATTCTGTCACTTTGGGGGGATTAATTTATGCTGTCAACTGTTCAGCCACTCTGTTTGCCTCAGTAATACTTAGAACTGATGGATGATTAACATTTAAATAGTTGCAGTTTAAGCAGCTACATTATTCTTCTGACTTCTGGAAAAGAAGTTTTCTTTAACTTCTGGAAATACTTTTTATCTTTTATGCTTGTGTTACAAATAATTGCCCAGAACAAGTGACAGATGTTTTCTTTTTGCTTTAAGTATATGTATCTTTCTATGTGAGTAATTCTGTTTTACTAGTAGTAATATAGATTAATAGTAAACATATAGGTGTATTGATAAGTACAGATCCTGTAGTATTATAATAACATTTCGCCAGATTGTAGTGCACTAGATCAGGTACTAGAGCTTCAATTCATTACCTACAATTAAATTACATTTAGAATTTTTCATCATAGCTTAATCTTTAACTGCATAAGTTCCAAATTGTTTTATACTAGTGCTAATTCACATAAAGTGAGATAGATTAGGTGATAACCCCATATAGGTAACTATAACTGTGTGAAGTCATTGGAGTGTAATTGCCCTCTCCCTACTTTCCCCCCCTTCTCCATAAGAATATTGATAGAGACTTCTAAGAAGCTGTACCATCCTAAAAGGGACATAAGTAACAACAACATGCCTGCTGTGGCATCTGTACCTAAGGAGCTGTATCTCTGTACTTCGCTGAAAGATCTCAACAAGAAGACAGAAATAAAACCTGAAAAGACGAGTACAAAGAGGTATATATCTTTTAATTGATTCTGGATTAATATTAGAAATATTAGTGCTACTCTTCTGAGCAGATTGCAGAACAACTATGTTGTGGATCTAAACCTCCTCAATTATTTCTGTTAGATATAAAATCTTTGATAGTCTTATGTATAGATCTCTCACCTGTCACATCAGATAAGCTTACTGCCTACAGGAGGTGGCTTCACATATGATGATGCCCATGAAAATTTGTGTACTTGGAGAAAAGGCTACATAAATGCAAATTCTTAAAAAATGGTAAAAAGTTTAGCAAATGTGTGAATAGAAAATATTTTGCCTCTAGCATTTTTAGATAATCAATAGTTTAATTTTGTCTTACTATGAATTAGTTTTTCCTCAAAAAAAGTTACTTTTAGAAGGCAGACGTTTCTGCTAAGTACTTGTGTTCCACATCTCCATATGCTATTTAATTATGAAAGATTTTAAAGAAGGCTAGTAAGCAAACTGACAAAGACAAACATTATTTGGAGGAGCATGATTGTAGTTCATGTTTAATGAAAGCTTTATATTAAGATGGTAAAATCAAACGTGTAATATATGGGCAGAAGCCAAGAACACTTAAAGTAGCATCTTGTAATGAAAAGGTGTTCGGGAACAAGTCAATCGCATGCTTTACTCCTCTTCTTTGATTTCAGTTATGTGCAAAGTGCCCTTAAGATTTTCAAGGCAGCAGAAGAAAGCAGATTGGACCGTGATGAAGAAAAAGCTTACATCCTATATATGAAATATGTGACTGTTTATAACTTTATTAAAAAGAGACCTGATTTTAAGCAGCAACAGGTATAAAAGCTTTCTGCCTGACCTCTTCTGCATTGGTAGAAGTATTAGAAGTACAGCAAACTAGACTAATGCACATTCAAAGGATTACACTGATATTCAGTAAACTGTCTCACTTGTGATGGTATTTTTTCCTTCCTGTTTTTGACAAGTCTATTGTTAATTGCTTTTACAGTTTGCTTTTAAACATAAGGTATATAAATTGTCAGATCTGTGCATATTTTTTCGGGGAAAGGTATTCATGTCATCTTTCCCATTCAAACTTTTTTTTTGTGCAGTTGCCTTGACTAGCCTGTGTTTATTAGTGCTATAGAACAATTTTACTTACAAACTCATGTTTGAGAGGAAAATATTTTGTTTCAAAACAGTTCCTTTTTTTGGCATTAATATCATAATACTGATTCTCTGTACATTAGTGGTTCTTGATATGCATGGAAGTAGGCATTATTAAGCTGTACTATTAACATGTGGGGTGATGCTTGTACTTTTAGGATTATTTTCATTCAATTCTTGGACCTACAAATTTAAAAAAAGCTATTGAAGAAGCTGAAAGACTCTCAGACAGCCTTAAACTCAGGTACGTGAATACAGTTAAGAGATTGTTCATTATACCTGAAGCCTCTACATATGCAACTGCAGGTTTTCATGCTAATTAGTAGCAAGGAATTGTACTTGAGTAGACCCTGGGTACCCAGAACTCTTGAGTTTACATTGTTTATCCACAAAAGTGTTATTGGAGGTAATTTTTGTCATCGCATACTCCAATAACTTGCCACTGTATACTTTGTCTCTTAATTCTTGGTAACTATGATTTATTGATATTGTCTCCTATATTTGTTTAATGACTAATAAAAAAACTCCACAAGATATACACTAGGTATTATCAAGAGCCATTTCTTACCGTTTTCATCATAAGGTCGTCTGAAGCCAAATTTACTAATGAATGTTCCTAATGTTTACATATGTTAAATGTAGTAAATGTAAATCCTCCTAGTGTGGATTTAGTTTACACTAACAAGACACATCGATTCTTTAGCTAGCTGCTACACCTTTTCTCTACCTCTGGCACGTGCAGACACGTATATGGAATTACACAGTTTTGCCAGTATGAAACAGAGCTGATGCTAATGGGCTTTTGGGTAGCTCAGTTACAACTATCACATTACATGTCTTTGTGCCATAAGCCACAAAATTGTGCCATTAAGAACTTGTAAGGTAGAATCTGTCTGTAGGTGGTATTTATTGCAGTATGTGTCATGTATCCAGCCTTACCTGCTTCTTGCATCCTTAGATTATCTTTCTCTCCCCTTTCTCACCCTTTTAACTCTCTCCCTTCAGCTAGGCACATTTCCCTTCCCACACCCCCTCAAGTATTCTTGTGAAAGCTTGAAAGCATATTCAGTGCCTTTCCAAGTGCTTAATCTAGAAAGTTAGTTTCGGAGAAAAAGGAAAGAAGAGTCTACTTATGCATATATGAAAAGAGACTTTCTAAGGATGTCTCATGATACTATGCATGAGATAATCTTTAGATTTTCCTTATTTTTTTGATGGATTCTTACAATTCAACAGAGCTACAAATTCACTGTAAGAGTAAACACTGATAGAGTTACAGACCGAATTATTTAGAGACTTATTGTTGAGTGACTTGTGGCTTTTATGAAAGGAGCAGTGTTTTGAAAGTTGACACAAGAAGTTGCAGCTACTCTGGGCAAAATGTGTATGTATTTAAAGTTAACACAAATGAAACATGACTCCTGTGTAACTACAGAAGTGGTTTCAGGGAAATTATTTGTATAATTTTTTCTCCAGGCAGTAGGCCAGCAAATAGTTTAAATGTTAATTGTTAACTAAAAGTGGAGCTGCTGAAACATCATTTGTGTAGGAGTGGGAATACCTACATAAATGACCTACTATGTGCTACAAAGGCCTATCAGTAGGTAAATGGGAAATTGATGGGTAAATATTCCATATTAACTGAAGTAAATTAAAATCTGAAGTATGCTTTAGTGCCTTTAACTCCAGATGAGAACAAGATGCTCTGTTCTAATTTATGATGCCTTTGCCAGATCAAGAAGCCTGTTTAAAAAAAAAAAATTAGAGACTTGCAACCTCCTTCCTATTAGTGGCCAATTAGTGGAGTAGACTGAGGTAGAATTTGATTTAATGATCTAGTTTATTAACACAGTACTCTTGATATGATATACAGCTGTATTGTCGTCATTTTAATCTTGATTAGGCAATGTCTGATTAAAATGAGTGATTACTAATAGAGTTCAGTGTTCATGTTTCATGGCTTGATTCTGTCAAAATCGTTAGTTCAAAACACTTTTCTGGTTTATGGATCACTAGTAACCCTTAAGCTTCTCAGTTATATTAAATATAGTAGAATGCTATTTAACAGCGATGTGACTGTACAAACCTGCAGCTGGTGATCTAAAAGCTGTAGTTTGGAGGTCACTGGTTTACACTACTGTGATTGTCATTACAATGGCAGAAGGCTGGGAGGTTATTTTTAAAGTCTAAGGCTTTATGAAGAGGACAGCTGTACATGAGACTTCAGTCCACCAAAACTCTTGCACATACATAGTTCTTACTATGACTTCACTGTAGCCCTGCTGTAGTAAACAGTAGGGACATAGGTGAGGACATAACAGTATTATAAAGTCAGTTTACATCTTGAAGGTGACTGCTACCATATGGGTAGTTCTGACCCAACTTCTCAGAAGAAAATTTAGAAAACTGAGCTACCTTACTCCTAACTGTTACTGTTAGCTCTGTTGCAAAGCCAATAAAATACCTGGGAAGATTGTTATAATATATTGAAGTTTACCTGCAAGTCACCAATACTTACTCTTTCCTCTACAAAATGAAAAACCTGTTACATTTACCGAGACCATAGCTAAGCATGTCCCCAGGTTTAGAGAAAAAAAAATCAGTTAACCTTAAGAGCAGTGGCTATGAGACAGGACCCAAAACCAACCCAAGAGTGGAAGAACCAAAATCACGCAGTAATAGATGAAAACGGGGTTTGCTAGAAATACAAAAATTGACAATACTTAAAATTTCTTTTTAAACTTTAAATATTTCCCCATGCCACCCCTCCCTCCCCCAAAGACTTGATGATTCAGATGCTAATTATTGAAGGCTAGCTAATGACACAATATTGAAAAAAAGGCGCTTTTTTTCCTTTTTTTTCAATAGATATGAGGAAGCTGAAGTTCGGAAGAAACTTGAAGAGAGGGACAGACAAGAGCTGCAGAAAAAACAAGAATCAAAAGATGATGGAAAGAGTTCAGCCAAAAACTCCTCAGAAAGTGCTGTGGATTCCAAAGGAAAAAGCCAAAGGGTAGCTGAAGATGTTTACCAGCTCTAATTCAGTCTAAATGTATAGCTTTAATCTAGCATTTGATCTCTACTAGTAGCCATTTCCAGTTCAGAATCGTTTTTTTTTAAGTTAGCTTACACTCCCCAGAACCCTTCTTTGACATTTCTTTGGAAGATACTGAGTCCTACCAATCTCCAAGTCTTGCATAAGATAGACTAATTTTTTTGTAAAGACCAATTCTATTTGCTGCCTAGTGTAACAAACCGAAGGTAGTGGTAATAAACTGATGTTATGGATGACATGGCCCCTCCTTTAGGAAAGGCGTGACTTTTCAGCAACAGTATGGAAAGAAACTCACTTCTCTGCAAATGCTTCACGAATTTCATCTAGCAGATGATGCTGTCACAGGTTGTATTCCCTTTTTAACTGGTTTCTCTTTAAGTAGGGCAGCAACCTTGCTTTGTCAACACATCTTTAGAAGAAGCTTTCTTACTAAGTTTCTTCCTGCGGCTCACAATGTGACCAGTTTCCTTCAAGCTCTGTGAGAGTTAGTGTCTGTTGGTCGCTTTGATTCTGAGTACTAGATATTAAATTAACTTTTTTTCCTTACAACACAGATTAATGGTGAGAGGAAGCATTCACTGGAAAGCAAGGATCAGTCTGACAGTCTGAGTGGTAAGAGATGCAGTGTTCACATAGATGTGAAAAAGTCTCCATGTAGCTATGCACCTATCACTTAAGCAGTTGCAGTTCTTTTAAGGAGTTATTTCATGGAGTATTTTGATGCATTTCTAGTATCCTGCATTTCAGTATCATTGACTCGGTAATTAATAAAGCTCTGTATTGCAGCCTTCGTCACATCTCTTGATCTTAGAAAGCTGTACTTAGTTTTTCAGCAGTTTAGTAACTAAAGCTGAACTAGTGCTAGAGTGGTCAAAGTAGACAGAAAAATGTCGCCTCAACTGGTAAGAAAAAAAATCTAGGCAAGGCTGAAATGTGTCAGCTTTCTCAGTTAAATAAGAATTTTTTCCTTTCCTGTCCCAACCTTCTGGTTTCTGTTCCTGTAATAAATATGTGAAAATGCTCTCTGGAGTTCTTAACCAAAGAGGAACATCTGCAGCAGGTAGTTTACAAATGCTTGCCTAATCAGCTTGACTGAAATGAGACTACAAGAAGTTAAAACTAGTTTATCACTAAAGCGTTCACGATTATCTAATTCAGCAGATCAGGTGCTAATCACTACAGTAGTGGGAGCAAAAGAGACAATATGTTTATTCTAGAGGGTCTCACCTCCATGACTTTGTGGGATTTTTCTGTTGTTTCATCTGTTTGTAGTCTTGATTGTACCAGTCAGATGTGATCATAGGTATCTCCATTCGTAATGTGGCTTTTTGCCTCTAATAGCTTCTGTATTTCAAGGAGCAGTCACAGCTGAGAAACTGTTTGCAATGATGTCGGACAAAAATATTGAATTGATTATAATGGATGCTCGAAGACTGAAGGATTATCAGGAATCCTGTATTCCAAGATCTATCAGTGTCCCAGAAGAAGCTATCACTCCTGGGTATGAAATATCATTAAATGATGGTGAAATATTTATTTTTATAAATTTACAAGTTGACTGAAAAAAGATTATGCGCTTTTAAAGCTTGTACGCTTACTTTAAGAATCGCTGGTATATACCAGTGAGTAAGAGGTATCTGGACAGCTCTCTTCTTGCACATACTGACTTCAAGCGAGAGCATATTTATTTTATCCAAGCACATAAACTTATATGGATTATATATTGTTGGACAAAATGTTAGTTGTACATTTGTCTTCAAATACATCTTAATACATTTCAGAGTTACTGCTAGTTGGATTGAAGCTGGACTCCCAGAGGATTCTAGAGATCCATGGAAGAGGAGAGGACAGTTTGATTACGTTGTACTGCTAGACTGGTTTAGTTCTGCGGAAGACTTAAAGCTAGGAACAACTCTTCAGAGCCTGAAAGATGCACTTTTTAAGGTTGGAAAGTTTCACATTTTATATGCATTCATCTCAATAAATAAGAAGGTCTTAAAGCACCTGTAATTACAAAGTATATGGAAGACTTAATGATGCTTTAGGCAAACATCTTGGTTCAACAGCTAACTCCTAAACTTAGTTCTTGGCTGACAGAGTGATTTGGGGAAGTACTTAGTACTGCTTTTCAAAAACATTGTCACCCTCTTTCCTGTATTAGCAACTGTAATTCCTTATTCATGGGAAATGGCTGGCCACCTGCATAGGCAGGCCAAAGTAGCCTGGCTTCTTTGCATCGGATCAGCCACGCACTTTCTAGAATGGAAGAATTTTGGTGAAGGAGATTCCAGAAACATTTTGAGCATGGTTAACTTTTGTGCATAATTGAAAATAACCTTCAGAGAAACAGGAATTTAGATTTAAGGTTCATCAGTGGAGGGAGCTTATAGACTCAACATGAAGCAGATGCTCAGCATTCTCAAGTCAGTATTCTGGCTGTGGCTATGTGGTCCCTTACTCCTTAGGTGGCTCTTGTGAAGGAGTGCACATCTTTCTGTTACCTAAGCCTTCAGGACTGGGGTTCAAGGATAGTTCAGGCAGTTCTCCCCGTTTATTGCTTTACAGAATATTCTCTGAACCTCTGTGCCCTGTTCATGTTCTAATACTGAGGACCTCAAGAAGAGGCCAGTCTGGAACCTGAACTCTCAAGGGTTTTTCCGAAAGTTAATGTTATGCTTTCTAAAGCCAATGCCCCTAATCACTCAGCAAGCTTATCAGATAAGAAACTGAAGCAAATATAATAAAAATATTTTTTCTGCGTGGAGGATCGTTACCTGAAGTAGTAGTAAGTGGTTCTTTCTGTATTGGAAATATTCACACGCTGTTGTAGGTAGAGCCAGGAGCCTAACTGTTAGGCATTCTTCAAACACAGGGAGGATCCCTGTTCCCCAAAGGGTTTTTGCGGGCTGTTTAATTCTTATTTAAAACCCAGAAGTAACCTGGCTCTTAATGTAATGACTAGACACAGAAATTTCAACAACAGTGTTAGGATGTAAAAGTTTCCTTTCTATTTTTAAATTATTTACTTTCAAACTTTTTTCTTATAGTGGGAAAGCAAGACTATACTGCAGAATGAGCCTTTAATCCTAGAAGGAGGTTATGAAAACTGGCTCCTTTGTTTTCCCCAGTACACAACAAATGCTAAAGTAACTCCACCCCAGCATAGCAGGAGTGAAGCAGTGACTGTTTCTTGTAAGTATAAAGGATGACGCCCCCCCCAAGTGTTTATAATTACTGGAGGTATCTTTAATTAATTCAAATATATTTGGGATAGCCTTGTTCTGGCCAAATCTAAATGTTGGGGTGGAATGTGGGGGTTATTTTGCTTTTGTGGTTTCATTTTAAGAGCTCTCTCATGCTTCCCTCCTCTCCTTCCTCCTGAAGTGAATTTTACATATCCATCTCTGGAAGAGCCAGCTCCTGTTCCACCTGTTGTTGGTATACAGCCATCTCCAACAGAAGTAATTGAAAATGAAGAAATGGGAGATAATTTGGAAGAGAGACTAAAATCACTTAACAGACCAAATGTACAGGATACTGCTGTTCCAAAATCTGACAGTTCATGTGTAGTTAATCCAGTATCGATTACGAGAAGTATTCCTGAGGTAAGCTGTATTTTTTTTTTTTTTTCAAAATTAGTGTCTAGTTAGTCTACTAGAGACCCACCGCATGCAGAAGCCTAGTTCCACAAGGGAACATATTCAGTATTTGTTTAAGCCTTGCACACAACTACACCGGTAGAGGGACTACCGATGGTCTGTGAAGCCATGGTAACTAATCTATAGAATTTCATGAAATTGAATATACTTAACATAATTGCAGAGCTTTTTGTTACTATTTTGGTATGAGCACCTGAGGAATTGAAGTTCAGCAATTCATGGTCAGTTCAAGAAGCCCATAAGCAAATTTTTCTACTCAAAGTATACATATGATGAAATACAGGGAAGGCGGTTAGGCCGTGGCTTACCTTGGCTATTCCAAAGGTCTGCTTGCTTGCGACTGTATCTTCCTTCGAATAATAAAACACTTCGGTGGTTTGTCGCTTTTGGCCCAGTAGTGAAAGTAGAGGGATTTGTTTCTTTCTTTTATGGGGATAAAACTTTCTAAACACACCTTTGTAGAGTCCTTACACTATAATAATGCTTTCCTTAGGAGACAAAGCTAAAGTCAGACTTCTCACTTTCACCCTGCTAGATACTGCCTTTAACACAGGTTTCAGCCAAGGGACCCTAAACTGTAAAAAATACATTTTTTCTGTTCTTCCCTGAACCCGACTAGCTCTTACTTCTTCAGAACTTCTACTTCAGTATCAAAATCAACTTGCTTTTCTAGGTCTGGGCAGAAGCCATTCTTAAATACCTCTTCCCATCAGGCAGATCTGCCTCCATCACCTGCTCTGTCACATGACTGAGAGAGCCAAGCTCAGATTAGGCTGCCTGATCACCCTGAGATGTTAACCTTTGAAAACCTGTAAATAAAGAGTTGCAATAATCAGTGCTTAATGCTGTCCTTATGGTTCTGTAGGGCTAACAGTTCTTATCTCACATGTGCAAGTTAAGTGAATACCTGATTTTACCAACAAGCAATTTGAATTACCAGATTTAATGGAATTGGAAGTTCAGTATCTCTCTAGCAGAAGTCAACTTTATATTACGTTTATTCTCTTATAACTCTCGCTTAGAAAAAGCCTAGCTAAGAGAGCAGTAATAGCTGTAGTGAAGTGTTATTCCACACTTTGTGTTACAGGTTGATCGTACTAAAAAGCCTTCACTAAAAATTCCTGATGATAACAGACCAAAACCTGAAAGTACAGTGAGTGACAGCCAGTCTGTTGAGAATGGACGAATAGTTCCAGACCGGTCCACAAAGCCATTACTTGATGCAAAGAGCATTCTGACAGAAGAAGAAAAAAGTCGGGTACATGCAGAAACTGCTGCTCTGTTAGAGAAAAACAGATGGGAAAAAGAACTTCGGGAGAGGCAACAAGAAGAACAGAAAGAGAGACTCAAGCGAGAAAAAGAAGAACAAGAAAAAAAAGCAAAAGAAGAACAGAGAGAAAAGGAACACAAAGAAAAGCTACAGCAATCCAAAGAGGACAGAGAACAGAAGGAGAGGGATGAACAAATAAGAAGAGAACAGGAGGAAAAGGAACAAGAAAGAGCACGCAAAGAAGCAGTAGAAGCAAAAAAGCAAAATAAGAATGAAGTAGAAAGCATCGGTGCAAAAAGGATTGAGATTGACAGAATATCTATGGAAGAAAGAGAAAAGGGAGCTCGAACACCAGAAATACAGAGACGTGATGCATCTCAGACCTTTGTGACTGTTTCAGGCAAGGTTAGTGAAAAAGAAAATCACCACCAAATGTGGGGTAATTATTCAGGATGATTTGTAGTAGTGTCAGTCTCGAAATTTTAAATACATAATTGGATTTTTATTTAGGCCATTTTTATGTAAATCTAGAGGAGAAAGTTAAACCCAAGACATTAACAGATTTTTTCTTCTTTTTTTTTTTTCCCCCAAGACAGCCTCGATTCTCGCTTGCAGGTGGGCAGCATGGAATCCGCATAGGATAATAAAAGTTCCCACTGACATGGAGCTAGTAGGGATGGTTCATAGGCTGCAATCCTCTGTTTCAAAAACAGAGGCATGGTGGTGTTTTATCTCTTGTACCAGCCCAGTACGGTATATGACACTGTTCTAATACATGCTAGGGACAGAATTATATTATCATAGCAAACTCATTAGTGCCCCCAGCTGCATAAACACTGATACAACAGGATTTTGTTGACTAGCCTAAGAAGCACAGCAATACCCGAATCTAGCATTTTTGCTGAGAACAGTCAGGTTCCAACCTGGGTGGGGGGGAGAGTGTCACAGTTGCTTCTTTTCTCAGATTCTTGAAAATAATTGCAAAATTTCTGAGAGTGTGAAAATTATCTGATCATGAAACAGGAGCTGTTTGTGAAGTTGAGTTAATAATGGAATAGATGGCTTTAAAACCATTTCTCAAGAACATGCATTCAGATATTTTTCTCTCCCTTTGCAACTGCAGTTGTAATTTGACCAAACTTTGATGCTTGTGTGATACAAATGCACAAGGAAGCTGAAATAAATCTTCCTGGACAGCCTTAGAACAGTCATTCTTGAGCTTTCTTTTGACTGAGAGAGCAACTTCGCCTAATTCACAAAGTGACTGCTCACACTAAAATAAATTCATAATGTTGGTGTCACAGTTTGCCTTTTTCATGGAGAGACTTTGTCACAGCAACAAGTAAAAGGGCAAAAAGTCTTTAATTTAAAAACAAATTGTAAAAGCCACAGCTTTTAGTGAGGAAAGTAGTGTAGGTGGAACGTCTGCACTTTACTTTTGAGCTCTTGAAACTACATAGCAGACAGTCTTATGTAATACAACACTCAGCTACAAAGGCTGTTCCAGTGAACTGCCTATAGTACAGACTGGGAAGAATAAAAGTGATGTGTAGATACCTGCTCTAACCACTTCTTTGTGGCATGTGCATTTAACAACGGAAAAAGAAAATATAACTGCTATTTTGCTTTATCAGCATTCTTTACTGATATTCCAGATGAAAATTGAAAGCCTTCTCTCAAAATCTTTTACAGCAAACTGGGGTTAAACGACAACCAGACAGTGGAACTCAAAAGCCAGGACCCCTTAGAGAGGATTCTGAACAAGATACTGAAAGACTTAAAGTAAATACAGTGTGTTGTCTGTAGCTAAAACCAAGGAAGCGCAGATACTTTATGATTGTTATGTTAAATTCCACCTCATTTCAATTTTTAAGGTCATCATCTTAAGGAAATACTACGCCATGTTTAAAACTGTTTGTTTGCTTTTTTTCATCTGTCATACTCATCTAAAAAAATATTTGAAGCTTTCACTAGAAATCTTCATCTGTTTCTGATGGCATTAACAAGCATTGCACACTTGCTGGTCATCTCATGCATACTCCTTCACATACCGCTTTGAACGGGAGAAAAGCTCGTCCCTATGTGTTTAACAGAAGCACGTATTCCTAATGAAGCAGCTTCTTTATCGAAGAAATTGAGTGATCAGACTTTTGTGAGACTGAATTGTCCTTTTTTTCTGGAGCATGTCAACAAATGGGCTTTGTTTCGACTGAGTGATACAAAATAGTAGTACTATATTACCATTACAATAAACTGTATTTCCAGCTATAATGAAGGTTTTCTTATTGAACTATTTTGCATTAAATCATGTAACTATATAGGGAAGTCACAGACAGCTTGCTGCTCTACATAAGTAACGGTACATACCTTACATTTCTGTTTATTTGTTAGTCTCAACGGGAGCCATTAATGAGAGCGCGAAGTGAAGAAATGGGAAGGATAATACCAGGACTGCCTGCAGGTTGGGCAAAGGTAACTTTTGATTCTGATGTTATTATCAAGTTGCCTTGTGCAGTTTTGTAATACATTTCAATTGTGTCTTATTTCTAAGTTAGATCTTGCCTGATTTTTTTTTTTCCTTTTTTCCCCTTCAACTGCCATACAGTTATTTTCTGAAACTTAACATTATTTGTAATGAAACTAGGAGACCCCATCTGCTGTTTCTCGTACTATGCACTTGCTGTTCAATATGCATTTTGGTGAAAGTGGTGCCTTCCAGTAAATTTAATCCATTAAGTATTGAGGCCAGTCACGACTGTTAACATTTCAATGTTTGAAAAGCACGTACACTGTTCTTACAGTAGTTTAAAGATAGGTAAGTAAGTTAATGATGGATTTTTACTTGGTTTTGAAACAATTTGTTCTTTTTCCCCAAGTTTCTGGATCCAATCACTGGAACCTTTCGTTACTATCACTCGCCAACAAATACTGTTCATATGTATCCACCAGAAATGGCTCCTTCATCCACTCCTCCATCAACCCCTCCAACTCATAAACCCAAGCCACAGGTGACTGTTGAACGAGAAAGAGAACACTCCAAACTGAAGCGCTCCTACTCTTCCCCAGATATAACCCAAGCCATTCAGGAGGAAGAGAAGAAAAGAATTCCTGTAACTCCTGCAGTAAATCGTGACAATAAGTATGTTCAATAAGTTATACCTCAGCTCGTGCAATAGGATAGCATAGAGGACTTTCTTTGTGGTTAACCATCTGAAATTCATTAATATTTTCTAAGTAGGTTTGAAAGGGTGCAAGAGTGATAGACTTAAATTTCATCACTAGAAGTTCAACGTATAGGGCAGTTATCTGTTGAGAATTGATGTAATTGTTATGTATTAACTTGAATTTCAGAGGTCGCAGTGTAGTTGGACAATACTTGCTTTTTAAGTTGTATTTGTGTTAAGAGATTAAACACCAGCCTTCTGACAGCTTGTGAAATGCAGAGTTTTCAGTTTTTAAACTGGGTTAAATCAACAGCTAATTGTTCATCTGTGAATTTAAAATACCAAAACCAACAACTGTTTGAGGCTATAACTCAGCCTCATCATCGGCCAGCATGTATGGATTACTCACTATTGCATTGACTGGTTTTGAATACCTTAAATGATGGCATTGGGTGATATCTTGTGCCAGGATATTTCATTTCCTGTGAGGGAGGGTGGTTCTGTTGGCTCTTGTGCACAGCCTTGTCATGTCTGAAACTCCTAAAAAATAATTTCTTCCCTACAGACCAGTCTGTTACACTAAAGCAGAAATTTCAAGACTCTCTGCATCACAAATTCGGAATCTTAATCCTGTGTTTGGGGGATCGGGACCAGCTCTTACAGGACTTCGTAATCTAGGGAACACTTGCTATATGAATTCCATATTACAATGTCTGTGCAATGCACCTCACCTGGCTGATTATTTTAACAGAAACTTGTATCAAGATGATATTAACAGGTAACAAGCTCTTATTCTTATCCTTTAATTTATAATTGAAGGAAAAAAAATCTGCCTTTACAGTTGTTACTTCAGAAACATCACTTAGTGGGGTTAAGGGGGGTAGTTTGTTTTTTTAAGTAGGAGACAAATGCTAACATTTGACATTTTCAAAATTAATGTGTGACAAAATGGGTTTTACTGCACAGTCCTAATTAAACTAAATTTAAATAGCAGTTTACAAACAAACTGGGAACAGCTGCACCTTCCAGCAGCCCAGTCTTGACTATGGAAGCATTACAGTGGCAAGGTTGACAAAAATTTTGACTCAGTCTAACAGCTGTTTTTTCTTGGTGCAAAGAAATTAGTTTGAAATTGGGATAATGTCTTGACTTAGTAACAATGATATTAAAAAAAAAAAAAAGTTTCCTCAATGGCTC
>Ga0065711_1042965_pt1 | contig 15029 bp, 7 predicted proteins | sample Hoacrofraction12_FD_59098 | JGI IMG/M metagenome (GOLD analysis project Ga0065711, IMG submission 59098) | Hoatzin crop microbial communities from Cojedes, Venezuela - Epithelial fraction 12 v2 (version 2) | ecosystem: Host-associated > Birds > Digestive system > Esophagus > Crop | place... | reverse complement strand
ACTGAAGACTGAAGCAAAGAAGGCATTCAGTAGCTCTGCCTTCTCCGCATCCTCCGTCACCAGGACACCCGCCTCATTCAGCAGCGGCCCCACATTGTCCCTAGCCTTCCTTTTGCTGCTGATGTAGCAGCAAAATGATGTTCCAGGCATTTCAGATATCCCTCCTGCATTCCTTGGCCCGTGCTTTTGCTTTCACGAATATTCTAGCTCTGCAGTGCTTCTTACCAGTCTGGAGACAATTGCGGTGTCAAATTTAATCTTTTCCTCCTCCTCCTGCACCCAAACATCCACACCACATGTTTAATACGTTATCTGATTTGCCATAAGCTACATTAAAGGTAAGCTTGGTACTACTCCTACAGTGCCCTCTCTCTGGAAAATACAGCTGAGATTTTCAGAGAGATGCTTTCTTTTTCCCCAGACTCAGAAAATCCAAGTTTTTATTTCCACAGAAATTTTTTTTTTTACAATTGCTCCAAAACAGAGAAGTGATTCTTCATCTTATCCGCCACTGAAACAACAGTTTTCAGAAACTCCTTAATGCTAAAGTTTTTGAACATATTTAGAAAAATTTCACTTCCTCCTTCTACTGCATGTCCATTAGAAATAAGTATTTCTGTGCTGTAAGAAGGGTAATGCATCTAAGGTTAATCACTCTCAATATTCCACAAACTACTCTGAATCCTGCTGCTTGTTCTTGTCATACGAGATCTATTTCCACAGAAACAGAGCAAATTTCTTAAGTGTTGTTCTCTGCTAAACTGTCAAAAAGCTGCAGAAAGATACATTATCAAAACCTGTTGAGGTGGTCTGTAGTAAAAGCTAAATTCTCACTGTGTATGGTTAGTATTTAATGCAATAATTACTAAGAAATCTCAATGTATCTATTAGATACTAGTGCCCCACTAGCAGCAGATGAATGATTAGTGTAAGAAGACACCAAGCACTCAGACACAGCATTTGAAAATAAATTGTGTTTGAAACAGTTAAGACAGACTCTTGCAAAAACTTGAAAAAAAAACTGGGTATGGTGAATCCCTATCAACTAGAAGATTTATTTAGATGAGACAAATCAGGCAAAAGATTTGGGGGGGGGGGGTTAATAGCATATTATACTGAACATAAATACAAGCTTGTTGTTAAGGTATGCAGGGAAGAATAAAAATGAAACTTCTTGAAATTACAACAGAAAAGTAAGCTTTAGTGACTTACTGCTGAGCAAACTACGCACGTTTCCAGATATTGTCAAATGAGCTTTACACTGACAAATAACTAACCCATTAGCAGCATTTCATGATCAAAATCATTCCTTAGCTTCACCATTAAGCCCCTCATCTATCTGATTATGTCCTTTATATTTCATCTGTTCTACAGATTTATCAACTTAATGGGATTGGTAAGTGTTTTCAGACAGGATGGTTAAAATAGAAAAAAGAAAACAAAGACAGAAGGATGCAAATGAAAGGGATTCAAAAACCAACAGACGGGTAATTCAGAAAATTCACTGAGTCACTATCTCAAGGCAATCAGACAGTCACCATCTGAAATCAAGTCACTGATGATAATTACTTAAGGATATGATGATTACTGAGCAAATGAAACATTTCTGATTTGCAAATAGTGAAGAGGTATCAAAAACCTCTCACAAAAATCTGTGACACGGGGACAGGACACAAGACTTCACTTAGAACACGGTAAACTGAAGAAAGATCAAAAATGATCAATTCAGAATACTAGATTCCGGATTTTATAAAAACGTCACTGAGATAAAGAACTTCACATTGAAGGACAGATTTGACCATTCCATAGACATTACTGTCCTTTTATGGAACCTTGCTAAAAATCTTACAAATGAAAGAAAATCTTTTGTCATAGGTATTACAAATTTCTTGACACTAGGTGACTTTTTACTGTCTAAATCTCACCTTACTTCAAACTACCTGCCATAAAACTTCTTGAACAGTTTCAAAAACATCAAATAGTATTAGACAGATCTCAGCTCTGATCCCTTATGATGGCAATATTTCTTTATTTCCCCTTTCTTTCTCATGGCTTGCGGATAAATCATGATGCCAGAGCCTAACTTCCAGTAACCATGTTCAGTTCTAGTTCTACTGCTTCTGGTTTTGTCAGTTTTGTAACACAGCTTCTTTGGTACAGCTGACAGGCGAAAAAACCCAGCCATCTATTGCAAGACACTGGTTTACACAGCATCCTTGCTACTGCCCGTTTTTGTAGACCACAGTGTGGCACAAAAGGATAAAATGCGGTATCCTTGCTACTACCAGCCTGCAATGACTACAAATTCAGGTTGTATGCTGCTGGTAAATAGCAGTCACTTGTTCTTGTGTTGCTTCAAAAAACTGGTTGTCAGTGCTCCACTAAAATCTGGCTAAACACTGGCACGTGAAGTGAGTATTTAATGACTGGACCTCAAGTACCAAGTGTTAACCTCCAGAAGGAAGCACAGCACTTTCCATTTTCATCAGTAAGTACTTTCTTACAGTCTCGTTTCAGCAGCACCGATGACAAAGAACACAGAGACCAAACCAACTGCTAACATAGCAAGCGATTAGGTTGATGTCGTAGCGAGGTGGTGATGCTTGTCATTCCAGCAACTGTGCAGACGAGAAGTTACGTACAGCCTTCCAGGCTGTCTGCACACTCCTTTTGACTGTTTTTAAAAAGCTGAAAGTTCACAGCGATAAGAGTAAAGTATGCATCCATCATTTCAGAACTCTGTGCACATTCTGCTCAAGCAGATTCAAAATAAAAGTACTATAACAAGGAATAATTATTTTCTTTTCAACTCCACCTCTTCTTTCCTGCTTATGTTTCTATTAAACTGACTACTAAGACATATTTTTTTCTGAACACAGAACTATAGACAAAGCCGCCTTTCATTGACTCAAGAACTGAAGTACTCTATAAAGCAACTGTTTTCTACATTTCTAGAAACACTGAGAGGAGTTTTGGCAGGAAGAGCCTACTCCCAAAACCAAATATTGGGGGAGGAGCAGGGAAAACTTCTGAACAAGTTCTGCTTTCTTTTTAAGCCCCATGTCGGCAACATTTTCCCCTCACACAGAACATGAAGATCCTAAAATCCTCGGTAACTACAGACACTCCCAGTATATTATCCTGAAAAAGCTAAACACCTTTTTTTTTTTTGTTTATTAAATAGAGTTCTCTTAAATTCCTTCTCAGCCCAATGACAACAGTTAAAATTCCCCACTCAAAACTTCCGTAGAATTTTGTAAACAGCATTCAAGTTCCAGGAAAAGAATAACCAAATGAATGTAGTAAGCAAATGAATTAATCTCCACTGCTAAATGCAAGGATGTGCCACTCAAATAGGTATCGCCACTGACACTTAACTCAGCACAGCACACACTCCCTAGTTCAAGCATTTTATGAGAAGAGACCTTCTCACTTTCTGCAAGAATTCTTGAAGTGTCTTTCATATGCAGGAAGAGAAAGACTCCTTCAGGCTTATATACCTCAACTGTTACACCACTGTCCAATTCAGATAACAAAAGCCAAAACAAAGTAATGACATGGATCTAAACGCTTGAAAGGTAGAGACGCACGGAATGAAACAATGCCTTGGTTCTGCTTTCCATATACACTCAGTCACTTGTGTTCATCATCAATTTATACAACCAAAATGAAAAGACTTCATTAAAAGACCTAACCCACGACAAGAAATGCATGTGGAATGTGTTAGGTATTGATTTGTATACTGTGCATTTGCTGACCTAGGAAAATTCAAACATATACTGCAGAAAAGAGCCAAAACAAATATATAGCTTGGCTGTATGTAGCAAGGGGTTTATTTGTTTTACCAACATGATTTTTCCATTTATGTTTCTCTGAGAGATACATTCAGTGCATTCTGGAATAGTCCCCTAAAAATGTCTTCAGAGATAATGAGGTTTTTTTCCCCCGAGTTCAAAAAATTCAGCCAAGTGGCAGTTACTTAGGAAATGGAATTTAACAAATGCCATGTATCTTGATTTGAAGCTGAAAGTCTTTTCAGAAAAATCTGTAGAATCTTGAAGATTCTGGAATATTCCTTTTTTCCCCCCCCTACTCCTTTCAACGTTCAGTGGTGGTTCACCCACCACATCCACTCATCTTCCACAACTATATTTAAAATACATGTAAGACATACCACTGTCCTACTGGTGTAACTGCCAAACATAATTAGTAACGGCATAACTTAACCACAGCATTTTTCTACAGAATTTCTATTAACAACCAACAATTCCAAGAAACTACATACGGTATTTTCTATTTCTCAAAATTAAGTTGTCTGTATCACACTCTGAGAAAAGGATGAAGAGATAAAAAATTCTGTAATTTCAAAAGTCACAGAGTGCGACTTTCAAGAAAGTGAAAGGATTTTATTTATTTAAACAATACCTATACCTTACATAAACTCTTACCTGCTGTTTGTTGCCTTTTCGTGTTAACATGACAAATGGCATTGTGTCTCCAGACTCTGACTCTCCTTCCCCGCCTCCAAGTGGGGGACCCTTCTTGAGCTGACTTTTGAGATGCAGAGGAATAGCCACATCCAGCTGATGTACTTTAACAGATTCACCACTCCGTTGCTATTTAAAAAGCGAAAGAAGAAAAATCCATAAATATTAGATGCTAAAAAAGTCAGTCAGTCTGGCAGCATTCATATTTTCATGACTGAGAAAAGGTTTAACCTTCTAAGAAAACTAAGTAATACATAAACAAACGTATTAGGCTTGATAACATTTTTCCTTTGATTTCCTTGCTTGTGAAGAAGAAAGTTATAGGGACAGAATACTTCAAATTTTAAAGGAATTTTGGATAACAACTTTTTAAGGAAAGAAATCTAGAGACTTGATTAGACATACTCAAGAATGGGCATTCTACATTCAAGATTTCTTTGTAGCACCTTATTAATGTATTCCTCATAGAGGGCTTGCTACACTCCATACTTCAATACTTACCAGATGTGACCAAAGAAAAGAAAGATTTAAAGGTTATGTAAACTGAAATGCAGTTACATTTTAAACATATTAAAACCTAGGCTTGAATAGTCTAGGATAAAGTCAGAAGCATTGCATAGTATGTGTGCAGTTATTACTCCTCCAGTAAAATACAGATCAGCATGTCATATATTCACTGCGCAAACAATCCAATTAACTGCTATTTTACTAAAAGCTACTTATCCAAATATGTCAATTGCAGAGACTAGGCCACAACTATGGAAAAAATCCATGTCCTTTAGTATGGTAAGCTAAGCATTAATCACTTATTTACTCAAAAAAACCCTAATCAAATACAGTTAGCTGTACAGCAAATTACATTAATTTAAGAAAATAAATATTTATACCTGAAGATTTTCCAGCATCATTTTATCCAATGCCTGAATGAAGTCCTCATCTTCCGCACAAGGGACATGTTTAAGTCCTCCTCCTTTAATCATTACTTCCTATTGCAATGGGAAAAAAGCTTCTGTTACATTAGTTTTAGAAATACGAATATTCAGTCCAGAAGTAAGTGGGAAAATATCCTTATGCTTCCATATCATGCATAACCAAAAGCTTTAGAAAAATTGTTACAGAAAAAAGTTTTCAGGCTGGATTATTCTTGAAGAAATATTTTCTGACATTTATTGCATTAATCATTACAAAGGCCGGCAACTCGTAATATTCTGACGTACTAGCACATGTGTACAGATGCATATCTACACATTCTAGATATGGCAACAATACAAAGAAAAGTCTCTATCCCTACCACACCTACTTTAACTAATTTTTCCACTAAGACCATAAAGTTAGATGGTCTTTTCAAGACAAATCCCTTCAATATTTGGAAAGCCCAACATGACAACAAAAATGTTTAGTGAGTGCCCCAACTCATTGTTCTAATGATCATCACTTTCCTTACTACATAACTGCAATTCAGGATCAACTGAATGGGTTCTTTTGCTACAAACGTTGTAATCTGGCAATCCCAATTTGTATTTTAGGAATTTTGCACTTCTTGGTCTGTCTCCTCCTCAGTTTTGAGATCTAGTGGACTGTAGCTAGTTTACCTTGTTGTACTGTATCAGTTTGCTGCCATTGCTGGCATTGCAAAACCGTAATTTATGCAATCTTTTCCAGTCTAGCTACCTGTGAAAGTGCACAGCCCTGCAAAAACATGTTGTAGTAAAGTTGACAGCATAAATATTTTCAGAAGGTAATAATGAAAGTTTGGAAGTATAAAAATAAGCTCTAAAATGTATTTGAGAGAATAGCACGGAGTGTTCTTGCTGTGTTTTCCCAGATATGTTATGAGCAGCATTAGCAAAAAACATTCAGTGAAGAAAAACAAGATGCAAAAGTCAATTCACTTATCTAAAGCTACAATACATACTGTATTCTCCTCATCGGTTTCATTTTCCTTATTAGAATCTGTAAGATAATCCGTGTTTTCTTCCTCCTCTTCTTCACCTTCTTCTTCCTCATTGTCAGAGCCCTCCTGAAATAGTCAACGAATCACTTCTGACTATTATAAAACAAAAACGACCACTTGCATCTGATTCTTCATACACATTTTCTGCACCTTTCCTACCCTCTCCCCACCTGAACCTGTTTAGTTCAGTTCAGTCTTAGTAAACTTGTTTGTTATGTTTTGTATTTCATGCTTCAGTCTGAACTCACTCCTCTTTATTTAACATTTTCACAAATGCACAGCAGAAAACTGGGAGTAGTGGCTGGCATGCCAGATGGTTGTGCTGCCACTCAGTGGGAACTCAACAAGCCGGAGGACCAAGAACTCCTGAAGTTCAACGAAAGGCTTGGGGAGGGGTAGTTCTTCTCAATTGTATAATACCTGAAGGGAGGGAGCAAAGAAGAGGGAGTCGGACTCTTCTCAGTGGTGCCCAGTAACAGACAAAGGCAATGGACACGGGCTGAAGAATTTCATTTAAATGTAAGAAAAAAAAAAAGCCTTCTTTACTGGGATAGTGTTTAAACACTGAAACAGATTGTGGAGCCTTCATCCTTGGAGATGCTCAAACCCTGATTGAACATTGCCTCAGGCAACCTGTAAGCTGTAGACGACCCTGCTATGAGCAAGGGAGGTTGGACAATAAGATCTCCAGATATCCCTTCCCTACTCTGCAACTGTTTACGATTCTAATGATATTATTAATGTATGGGAAAAGGCACAAACCCAGCCAAACTTCAGGAACTTCAATGCTGAGAAGCACAGACTGAAAGAAAGCTTACTAGTAAACCAACCAACCCAAGCATAAGGAGAAAGAAATGTTTCCTATTTCCATGATGAATTGATTTGCTCATAACACTACCATTACTGTGTCAGCTTTGCTGTGTCATAGTGACAAGTTAGTATTTCTATGTACATGTCTCTTACTGGCCCCACCATTGTTGATTCAAAATATTATTGGCACAGTAAACAACGAAGGTTGTTATGCTCTATAAATCTTTTATTTATTCATATTACACAGGCATACTCTGAACCCCTATTATTTTTCCTGCACGACTGCTTTGACATCTAGTCAATACACTTGCTTCTACAACAAATAAAGAAAATTATCTGAAAGTGTTTTCATGCCAAAAAACTGAGGGCATCTTTTTGTTGAGAAGCAGCACACACCCTGAATAAAGTTATCAGGTTCAAGTTTCTGCCATAATTATCTGGAATAAGCCCCAGACACTCGGTATGCAGTCTTCCATATATACAAAACTGGGATGGAAATACCCTCAGAGTACTGACTGGGTTGTGAATACCCACATTTCACCTGCTAACCCTGTGACATAGAAGGTCTTCAGAAAGTAATGAGTAATCAAAATATTGATTACTCATTATTTTTATGTGAGGCAAAGTAAATGATTAGTTCACCTCTTCTTCTGGCTCATTTACTTCACTTTCATTTCCAGATTGTTCCTCTGTCTCTGCTCCACCTTCCTCTTCCTCTTCATCCTCTTCCAGATTCTCTCCTTCTGTAATGGAATCTTTGGAATCTTTGTCATTCACAATTCCTGAAATTTGGAAAAAGAGGAAGAATCAGAACAAGGAACCAGAACAGAATTGGAACATTAGAACACATATAACCATTCAAGTTACATGTGGAAGATCACATCAAAAGTCCATTGTTACAGAACACTAAAACTTCTAATTGGTCATAATATTCAACTTCTGAATGAAACATTTTCTTTTATGCGTAAGGTAACTATATCAGGTAATAATTTCCCTACCAGAAAAGGAGGACATTATGGAGAATGTTTAAAGTCTCCCACAGAGCAGCAATCAAGAAGCTGCACTGTGCAGACTGCTTCACAATATCCTCACACTAAACATGCAACCTTACTGAAACATGCACTGAAATAAGAGCACTAAATTACAGACGCTCTACAAAACCAGCAGAACCCAGAAGACATCAAGCCCCTGCAGCCTTAGTTCCAGTCACTCACACTACTGTCAATTAACAGTTTTGAAACAACCATTTCCTCAGCCTGTAATAAACCTTTCTGACTCTTTTCTAATGCTCCAAGGCTGCACTTGAATCTATGAGGATGGAGGTGTCTACATAGAGTTTTTGGAAATTAGAGTCTCTTCCAAAAGGATTACCTAGTGTGCCCAGCCTACTTGCAGACAGGACTGACAGTTCTTTCATTGTAGTTTAGTTCATCTTGCATTTTCCTTGCTGACCTGCTTGCCACCTCTATCCCTCAAGACACTTCAGTTTACTCTGTGTGTAAGGTATCAAGCTTAGCTCCCTAAACCTCTGCTTTCTTTCAGTAAGGTATCCTTCAATGCAATACCCTTATCTATACCATTCCCACAGTGGTGAAAACTAAGTTTTATCTTCTTTCAGTGCCTTTTTAGTCTTAGATGTAGATTTCAGAATTGTTCCCAGACAAAATATTTAAGAACTAAGCATGCTTCTGATTCAGGAAAAAATGAAAATCTGTTTTTAGAGATCAGCTATGGCAAAAATTAAGTCATCCAATGCAAAAAAAGAACATACTTTCAGCACATGCTATTGTTCTCACACATTCTTTTTATTTTTTTCAATAATTTACAAAGCCACTTAATCCTCCAGAGGACTGCGGTTTGAGCTACCAGAAAGTGATGCTGATGCCAGCCTTCTGCAACACAGCAGATCTAAGCCAGTAATATGTCCAAGATTTTACTAAGGACTCAATACAGTCACTGTGCAGTCTGTCGTTCATATTTTGACATTATGTCAACCACATTTCAGGTCAGCCGTCAGCGTAAAGTTTTTTGGACAGCACATGAACACCTCAATTCTGCGCTCATGGCACTCTTTGTTTGTTCTCTGCCACATGCAAAGAACAAATGCAGTGGTAGGCAATTCTTAAGCAGAAGTCTAGATTCTGAACAGACAAGTGCTTTGGGGCATATCAGATTTATTTTTTTCTCTCCATCTCCAGATGCCTTCAAGAGATGCAATATGCAGACACACATAGCCAGGTCTCTACAAAAAATTGACTAAGATCAAAGATCAGCTTTAGGAATAAGTGACTTTCTAGAGCCATGGTTAAATTTGACAAAAATCGGAAATAAAATTAATGGTACAGAAGGCTGTACACTAGTTACCAAGGATTTTGGTTCCATGTGAACACACATGTGCACACACGCTTCTTCCTTCATAGTCCAGAGGTTTAAAGTATTCTTTTTTTACCCATAGCTGTAAAAAGTATGCTCTTCAAAATATGTGCTGCTCTGCAATTACGCAAGAGTTTCTTTTGAATCACTCTATACTCTCACCAGTACAAAATCACCGGAGCAGCTCAGGAACCAACAGTCATTCCCCAGCACAAGGTCTGCAGGCAACAAGCCACCCCACTGTTCTGCCTAGAATTACACTTCGGGCTGACAAAGAGCAAAGCACGTCACGGTCTTTAGCACAATACCTTCTCAGTGTTATTGTCCGTGGGCTGAGGAACTGATCAAGAACTGCAGTTTTACTAGAGCTTTTGCTAAAGTATTAAATAACTCATTTTCTTCAGACATGCTTGCACCTATCGTCATAACTTTCAAAGATCAGAAACGCAGAAGACAACCTCCCTGAGACCACCTTCAAACAGTCCTAACAGGAGGACTGGGAACCATCCCACCCTTACTGATGTTTAACAGCGAGCAAGTAATACCAATACGAAGAAAAGCAACACACTTGGTGGGGAGGATGCCATGACACAACCCCCTACTGTAAAGGCTGTACTGTTGATGGGCTTCACTCATGCCACAACACACACAACAATATCTTCTCCAACACTTGCTCACATTCAGTGACTATGTATCTGCCCCTTAACTACACCAAATCCAAATGCTATAGCGGGGGTGATCCAGAGAACAGAAGTTCCTACGATTTGTAGGAAGAAAGTGCTGGGCATCTTTCAAACAAGTATTACATAGCTGGCTGTAAATTTGTAGAATTGACCGAGGCAACAAAGGGAACCTTGCATTTGGTGTCTACCCGAGGCTGTCCAGTCAAGGGGAGCCTACTGACGAAGCCTTCTTCCTCCAGCTCCAGGAGGCTTCGCACTCGCAGGCTCTCGTCCTGCTGGGGGACTTCAACCACTCCAAGATCTGCACGGAAAGCAGCACGGCGAGCTGCGGGCAATCCAGGAGACTCCTGGAGTGCACCAAGGACAACTTCTTGATCCAGGGAATAGACAGCCCCACCCCAGGGGATGCAATACTGGACCTGATGGTCACCAATGCAAGTGAGCTCATCGGTGACGTCAAGACTGGAACAGCCTGGGCTGCAGTGATCATGCACTGGTGGAGTTCACAGTTCTGAGGGATATGGGAAAGGTGAGGAGTACAGTCAGGACCCTAAATTTTAGGAAAGCCAACTGTCAGCTCTCCAAGGAGTCAGTCAGTAGGACCCCCTGGGAAACAGCCCTCAGGGACAGGGGAGCAGAACAGAGCTGGAAGATCTTTAAAGGCGCTTTCCATAGAGCAGAGGAGCTCTCGGTCCCCAGGTGTAAGAACTCAGGCAAGGAAGGGAAGACATCAGCATGGCTGAGTCGAGACCTGCTGGTCACACTAAAGGGCACGAGGGAACTGCACAGGCAGTGGATGCAGGGACAGGTACCCTGGGAAGAGTACGGCGACGCTGCCCAGTTGTGTAGGGAGAGGTTCAGGAGGGCCAAGGCATGGCTGGAGCTGAACTTGGCAAGGGATGCAAAGAACAACAAGCAGGGCTTCTACAGCTATGTCAGTCAGAAAAGGAAGGTTAAAGAAAGCGCACCTCCCCCCCTCCCCGTGATGAGCAAGAATGGTGACCTCCTATCAACAGACAAGGAGAAGGCTGAGGTACTTGACAACTTTTTTGCTTCAGTCTTCCCTGGCAACCTCTCTCCTTGCCCCTCCCCAGCTGATGGACCGCAAGATGGGGAACAGGGGGCAAAGCCCCTCCCACGGTAAGGGAAGATCAGGTTCAGGACCACCCGAGGAACCTGAACATACATAAGTCCATAGGACCTGACGAGATGAATCCCAGAGTCCTGCGGGAATTAGCTGATGTCATTGCCAAGCCACTCCCCATGATATCTGAAAGGTCATGGCAGTCAGGGGAAGTCCCTGGTGACTGGAAGAAGGGAAACATGGTGCCCATTTTTAAAAAGAGTAGGAAGGAGGACCCTGGGAACTACCGACTTGTCAGCCTCACCTCTGTGCCTGGGAAGATCATGGAACGGGTCCTCCTAGAAGCTATGCTAAGGCATGTGGGGGACAGGGAGGTGATTTGAGACAGCCAGCATGGCTGCACCAAGGGCAAGTCCTGCCTGACCAACCTAGTGGCCTTCTACAATGGAGTCACTACATCAGTGGACAAGGGAGGAGCTACGGATGTGATCTAGCTGGACTTCTGTAAAGCCTTCAACACAGTCCCTCACAACATCCTTCTCCCTAAATTGGGGAGATACGGATTTGATAGGTGGACTGTTCAGTGGATAAGGAATTGGCTGGAAGGTCACAGCCAGAGGGTAGCAGTCAACAGCTCAATGTCCAAATGGACACCAGTGGTAAGTGGTGTCCCTCAGGGGTCTGTACTGGGACCAGTACTGTTTAGTATTTCCATCAATGACACAGACAGCGAGACTGAGTGCACCCTTAGCAAGTTTGCCAATGACACCAAGCTGAGCAGTGTGGTCAACATGCCTGAGGGATGGGATGCCATCCAGAGGGACCTGGACGAGCTCGAGAAATGCGCCTGTGTGAACCTCATGAGGTTAAACAAAGCCAAATGCAAGGTCCTGCACCTAGGTCAGGGCAACCCCTGCTATCAATACAGGCTACAGGATGAAGGGCTTGAGTGCAGTCCTAAGGAGAAGGACTTAGGGGTACAGGTAGATGAAAAGTTGGACACGACCCAGCAATATGCGCTTGCAGCCCAGAAGGCCAACCGTATCCTGGGCTGCAGCCCCAGCAGTGTGGCCAGCAGGTAAAGGCAGGGGATTCTGCCCCTCTGCTCCACTCTGGTGAGACACCCCCCCACCCAGGAGTCCCTCAGGACATGACAGACTTGGAGCTGTTGGGGCAGGGACAGAGAAGGCCACAAAAATGGTCAGAGGGCTGGAGCACCTCTGCTATGAAGAAAGGCTGAAAGAGTTGGGGCTGTTCAGCCTAGAGAAGGCTGCGGGGAGACCTTGTTGCAGCCTGGCAGTACTTCAAGGGGGCCTACAGGAAAGATGCAGAAAGTATTTTTAGCAAGGCCTGTTGTGGCAGGACAAGGAGTAATGGTTTTAGGCTAAAGGAGGGCAGATTTAGACTGGATATAAGGAAGAAATTTTTTATGACACGGGTGGTGAAACACTGGCACAGGTCGCCCAGAGAAGTGGTTGATACCCCATCCCTAGAAACATTCCAGGCCAGGTTGGATGGGGCTCTCAGCAACCTGGTCTAGTTGAAGATGTCCCTTCTCACTGCAGGGAGGCTGAGCTAGATGACCTCTAAAGGTCCCTTCCAACCCAAAGCATTCTATGATTCTATGAACTACTTCTGGGTTTCTGAGACCATAAAAGGTAGTAATTTAGATCATATCATAAGGAAATTTTTATCTGCATTTCAGTTACTACATATGTAATTTTAAGGCATGTCAATTAAATGAACAGCATGTTAAAAAAATAAATTCCTCCTAAAACAAGTTACATTTTACCTGGCAATTACACATACTCATCCTACTGGATTAAAGGATTATTCTTAAAAATTGAACTCGTCTAACTAGATGAAGTGCTATTAAGACCCTAATTAACAAAAAGTGTAAAATTTACATATAAAAGATGTTCTTGAACAAGCTTGTCTTCAAGTAAAAATGGAAGATTAGGAAACACCACCATTTAACAAAAAATCAGCAGAGTTGTATCCAATAATTAGTAAGAACTGATACATACTAAGGTTTAAAGGTTACCATGATGATAGTTTTAGATACACACTAACCAGTACTTTGTCAGCTGAGCTGTGCTGCAAGCCCAACTTTTTTCTCCTGAAATCAACTGATTTTTAACATAGCAAGATTTATAAATATACATCACTGTAATCTCAGCAGGAACTACAAGCTAGCACACAATCTAGCTGACAGATACGTTTTAAGAAGAAAAAAAAAAAGAGTAATAGTCCAACCAAAGATCTAATTCTTGAGAAGGAAATCATCCTCTGGCCTCTACTGTAATGTAAAGTCCATTCAAAATTACTCCAAAGGGAGCATAAAGGTTCAAAGTATCTGACAGTGTTCTAAAAGCAAAATGTATTTTCTGTTTTATTGCAGTCTTTACACTAATGCTTACTTTGACACAGCAACTTTAGTCAAATCCAAAATGGGGGAAGAAACACAGAGTTGCAAGCAATGACTCTACCAAAATGACCAAGCTGGTGTCCATCAGCGCTTACCAACCAAGAGGCTGCAGTAATTGAGTCCGCAGATGCTCCTCGCTTTTTATTGTAGAGCATGCTTCCTAAATTTTTCTGATGAAATTCATAGTTTTCTTCCTCATCATTTGCACATAATATACACACACACACTCCCCCTCTCCAAATACTACTCTATTAATAGAATTAATATTGACCTTTTTTTTTTTTAACCACTCAATCACTTTAGAGTTATGGAGATTCTATATCATCTCTATGGTGATGAGAAAAATGCAAAGAAGTTACAAAAAAGTTTCTATCGTGAGAATAAAAAGATCATATCATGAGAATAACAGTATTTATCTATCAGCACCATACAAAAGATAATTTTAAGAAATACAGCAATTGCTAAAAAGACCTCATTTCCCTTGCGTATTTTCTTACCTAATTTTATTAAGAATTCTCGTTCCAAGTCTTGCACTTGTCTGATAGCTTCTTCCAGAGAATTGCAGAGCTTTATCTTTGGTCTCAGCAGTTCCAGTGTATCACTGATCATATAGTCTATGTCTATCGGAAATGGGTGGTCTTTTGTCCAAACATCCAGACTTTTTTTCCACCAAACATACCGCTAGAATGCAAAATATTCAAATAAAAGTTTAAGTGCCAGAGTTCATATAATATCTAACTTATGAGTTTGTAATGCCTAGCCATGTTTGTACAGTAGAAAGCGCAAAAGATTTCACATCACTACTCTCTTATGTCATACAACTATTAGATATTTTGGTATCGCTACACATTGTTTGATAACATTGGATAACACAAGCATCAAGAATATGCTCCTTTTATCCTAACAACTGTCAGAAGTATGAAGACTGAACAAAAAAGCACTGAAAGTGTCTTCTAAGGATAGATTCTTTCTATGAGAGATAAGCATTAAATCATCTAGCTTTCAACTCCTTCCTCCATGTATTTTCAAAAAAATTAATTTCCCAAAGGCATATTATGGGAAGAAGGGAGAAAACCTCACAAAAAGTTTTAAGAACGCAGCTAGTATGAAGTGACTTACCCAGTTCACTTTATAAAAAATTAGCACATAGCCTTTACAGTAAAGTTGCAAAAAAAAAAAAAAAAAAAAGTTGATCTTACATGAACTTAAC
>Ga0065711_1042968_pt1 | contig 15030 bp, 7 predicted proteins | sample Hoacrofraction12_FD_59098 | JGI IMG/M metagenome (GOLD analysis project Ga0065711, IMG submission 59098) | Hoatzin crop microbial communities from Cojedes, Venezuela - Epithelial fraction 12 v2 (version 2) | ecosystem: Host-associated > Birds > Digestive system > Esophagus > Crop | place... | reverse complement strand
CCCCCCCGCGTTATTCTTGTAATAACTGGGTAGTTTTTTCAGCTTTGAGGAAGAATGTAAAAGCTGTAGTAAAAATTATGCTGAAGCACTCCTAGCTTTCAGAGGCTGTGAAAATGCAGTTGTTCTTCTACAGTTGTTCTCTTATGATATGTCCTGAAGTGATACACACAACTTACGGCTACTCACTCCATCCCACTATGATTAAAATACAATAAATACCTAAGCTGTCACTGGGAAAGTCACTGTTCTCACGTACAGCCTCGTCCACATTTCCTTCCTGGCTTCATATGAAAGAGTTAGTTAAACATGTGTTATCAAAAGCCACATGTTTGCAGCTCTAATGGCAAAATTCCAATGGAATTAAATGGAACTTTTGCCAGTTGAGTCAATTAATATTTTTGTTTCCAATTTTAGCTTCATCTGGATAAAAAAAATCAACCTGTGTTATTATACATTATGGTTTAGAACTGAACATCTTTGAAAGAGGACATTTTTGGTAGCCGTTTAATTTTTCTTAATTGCAATATGCAGTTCTCCTCAAAGGACAGTACTCCCTTAAGGACAAAAATAGATAGACAATAGCTAAGATTTCCTTTCGTGCATAAACCATGAACGTTTAATTTTCTTTGCTAGAGAACATGTTCGTGATCTTGGTTGTGTTTTTAAGAACTGATGCTATCAGAGGTATCTTTAGAAGAGCGTTGGAAATGATTGATTTCAGTTGCTTGTGATCTCCATGGGGGCTGAACCGAAGCTATTGCTTATTTTGGATGGGGACAAGACATAAAAAATGGTTAGCATGAAGGGGGAGACACAGCTTGATGGTGTTGCTGAAGTATGGCCAGAGCACAAATACAAAAGAGTTACTAGAATCTGAAGCCACTCAAAGGACAAATTTTGATCCCTGAGAGTGATTAACCATTGCAGTAACTTACATGGAGAGTGATGCCTTGTCTGGTTGATGTTCTGTAAGCTATGCTCTAATGGAATGCAAAGAGGACCTTGATAGCAAGCGAAATGGGAGAATTCTGAATGTTCTGTCATTTGTAGGAAGGAGCCATTAACTATGACCAAGTGGTCTGTGAATCTGTTAACTTACGTTCATTAAAGAGCTTTGGTGGAAAGTCCATTCGGGAAGCCCACGGTGTGCTCGATTTTAACTCACGTGAGTTTTGCCTTAGGATTAGGGTATTCTTGCTTCAGTGTTTATGTTCTCTTTCGCTTGGGTAAACTTTACTGGAAATTAGACTAAAAGAAACCTGAAGCGGCCTTCTATCTTGGCCTTCAGTATGTTTGCTTTAGGAACTTGATATCCATGTGATTTCAAAGAAGGTTTGCCCTGCACGAGAGCTTCATAACTTGTTCTAGAATGAACATTTTATTTTTAGCCTGAGTAGATTTGTTCCACATTTATCATTGCTTACTGCAGTTTCTTCTGTGAACATCACGTATGAGTGTGTTCTTCTATGTTGAAAGAATAATAATAGACTGCATGGAAGGCCGTAATTTGAAAACATTGTGGCCATTGTCTTTGAAGTCACCAATTAACGTTATCATGGAGTAAGACGGTCCTTGCCCTAGACTTCTGTGTAGATTCCAGATCATTATCACAGGCCAGTCTTTTTATGGTCAAAGCAATCCACACATACAGAGTTTGCCTTATGGAAATGGCAAGCATTTCCTTACAGGGCACGTATGGTAAGAGACAGTTTAGGTGAGTTTACCTTGTTAAAAAGCCTGCCACAGAGGTAGTGAATTGCAATGGAGGAGCCTCTCTGTAAGTCTGAAGCAAGCCAGGGCTAAGCAGGTTTTAGATATCTGGAAACTGAATTTGGGGTGCAGGACAAGAGGTTTGCGTGCGAAATTTTTCTTTAAAATGAGTGGAATTCAGTTGCTGATCACAGATGATGTGTAGTTTTGGCAGGTTCCCCCAGGAATATAAATGTAAGTTAGAGCATATCTCTGCCACCTAGGACTGCTTCCTGCACCCACTGTGCAATGCAGTCCTTCTTCAAAGGTTCTGGGTAGCACTGCCGACTGAAACTGCAATCTCTGCTAACCAAATGCTGGGCTGCGAACAGGAGGTCTCTGCTGGGCTTGGAAGACAGTCTCCAAGAGCAGGAATCCCATGTATTACATTGCTAAGAATCCCAGAAGAAAAGATGCTGGCAAATTTCAAGATGCTGGAGTAATTTAAACATGTAAGACCTCTTGACCTTCAGGGAGATTTAGGAGCTAGAGCTCCCAAAGGCTATGGATGTAAAATTCCTGGAACTTACCTTTTGGACACTTCATAATCTGAAAGTCTAAACCAGTCTGGACAAGACCAGTAGGTACCTTGTGCAACCATGAGGTAAGGCAGGTGTACTGCAGTGTGTTAGTACACAGCAGACAGACACAAATTTGCTCTGCTGTTGTTCTGAGATCACCAAAGTGGTTGTGTTAACATGGCGCTGAGCCCTGCCTTAGCAACAAGGTTGTATGAGCTCAAGGCTACAGCTTCATCAGCCTGGTCACGTTGCTTTCATTAATCTTGCAGTTTGGCCAGAGGGAGGAAGCAGTGGTGCACAAGCAAGATAGAAAATAGGAAGATTAGATGTGAAGGAGGCTTGGTAAAAGAGTCATGATGGTTGGACTTGGTGGGAGTAGATGGGGTAGAAGGGAATGACGGTTGGACTTGATGATCTGATGGTTGGACTTGATCTTAGAGGTTGTTTCCAACCTTAATTATTCTATGATTCTAAGAGATGGTGGTGCTAGTTCCTCTCCAGCTTTTCTCCAGTGGCTGAATAGTTAGGGCATAATTTCAGGGAATTTGAAGCTGCATTCCTTTCCTACCTACAACAACCACTGGGAGTAGGTCTTGTGCTTCTGTTTGATGAATATATTCCTATATATTAGATCCTGGAATAAGATCTGACATAAGGTTTCCCTCTCCCTGGTAGGTTTTTGAACAGCTGGGCTAGAGAGCCATTCTTAATTTTTTTGGCCAGGTGCATCCTGAGGTGGTGGTGAGAACCACTGAGCTGGGGAGAACATACAGTCATGTATCCAAGCCACATCATCAGAATTGTCTACGCTTGAACATCCAAGATTTCTGGATTTCATCTCTATGCCATCATGTAAAAATCTGCAGAGCCTGCATGTTGGATGGGTCTCAGCATAGAAGAGCCACTTTGTGCTGCTGTCTGCACAGTGGGATGAGCTCTGGGCTTCTGCAGAGGGCTCAAATATGCCAGGAAAGGGCAGGGCACTAGGGAAGGGGGAGAGGAGACCCCAAAACTCTATTGACCACAGCCCCCTGAAACCCCGCTGGCCGCTTACCCAGACAAGGGTTCATAAAAACTGGTGAGATCGTGACACTGATATCATTGAATTCTTTCAGTGTGTGTGTGTTTACCTGTTTCTCTGGATAGGCAGGTAGACAGAGAGGTAAAACGTGTGCCCTGGTGAGTCAGCTCTGGGAGCTGTTGCTGGAGGGGTACTTTCGTGGCATGCCTCCCTTCGGTGTTTCTTCGTTATTTCATTGTGACCACCTTAGCACTCTGGCTTCTGTCACCTACCCTACATGCCTAGCTCTCTCCAGGTACTCTGGAGCAAGTGTGGGCGCTTAACTGAGTTGTGCGCATCAGACTCGGCTTCGTTCCGCTGCCAAGCCGTTCATGCCCGTTGAAAAGCTAGCTTTGTGGCAGCGCTGTAGCTGTGGAGACTTGCGGTTACAGATCGTTCTGAGGATTTCACCCAAGATTTTCAGTACAGTGGAGGAGGTACCCGCTTTGCCTTGAGTGTCATAGTAAGCACAGGTGAAAGCACTAAACCAGCAAAGGAGAACCCAGCCCATGGTCACAAGAATTCCAGGTCCTTGAATATCACTGTGAAGCATCCCTGGAAGTCAGTGTGAAGTGCCAGTCATGGGATAACAAGCTCATGCGTTCAGAAATCTGGCTACTGAGCATGATATGAGAAAGAGTTTGCCAATAAGCTTGGCAGGTGATTCAGGAAGTTAAGAATTATGGTGATCAAATCAACGTATTTTAGAGGCATGAGTTAGAGCCTCCAGGTCAGAGCACCCTAATGGGAAATGTTGTGAAAATGCTACGGTCGTATAATAAGTCTATGAGAAAATAACTGGTCACTGAAAGACATTAAAAAAAAAAAAAAAGAAAAGGAACCAAAAAAAGCCCCAAAATTGTGCAATCGAAGTAAATAGGCACAAAAGGGAAACAGGCAATACCTAAACTATGCCAGGACAGTGGCAAAAAGCCTTGTAGAGGTCAGACACAGCTCATAGTGCTTTGGTGCAAAACAATGTGCTCGGTATGGAGTTACCGATTGCAGTGGGGTGGCCCCTGTGTTTTCCAGGAGATTGGGCTACATGATCTATTGCCCTGGAAGCCTCCTGTTCTGCAGAAGACCTAGAACTTCTCAACAGATACCGAATCCCCTGCAATTCAGCAGACTCTTTGTAAACTCAATGCGAGCAGTTCTTGGTCAGTGTTGGGTGTTAATTGAAACTTTTTCCGCAGTTAGGGTTTGTTCTTACTTATTTGCTTCCATCAGAAATTAGCTTAGGAAGGAAAAAAATCTTCTGTGTGTCTTTGCAAAAATGAAGTCTCCTCCAGATGTTTTTCCTGAAGAGGTAAGAGTTACCTGAGCAGAAAGGAAGGAAGGAGGCCAGTCAGATGAAATTGTAGATGCTGCCCCGTCAAGGGTAGCAGCTGTTTTCTTTCTACTTTGTTTTTATGAAGGTGCTCTGTATTGGCTTTGACTCTGAAAGTGTGGAAGCTGTGAAGCAGTGAGAGCAATTACCAGTGCTGGGAGGTCTGGAAAATGGGGTGAAAGTCCCACAAACCAGCCTGGATTTGGTGTCTTTGAACCATCCAAATCAAACACAGACTTTACGAGAGTTTCCAAGTCGTCGGTGGAAACTCAGGGTCTGGATTTTGTAGTTTTGACACCTACTTTAGTTCATCACTGCATATTGTGATTGTTGCCTATAGGAAGTGTTTTATAGGATGCCATAGTGGTAGTGCAGAAGGAGGTGGAAAGCTGGAAGAAGGTGGTGCCTTCTCTGGGTTACTGGATCTGTGATCTCCATGGATCTGACCCAACGACAGAAATCTAGGGCCATGAGCGAGTGCAGAAACACAGCTCAGTGGCTGTGCATGTTGGAACATCAGAGTTACATGAATGGGGGCTTTGTTTCGGGGGACAGATTTTGACTGCGCTGAAACTCCTTTCTTGCGTTTTAGCAAGGCTCTGCAATAATGCACGATAACGCTCCATCTATGCGTAGAACCATCTTGTGCGGAACCGCTGTTTGGTGGGTGAATGTTCGAAGGGAAATTGGCTGTAGCGTTAAAATTTGACTTTTCTGGGCCACACAGTAATTTATAGACAGCTTTGTGAGGCTCTGAGGATTCTTCTGACTTACAAAAGTTGTGCCTTGGTATAGTCCCGAGGCAGCTTTCCAGCAGGAAGTGCAGCCTGGAAACTGGCCGATGCCTCTGCATACCACCTCGATGAAACCACCATGGCAGCAGGAATGCTTAAGACCCCAGGAATGCCATGTTTCCCTCCAGAGGCTGTCAGGGAAGGGAGGGAAAGAGAACCAAAGAATTCTTTATTTTTACCTCCTTCCTTCTCTGCCATCTGTTTTTAGATGAAAAATAACATATGGAACTATAATCCTGGTTAAATAATAAACACGGCGCACAGTTTTGTTCAAAATGTGACTCTGATGAGTACTATTTCCTTAGGTTTACCAGGCGAGAAAGGAGAAAAAGGCAATCCAGGTGTTGGAACACAAGGACCCCGAGGCCCACCGGGATCCACAGGTACAGCTGTTGCCTTTGAGGCGTCTGGATTAGACCACTCCGACCCACATGCAAAGCGGCGAAGCCCTGCGCGGCTCTGTCCTCCCCTTCTCAGGCTTAAGCGGCGCAGGAGTCAGTAGTTCAGGCGCCTTAACTGACATAATGTTCTTACTGTGTCACACGACATTGTGGTGTGCCACGTGATGGCGTCATCAGTCACACAAGTAGTTTCCTTTTCCCTGTAGTAAACTGCTTCTCCAAAACCTTTTTTTTTCCAATACTTTTAGTATTTTTTTCAGAGGTAGGGTCTGGAATGGGAAGAAATTGATCTGGATTAATCTGGATCAATTGCGTTTGTTTTCTCATTGACTCAAGGTCATACCTACCTGTGACTTGACAGAGAAATGTATATAATTAAGCATGTCAATCACAGGGATCTACATTTAGCTTCTGAAAAAGCAGAGAGGGTGATACCCGGGTCCTGTTGAAACAGGTGTCAAATTGCATTGACTTCATTGGGATATTCTGGCCGTTAGTGTGCTGGTATCAAGGCACAGCATTACCCAGAAGCCGTATTGAAAGGGAGTGGGTGAATCAAGAGCTGCGCAGGCATCCAGGGCTGTCCTCCCCCATGAAACTGCCTTTCCGAATGTCTGTTCCTTGGTGAAACGTACGCTATAGTACAAATTTCTGGCTAAAAGCTGTCTCTGGCAAGGAAGACGAAGCAGCGCCTAGAGAGGATGTGGGTTCCCCACTCCCAAGGAGCCTCCTCTCTGGCCGCTGCTTCATTTTTCTTGCCAGAGATGGCTGCAGCCCTTCCCTCAGCTTGCCCGGGGGACTCGGAGCTCAAGCTATCTCCTGGAAGCTGTTGTAGCACACTCAGCGCCATATTTTCCAGGCCTGGAAAGGTGGCCTCAACTCCCTGCTTTTATGAAAGACCCTACTCAGATGTTTCCCTTCTACGCAGGACCTCCAGGAGAAAGTCGAACCGGCAGCCCGGGACCACCAGGCCCTCCAGGCCCACGCGGTCCCGCCGGTCACACAGGACCTCCGGGCTCGCAGGGTGCTTCTGGCCCGCCGGGGTACTGCGATCCCTCCTCCTGCGCTGGTTACGGCATGGGAGGTGAGTAGCCAGGAGCCGGGGCGGCTGCCGTTCGCGGAGGCGGGGGTGGCATTTTCGAACAGCCGAAGTAAGATGGAGGCTACTGCTGAACCTGGCGCTAGAAGCGTGGTGGCTCCCTAAACACGTGTGTGTCCAGTGCTGCTGTATGTAGTGGGGCTGCAGCACGAAGAGAAGGTGACCCCAGGGCGGTGGCCAAAGGACGTCCGAAGGCCTGCGAATCGGATCCTGCCTAGCGGGTTTTCGTCCTGCGTTTGTGTAGTTGTATGAGCCTGCTCCCTCGCGCCGCTCTGTGTGTTGACCCCCCACCTCCTAACGTTCGTGGCGGCAGAGTTTTGACGTTGGTAGTTTTTCAGACGTGTTGCTCAACTTCCCCTTCCGTGTGCCTCTGAACGGCATGAGAGCATGACCCTTACTAAACCCCGGGTAGTGTAACCTGCCACGGGGATGCACGTGTCCGTCATTAACCAGCGAACCCATCAGGAGAAAACCATTCTTTCTACATCTTCTCTGTGTCTCACTTTCCCGTCTCTTTACAAGGCCCTGGGAGGAAGTTAACACAAGCACCAAAAATTTACGTCGCCCAACCTAAAACTGAAATGTGTTAGTGAAGCGCTAGTTCCTACAGACGTTGGGCAGCAGCCGTATTTGTTCGGTGTTGATGGTTTAATCTGCTCGTGAGCTGATTTGTACGTTTTACTCACCTGAATGTTTTTGTTGTCGTCTCTTCCTGTCCCCCTCTCCTCACCTCCCCTCCCCGGTGTTCGTTTCCTGTTTGAAGGCCCCATCCCTTACAATGGCTACCAGGCCCGGAGGTGAGAGGCTCCCTCGGGTTCAGGGCTCATTTGGCTGAAGGTCAGAGGTGGATGCTCAACTGCTCAGTGCTTTCCGTCAGCAACATTGACTACCACTAATGAACTTACTTGCTGCTGTACATGCACTTAGCTTCCTTGCGCTGCTAAAAAGGATTGCCTGACCCGTTTTTGCCCGTTAATCGTGTATTCTAGAGCAGAACTGGAGTAAGCTAAAGCAGGCAGACTCTGCAGTGTGTAACAAGCACAATGTTACAACTGGATGTTTGACAAACTCTGGTGGTGGTTTCCAGCTAACTTGGCTGTCTGTCAGTGGGTGTCCAATTGCTCCGGCTTATTCATTGTTAAATGTTTTCATTGTTCCTTTATGTGAATAAAAGATGTGTATTTAAAGATTATATATATACTCACACACATTATATATAAATATATCTATATATAAAATGTCAGCTTCCTAATGAGTGCTTTAATTTTCTACTCCCCTTCCCCTGTGTTAACCGTATGAATGCTCTTGGTGGTGGTGGGTTAAGGTGGATACGGTGAGCCAACCGATCAAGACATCCCAGTAGTGCAGTTGCCACATAACTCCTACCAAATCTATGACCCCGAGGACCTTTACGATGGTGAGCAACAGCCGTACTAGTTCACGGGTCCTACCCCTTACCACCCCCGTACTCCCAGTCCTCCTATCCATCACCTCATCTTGCTCAACCAGAGTTTACTCCTGTTCAAGAAGAGATGGAAGCCGCTGAACTGAGGTCCCCGGGCATTAGTCGCTTCACAAGGAGCATAGCCAAAAGGAGCGCCAAGACTCCAGCACGCAAAAGGGCGAGTGGAAACCATCCCCCTCAGTGAACTGTTCCAAAAAGGGCAACGTTTTGTGTGCGGCGGCGTTTGGCCTCTTGTCCCGGTGCCAAACCTGTCGCAGAAGATGTTTATGGGCTCTTGTATTAAAGGAGAAAAAAAACGTACGTGACCAGTTGACACAACGAATAACGGTAATTACCTTGCATGCCAGAAACTTAGTATGTTAGCGGGTTGGCGCTAGGCTCTGCTGAGAGGTCACCTGTAGATCCTTCTGGGGAGTACCGTCTCACACACCACCCAAACTGCTTCTAAAAGCCCCAGCCGCCCAGTCGGTGTACGTGGAACCATTCAGAAAAGTTCATGTGTGGGGTTTTTTTTTAAATCTTTGTTTTTCCCATTCATGATGTTCCATTAGTTTTGGGTGAGTTCCTTCACTAGCAGGGTAACCCTACTAAATTCCCCAGAGAGCACTGCGTAACCAGGTTGCCTTGAACCCAGCTAACACTTTTGCAAAGAAATGTTATGTTAATGGAATATTTTTTTTTAAACCCACATTATATAAATACACAAAAATGTTCCGTGGGAGCACACTGGTAATTTATTGTGAACCTCTTTCATTTCTGTTTTGTATGCAAATAAAAGTGGCGAGCTTTTATACGTTAATTCTGTATTTGCTTGATTTTTAACTTGGAATAATTGTACAGATCTTTGGGGAACAGAATGTAAAGAGACAAAAATACTTTTTCATTTTTCAACACTTCTGGGAAACAGTTTTATTTTGCAGGATATAGGCACTTAGTCTAAACAATATTTAGCCGTATTTTTAACGTTACATATGAACAAGTGGAGAGAGTAACTACGAGGTGAGGTGGTCGGACCACCTGTGGACAGGAGATTTTGGTGTATCGACATGCCCAAGTCAAACGCCGGGCAGGTGCAGCCGCGAAGGCAGCTTGGCTCAGCAGATGATGAGCGGATGAGAAAAACCCACCCCAACCGCTCAAGGAACAAAGAGCGATTCGTGATGCTCAGATCAGGTAAGCTGTAAAGTGACTCAATAAGCAGTTTTGAACGGCGCCCTGGAGACGAAGCAGCAAAGCGGGGTGTGAAGTGGCAGCTCGGAAGCGTTCATACGTTTGAGTTGAGAGCACGGATTTGGAACGCTTCCCCTCCAGCTCTGCAGAGGCACAGCGAGGGGGTGCCTGGGGGGGCACAGGGCTGCGCTCCTGCTCGCCCCGGCCCGGGCTCCGTCCGCTTGTGCTTGGCAAGGACAGACCCACAGCTTCTGCTTCTGGCCCCTGCCAGGCGCGCTCTCGGCTCACCGGGAAGGCGACGGACGGGTGCCGGTGCTGTGCCGTCTCCAGGTACCTGGCCCCAACTTCAGCCTCGCTGACAACGCAGGCCACTCGCAGCGTGACTGATGCCCCTGCCATGCTGGTCCCGGGGCTGTTTCTGGCGAGGTGGCTGTGTAATTCTCGGGGCTGCCTTCCTGCTGTCCCGTTATTTCTCTCACCCCAAACTCCCACTGCTTTCTTGGAGAAAGGTGAGAAAAGCTGATGGGAATGTGAGTGGAATGTCATTTCCTTACTCAGACTTGCATTTAAAGTAGAAAGTAGAGTCCCGAGGGAACTGGTGAATGTCCCTGCCAAGCCACTCTCCATGATACCTGAAAGTTCATGGCAGTCAGGTGGAGTCCCTGGTGACTGGAAGAAGGGAAACATTGGGCCCATTTTTCAAAAGGGTAGGAAGGAGGGCCCTGGAAACTACTGACCTGTCGGCCTCACCTCTGTCCCTGGGACGATCATGGAGCAGATCCTCCTAGCAGCTGTGCTCAGGCACAAGTAGGACAGGGAGGTGATTTGAGACAGCCAGCATGGCTTCACCAAGGGCAAGTCCTGACTGACCAGTGGCCTTCTGTGATGGTGTGACTAGATCAGTGGACAAGGGAAGAGCTATGGATGTGACCTATCTGGACATCTGTAAAGCCTTCGACACAGTCCCCCACAACATCCTTCTCTCTAAACTGGAGAGATACGGATTTGATGGGTGGACTGTCTGGTGGATGAGGAATTGGTTGGAAGGTCGCAGCCAGAGGGTAGTGGTCAATGGCTTGATGTCCAAATGGATGCTGGTGACAAGTGCTGTCCCTCAGGGGTCCATACTGGGACCACTGTTGTTAAGTATCTTCATCAATGACATAGTGAGACTGAGTGTACCCTCAGCAAGTTTGCAGATGACACCAAGCTGAGCAGTGCAGTTGACAAGCCAGAAGGACAGCATGCCATCCAGAGGGACCTGGACGAGGTCGAGAAGTGGGGCTGTGTGAACCTCGTGAGGTTCAACAAGGCCAAGTGCAGGGTCCTGCACCTGGGTCGGGGCAACCCCCACTATCAATAGAGGCTGGGGGATGAAGGGATGGAGCAGCCCTGCCGAGAAGGACTTGGGGGTACTGGTGGATATTCAATAAAAATGTATCAATTCTTTAAAAATAGTATTAAACCAAATATAATTAACAAATACCAGATGATACAACATAGACTACAGGTAGTATTAACAATATTTATTCTCAGTTGTTTCAAATACAGTAATTTTCATAATCTTTCCAAATAGATTTTCCCAACACTTGCCAAAAACACTCTGTGCAGAAGACTGAGATGCAGAGATGGTTCCATATTAGGAGAATTTTTTTTCACGGAGAAGAGACATTCCTGACGGCAGTTTTTCTTTTTTCACCGTCATTACTTCCTTCGAAAATCTTTAGGTCTGGAGGGAAAAAAGAAGAAAAAAAGGCACTTCGTTAACAAAATATATGGAAACTGCAGTGGCTTTGCTTTAAGGATGCAGTTTACTTCCTTATTCTGGTGCTTGAAGATTTTGTGCTGATCAGTATTTTCTGGATCGCCTTAAAAAGACAGAAGGAATCAAAGAAGTTTACAAAGACCTCTAAGAATTCACAGGCATCAGGATTAGTTGGTCAAGGTGTTTCCTTCTGAGCTACTCCTGCTTTCCTCGGAAAAACAAAAGCGTATCTTTAACTGAATGCAGTCTCACAATGACTTTAAACACTAGTATTCATTTCTCTCTGCTTTTAAAAAATACATAATCTGTGCATCAAATGTCAAGTTTTAAGTTAAGAGCATAGTCCACCACAACACTACTAGAATAATTAATACCAATGACTTAAAGAACAACCTACTCTGACTCTTTAAGGTCCTGTAACCCCTTCTGCTTGGATGACGAATGTGGAGAACCTTCAGAGAAGACACTGCTGCTTGCAATCCTCTGCAATCTCCTATTGCAGCCGATGGTGCTCACTCTGCCTGCCCCACATCCACCGGCCGTGGAAGTCACCTTCTCCCTGAGCCTACAAAGTTCCGGCCAGCTCACAGCATTTACAGGGACACCCCGTTTGAAGGCTACATGCAAGTCCACCTCCCTAACAGGTCCCGGAGAGCAGTTAGGGCTCTGTCCAGCCACTTCTGGACACAGGACGGCGCAGGCCAACGGTTTCTGATGTGCCTGGGATGCAGGGCGTGACCAGGCTGCCCCACGCACAGCCACCCACCCGCCACAGCGCAGCGCCCTGGAAACACAGCAGCCCTTGGGATTGCTGCTCTCATGCAGGCATCACAACAGGCCATGTGCACTGCACCTTGCTAGAGCTGAACAAGAGATGTGATGACACAGGTTCTGTAACACACCGCGGGATACAGGGGCAGCGGACTTGCTGTGAAGTGGAGTGAAACTCTGGAATACAGGAAAAGTTGCAACCTGCAACAGTAAACCAAGTTAAATTTACAATGGCGGTAAATTTTATCACTAATGTCGTTCATCAATGCAAATTAACAGCAGACAGCAATGGAAGCAGGGAGCTTACTTCGGCAACAGAGAGTTTATATGGCTGCAGAGATGCCATATGGAAATCTAATACTTAATTAGTCATTAAAATCATATGTTGCAGACCTAGCATTTTTCTCCAAGAGCACAGCAAAGTGAAGTCATTCATGCAATCCTTGTACAAGCCTGTAGGGAAAGCAACTCTGGAATTCAGCCTGGGCTATTTCAAGTGTATTATATAAAATTTGGTGAGTTTATGAATTTAAAAGAACAACTCTAAAGACAAGCTAGTGTTCAGACTGTAATAGATCATCAAGCTTCTTTGTTTTCCATTTAAATGGCATATTCTGTATTAACATTTGGACTTGCATCTTTCATGCATGAAAGAACTGCCGGAAGCATCGTATCGATTGTTTACATCCCTGCTTAACGTTGGACTTGACCATGTTCAACATTTGATGGCAAGAGCGCACTGGAAAGCCACGTCACCTTTCCTAGAATCCTGGATTTCAGTACTCAGACATATTCTACATTTTGTAACTCAGATCTCTCCCCTGTGTACCAGAATATATATTTCATTACATCACACTGTTTGTGGTGTACTAAGAGAGCGGGATTTTGAAAAAAAGCTCAGCAGTGCCTTAGAAGTTTGATCACTGCATCCATCCCAGACAGGTGGGCCAGTGCCGACGGATTTGAGACGCTGCATGGCAAAACCATCATTGTCTTGCAGCTTATAGTTATTACTCTTTTTTTATAGGCCAACTGATCCTCTTGCACACTGCTCGAAGGAGTTGGCATTTTTCTTCGAATGGCACATTTAAAGCATCAATCTAGGGCTGTGTTGGAGTGCGGCAGAGCTCGGAATCTTGTAGTACTTCATTCTGGGTGAAAATCCTTTTTTTTTTTTTCTTGCTTGTAATCTGCATTTCAACCTTCATGCTCATTGTCTTAAACGTTAAATGCATAAAACACTGGACTCTTAGTCTGCAGTCTTACAAAGTTAATGAAGCTTAAAGGCAGAATTTTCTACACTGAAACACTTGTGTGAACAAATATAAAAGTTTTTAAAGCCTTTTCTGTTGCTACAGTAGGCTTTTATGCCTACTAGCACTCGGCTTTTGGAAGCCACAATCTCTGCTTTTAAAGAGTCCTTGGCACTAGGAAGGCTAAGCCTTGAAAAACACTGCCTTTGGCAAAAGCGCTACAAATATTTTGTCAGACAAAGAATACAAACCCACAAAAACCTCGTCCACTCGGAGAGAACGATGGACTACTTGTGAACATCAGTGGGTAACTGCTCACTGGTAAGTGACACAAATCCATGCAAGGGTGTTCGTCTTTGATGGCAGCGCTTCTGCCTTTCCTCAGCAGAGCGCTGGGATTCTGCTCTTAGCACAAAGGAAATGGTATCTCCTAGAAGAGATGGTTCAGAAATTCACCCAAAGGCAAGACTTTGCATAGCTGCTTCTCTCTCTTTTTTTTTTTAGGGTAAAATTCTTGGGAAAAAAATTTTGCTTTGTATTGACAGCAGGCTCCAAGACAAGGGGAAATAGGAGGCAAAATGTGGGAACTCGCATCTCTGAAATCTATGCTGAGAGGCAAAGCATTATGGGTTCACTGAAAATATGCAACATCAGTCTGCACAGATGCCTGCCACCAAAAGACATGAAAAAATATTTGTCCTACCTACACTTTACACTGCACATAAAAAGCATTAAGACACAGTCCAGTTAATTCTAGGCAAAACAGTCAGCAAATTAAATTAACATCCAATTACGCCATGCCTCTCAGTGCTTCTCTCTCTTAACAAATACTTTACCGTTGAGTAAAAGAAACTGCAGAGCTGGTCCTCAGCTCTCATTACAGACTTTAAACCCCTTAAATTCTCCCAACTTTTTTGCATAGTCACAGCTATCAGCAGAGGAACACAGTGGATGTAAAACTGGCAATCCACAGTCACTAAACCTTACAAAACAGGTACACCTGCACATAGGTACAAGTTCGTAGGATCAGTTATTGCTATAGAAAACAGAAGGTTCTCAGTGGTCCCCACTGTAACTGACAGTGCTTTCTTCTACCCCAGCCTTTGCAGAATTAAGGTATTCCACAGGAATGTTGTCTTTTGATACAGATGCCAGCCCTACACTCTCGAACGCTGAAGAAATCAAATGGACCAAGAGAGTTTTCCTATTTACAGGGATGTTGTAACTTTTTGCTCTGTACTCACTTCAGGAAATAAGACTGAGGTCAAACTAAATCCCAGAACGTGGGCTAAGATTTTCTATAGAGGCACAATAGGTCTGGTTCAGTATGTTTTATCATCTGATTTCTCTCATACATATACCTGAGTGTACCTTTTGTAAACCAATGCTGTACAAAGCTTTTTGATTCAGGTATGTTGGATTTCAAAATAGACTTGAATTCTCATGCATTTTGAAAAGAACTGCTGTTCAGCCTGAAGAAGAGAAGGCTGCGAGGGGACCTAATAAATGCTTATAAATATCTGAAGGGTGGGTGTCAGCATGATGGGGCCAACCTCTTTTCAGTGGTGCCCAGTGACAGGACAAGGGGCAATGGGCACAAACTGAGGCACAGGAAGTTCCGTCTGAACATGAGGAAGAACTTCTTCCCTCTG
>Ga0065711_1042967_pt1 | contig 15030 bp, 11 predicted proteins | sample Hoacrofraction12_FD_59098 | JGI IMG/M metagenome (GOLD analysis project Ga0065711, IMG submission 59098) | Hoatzin crop microbial communities from Cojedes, Venezuela - Epithelial fraction 12 v2 (version 2) | ecosystem: Host-associated > Birds > Digestive system > Esophagus > Crop | place... | reverse complement strand
CTTCCTTCCTTCCTTCCTTCCTTCCTTCCTTCCTTCCTTCCTTCCTTCCTTCCGAGGTGTTTTTAATTATGTAATAACTTTCAGGGGTTTTTTTCCACCACAGGATTAGCTATATTTTTTTCTTTTTAATTTTGACTATTTGACCCTCTTCATAATTTACTGTATATTGCAAAAATCTACACGTGAATGCAAAGTTACTCATTTTTTCTTGCAGTATGGCATAAAGATTAAAAGAAAAACATCAGCTACGTTAGAGAAATATCAGACCCGATTGTTCAATGTACTTAGTACATCACAGCAGTTGGCAACAAAGGGATGTAGTCGCCTTTGTGTCACACTGGTGCACCTTTACACCCTGTCCTTCACCAGCCTTCCATGGTCTATGAACTGAGATTCCCATGCAGCTGCTAGGAGAACTCCAGAATGTTTCATGTGGGAAAACAAATTGCTGTAAGACGGCTGATTGCTCATGCTGTGCTGCAATTGACTGTGCCTGTACCTCTGTTGTGCAGCAGAGGACATCCACAGAGGAGCTTCCGTCCTTGCATTAAAACTCTTTTTCCCCTTGCTTTGCCTGGGACTCGTTTGAGAGTGGCCAAGGTCAAACCCACTCCAGAAACTGTTCGAGCAGTTGCGCAGGGTGGGTGAGTGCAGTCCAAGGGCTGTGCTCTGGATCAGGTTTAGTTTAGTCATGAGTCACCATCCATGGTTGTGTCTGTGAAGAGTCCCTTGATGTATCCATGCTGAGGGGTTTGTATTGGTTATAAGCAAGCAACCTGATAGAAATGACCTATAATCATTACACTGCAGCCGATGCGGGGAAGCCATGTCCCGTTTCTAGGATGCATATTCAGTGCAAGGATTACGCTGCAGATATGTTTCTTACAAATATTTCAAGGTGAAGTGTGACCTTTATATGCTTGCCAGGCATCTCATGGCTGTAACACAATAACCTGTGACAGATTGTTTGAACGGAAGAGCCCCGGAGCCCTGCTGTAGGTGAAAAGTGGATGCTCCTTACTTACAGTGAAGCATGTCAAACAACGGAACAAAGATCTTTTTAAAGAACAACAAAGCAAAGCAAACACACAAACAAAAACAGCCTATGAATAATAATAAGCAGCAAATAAGGGAAATATAGACTTGGAAACCCATTTTATTCAGAAACTTATCTCTATGGACTGTTTGATCAAATAGGAATTATCTGGATGGTCACATGCAGAGAATGGTGGTCAACAGGTCAGTGTCTGGGTGGAGATCAGTGATGAACGATGTCGCTCAGGGGTCTGTACTGGGACCAGTACTGTTTAATATCACAGAATCACATAGCGGTAGGGGATGGAAGGGACCTCTGGAGAACCATCCTGCTAAAGCAGGGTCCAGCAGAGGGCTACAAGGATGATGAGGGGACTGGAACATCTCCCCTGTGAGGAGAGGATGAGGGAGCTGGGCTTGTTCAGCCTGAAGAAGAGAAGGCTGAGAGGGGACCTTATAAATGCTCATAAATACCTCAAGGGTGGGTGTCAGGAGGATGGGGCCAAGCTCTTTTCAGTGGTGCCCAGTGACAGGACAAGGAGCAATGGGCACAAACTGAAGCACAGGAAGTTCCATCTGAACATGAGGAAGAACTTCTTCACTCTGTGAGGGTGACGCACCACTGGCCCAGGCTGCCCAGGGAGGTTGTGGAGTCTCCTTCTCTGGAGATATTCAAGACGCGCCTGGACAAGGTCCTGTGCAGCCTGCTGTAGGTGACCCTGCTTTGGCAGGAGGGTTGGACTAGATGACCCACAGAGGTCCCTTCCATCCCCTACCATTCTCTGATTCTGTGATTCTGTGTAAAGCGGATTCACCTACAGCAGGCTGCACAGGACCACGTCCAGGTGGATTTTGAATATCTCCAGAGAAGGAGACTCCACAACCTCCCTGGGCAGCCTGTGCCAGTGCTGCGTCACCCTCAGAGGGAAGAAGTTCTTCCTCATGTTCAGACAGAACTTCCTGTGCTTCAGTTTGTGCCTGTTGCCCCTTGTCCTGTCACTAGGCACCGCTGAGAAGAGTCTGGCTCCATCCTCCTGACACCCACCCTTAAGATGTTTCTAAGATCCCCTCTCAGTCTTCTCTTCTTCAGGCTGAACAAGACCAGATCCCTGAGCCTTTCCTCATAGGAGAGATGCTCCAGGCCCCTCATCATCTTCATAGCTCTCCACTGGACTCTCTCCAGTAGTTCCTTGTCTTCCTTGAAGAGTGGAGCCCAGAACTGGACAGAGTACTCCAGATGGGGCCTCACTAGGGCAGAGCAGAGGGGGAGAAGAACCTCCCTCGACCTGCTGACCAGACTCTTCTTAATGCATCCCGGGATCCCATTGGCCTTCTTGGCAGCCAGGGCACACTGCTGGCTCACGGTCCACTTGTCGTCCACCAGCACTCCCAGGTCCCTCTCCACAGATCTGCTTTCCGGCAGGTCCGCCCCGAGCCTGTATTGGTGCATGGGGTTATTCCTCCGCAGGTGCAGGACCCTGCACTTGCCCTTGTTGAACCTTATCAGGTTCCTCTCTGCCCAATTTTCCAGCCTGTCCAGGTCTCGCTGAATGGCGGCACAGCCTTCTGGTGTATCCACCACTCCTCCCAGTTTGGTGTCATCAGCAAACTTGCTGAGGGTACACTCTGTCCCTTCATCCAGGTCATTGACGAATAAGTTGAATAAGACTGGGCTGAGTGCTGACCCCTAGGGGACACCACTAGTTACAGGCCTCCAACTAGACTCAGCATTGCTGATGACAACCCTCTGAGCTCTGCCATTCAACCAGTTCTCAATCCACGTCACAGTCCACTCATCCAGCCCACAGTTCCTGAGCTTCCCTAGGAGGACGTTATGGGAGACAGTGTCAAAAGCCTTGCTGAAGTCTAGGTAGACAACATCCACTGCTCTCCTCTCATCTGCCCAGCCAGTCATGGCATCATAGAAATCTGTCATATTGGTTAAGCATTATTTTCCCTTGGTGAGTCCGTGTTGACTCCTGATGACCTGCTTTTCCTCCACTTGCTTAGAGATGACATCCAGAATGAGCTGTTTCATCGCCTTTCCAGGGATGGAGCTGAGGTTGACCGGCCTGTAGTTCCCCAGGTCCTCCTTCTTGCCCTTTTTGAGGACTAGAGTGTTGTTGGCTTTCCTCCAGTCCTCAGGCACTTCTCTGGTTCTCTGTGACCTTCAAAGATGATGGAGAATGCCTTAGCAAAGACATCTGCCGGCTCCCTCAGCACTCGCAGGCATATCCCATTGGGGCCCATGGATTTGTGGGTGTCCAGTTTGCTTAAATGATCTCTAACCTGATCCTCCTCAACCAAGGGAACGTCTTCCTTTCTCCAGGCTTTGCCTCTTAACCTCCAGGGAGTGGGATTTCTGTAGGCCAGCCTTAGCAGTAAAGACAAAAGCAAAGAAGGCATTCAGTAACTCCACCTTCTTTGTATCGTCTGTCATAAATGTCTTCATCAATGACATACACATTGGGATTGAGTGCATCCTCAGCAAGTTTGCAGATGACACCAAGCTGAGTGGTGCGTTGCCATGCCTGAGGGATGGGATGCCATCTAGAGGGACGTGGAGAAGCTCGAGAAGTCGGTGCAAGTGAACCTCATGATGTTCAACAAGGCCAAGTGCAAGGTGCTGCACCTGGGTTGGGGCAACTCCCAGTATCAATACAGGCTAGGGGATAAGGGGATTAAGAGCAGCCCTGCCGAGAAGGACTTGAGGGTGCTGGTGGATGAAAAGGTGGAAGTGAGCTGACAATGTTCGCTTGCAGCCCAGAAGACCAACCATACCCTGGGCTGCATCAAAAGCAGTGTGGCCAGCAGGTCAAGAGAGGGGATTCTGCCCCTCTGCTCTGCTCTGGTGAGACCCCGCCTGGAGTCCTGCATCCAGCTCTGGAGTCCTCAGCACAGGAAAGGCCTGGACCTGTTGGAGCAGGGCCAGAAGAGACCACAGAAGTGGTCAGAGGGCTTCAACACCTCTCCTAGGAGGACCAGCTGAGAGAGTTGGGGCTGTTCAGCCTGGAGAACAGAAAGCTCTGGGAACACCTTATTTGTGGCCTTTCTATACTTAAAGGGAGCCTGTAAGAAGGATGGGGACAGACATTTTAGCATGGCCTGTTGCTACAGGAGAAGGGGCAATTGTTTTAAATTAAAAGAGGATAGATTTAGACTGGATGTAAGGGTGAAATTTTTTACAATGAGTGTGGTGAAATGTTGGAACAGGTTGCCCAGGCAGGGGCCCCATCCCTGGCAACGTTCAAGGTCAGGTTGGACGGGTCTCTGAGCAACCTGGTCTGGTTGAAAATGTCCCTCGCCATGGCAGGAGGGCTGGACTAGATGACCTTGAAAGGTCCCTTCCAACCCAAACTATTCTATGATTCTGTGTAAATGTATCTGGTTTTAATGGTTCTGAATTCATGCACATAATGAATGAGTTGAGTCCAGCACTTTCCGATCTGTGCTTTTCCTGCTACAATTGCAGTCTCAGGCTGTATCAGCTCTGCTGATGCTGTCTCTTTGCTTTCTCAAAGGTGTAAACCAGCTGTCTGCTTTCTGCTAAATAGTAAATACTTGGTACTGACTCAGCTGCACTGATTTATCAAGAGAATATCTTCACTCTTTTTCTCTGCCCACCTACTGCGCACTTGTATGCAAGAAGCATTGTGGGGAGCTCACGGAGGAAGTCTGTACAGGTCACCTCACAAATGAACACATCTTATTTTGTCAGATGTAATGTTATAATTAGCTTCTTCTAGACTTTGTGTTTTTTGCACTCTGGTTATTTTCCTTAACACTATTCAGTGTTGTGAAAGCTTTAAAAGGAATGTACGTGGAACTGACTAAAAACAAATTGGAATGGGGCAAGATGGATATGTTTCTGGGAGAGAGGATGAAGCCACTTAAATGTAATGTTATTGGTGGTAAGGCAAAGCCATACCTCTGATTACTAATTGATTGCAAGAAGAAATCAGATTCATAGCAGTTAAAAGAATTAAATGCTTAGGTTAACTCCCCAGAATGGGTTGCAGAATACAGGCTTGTTGTTAGATGGGGTCGAAAGGCATCACCGCTGTGAAAAAGAGCTAACGAATAACATGTGGGTGTTATATGGGGATGAGGCTAATGTAAAGGAGGCGTAGGACTCCAGATGTTGGACAGGACTACATAGGGGAGAGGTGGTTGTTCTGGTTGGAAGAGAGGGATAGGGCCTGAGTACTGGATGTAATTTGAGCTCTGCCCATTGAGAGGAATTGGAGCTTCCTAGCTGTCTCATTGCAACTTCCAACACTGAAGTTCTGGCACAGATTATGGGGTTTTGTTATAAATAATGCCTGGTAACTGTGCTCCAGAGGGGTGTAACCGCTGTTACTTATAGTATGTTGTGTTTTGGCTACCATGTCCGTGCATTCTGAAGTGCATCAACATGCTGCCTATTTTTGTCTTGACAGTAGGAGCATATAAATTCTCAATGTCATCTTAATTCACTGGAGCACGTTTCCAGGGGATGACCCTACCTATTACTCTGGAGTCAGTTTCTTTGCATCTGTTATAACTTCGGTTTGGCACCCAGATCTCAGGAATCACTTCTAAAAAGTTTAATATTAAGCTTTTAAGTAGCTTTACCAGGATCTATGAAAAAATAATTTCTTTGTATAGAAGAGAAATTGTCTGGACTGTGCTGTGCTGTGATACAGCAAAGAGACCTTATACAGCATGGGAAAATGTGGCTTAGGTCAAGAGATAACAGATAGTATGTCAGACTGAGAATCTGTGGATGGACACAGTTTTCAGGACTATCAAGCAGATGACCATGCCTTGTGTGTGGTTGGCTGCACACCTCACCTCTCTTCATAGTACTGTAGGGTGATACAGTTTGGAACGGACCTTCGCCCAAACATTTAGAAGATAGCCTCCCAATATTGTTCAGTTAGAGTCACATGAAGGAGCTAAACTGAAATTTTGATGTGACTCAATGCTTTTCTCATATGTAGAGGTAGAAGTAGTTGGTCCTAGATATTGCTAAGTATCTGATAAAAAGGTACCACAGATCTACTATTTACCAATCAATTACCAATGATTACTGCATCACAACCTAAACCACTGAAATTTCCCTCTATCATAGGAGCGGTATATGTCTTAGTCACTAGACCACAAAGGACATACCTAAAGGAACATATACAAATGGATACCAGCTGTGCTGTCTCATTCTCTCAGTTGTCCAGAGATAAGACATCTCCAGACTTGAAGCCAAGAATTCATCTGAAGTGCTGCTCCGTGCCAGAGGAAGTTTGACCTGTTTTCCTGCTGAGACATACTGTGATAATGACACGGCTCTGTAGCTTCTGAACTAAAGCTATCTCATGCTCATAGCACAGGCAGTGCAAGCATAAATCTGTTAGCCCTGTGTCATCCTGTCTAAAATCCTGCTACATTTATTTAGACCTAATATACGTTACTCTCATTTTGCTGCTGCTTCTGGCAAAGTGGTCCTGCTTCCCTAAATCCTAGGTATTTGACTGTAGGATTTCAGGAAAACCTAGCTTCATCTGGTGCCTTAAGTAACTTTATCTTTTCATGTGGGCTGTTGTGAGTCTTACTCTGAAGGGCCAGCTGTCGTTTGCATGCAGTCCTGTGTGACACTGGCCTTGAGTCCGCACCATGAAATTCCATTTTTAGAAGATTCTTTTAGCGATTAATGCTTCTTTTGTATTAATATCTTCCATTTGGTAAATAGATAAAACAACTTCAGTTTTGAACACTGGTATCACTTCTCCTCTGGTGATAAATGCTACTTTCCTTTGTGCTGTAGCTGAATAAGGATTTCTCTGAATGTGCAATTAAAGCACTTCCTTCTTCAGAATCACAGTTTGTTTTATATGATAAACTTGATTCAGTAAATAGCTGTCTGACCCACACAGCAGTAGTGTAAATTTTATGACTCTCAGTGGAGGCAGAAACAATACCTCTCACAAAGGGCTGTATTCATTTCAGTGCAAATGCATCAGGTTGGAAGACACTTCAAGAGGTTACATTGTCCAACATCCTACTTAGACCAGGTTATTCAGGGCTTTATCCAAATTCATCTGGAATACCTCCAGGGCCTGCACAACCTCTGCACAACCACTGTCTGCAGCTGATTGCAGCTTAGAAATACCAGGGATTGAAAGGGAATGAAAATACATTTAAAAAAATGGAGACTTGGTAAAGCAGATGCTGTAAATCAGATGTCTTTTTACACATTTTATGACCACTTAAGTTCTTAAATACTTCAGTGTTTACTACTTCTCATCCAGTGTTTAGAGTAGACAAATTGGCATAGTTTTAAGGAGATGCTAGGAAAAGTATAAGGTAAAAAAAATATAAGGTAAAACTGCATTGGGTTAAATTAATTGCCAGTTTCCTGGCCTTGAGAAGCTGCAAATCAGTGAACAAAGTTCCATTGTGTTCTTGCCTGATGAGTGGGTGGAGTGGAGCGTAATCATCCGCCAATGTTGTTTTATGCAGTTCAATTAGACTTGGTCTCATTGCAGCTTTTCTCTTCCACCAGTCTTTATCAATGCATTCTTATAGAACCTTAGTCTGCTCCAGTATCGTCCAGAGCAAAAGTGAAAATTGGCACTTCCCTTATTTAGAATAAAGACTGTGATATGCTTGGAAGTTGTACCAATAAGCCATATACACCCTTCAGATGAGCACCTTCCTCTTGAGCTGCACTATTATTCATGCGTTGGTTCCACAGTCTGGCTCTGAGTTCTGAGGAAGTGTTAATGAGCTTGAGTTGTAGGAGAGAAATTGTCTGCTCTTCTTTGGAAAGGAAATGCAGTCTTTGATCATAATTGCAAATATAAATTGCCCATCCTAAGACCTAGAAAGTCAGAAAGTTTGGTTTCATTTCTTTTGGAGAAACAGAGATACTACTTTGAGATATGATCAAGGACAAAAGTCTCTGCATTACCTTAGTATGAAAGACTGTGTTACTGTGCATGAATTAAAAAGAGATCATAGAAAAAGACAATGCTTAGCCAGCTCCAAACTTGGCAGCTAATAGATGTTCTCTGTTTAATTTTTTTTCCCTTTTTATTATTTTTTTAAATAAAGGGGAGCTTCACGATCATACTCTGATAATCTCTTCCCTACGTAATCTGAGTAAAAAATGTCAGTCTTCAAGGGTCTTCTTTTTCTGGAGCTGCTCTGGCAAAACAGTGATTTGACAGTATAGTGCTTACTTGTTGGAGTAATCTTTCATAGGAGGAGTGGCTGAGAGATCTTGGATTTGCTCAGTCGAGAGAAGAGAAGGCTCAGGGGGATCTTAATACCCAATGTATATATGTAGTACAAATACCTGACGGGAGACTGTAAAGAAGATGGAGCTATCTGTTCTGAGTGCTGCCTTTTTTTTTCCTTCTAACTGCGAGGGTGGTCAAACACTGGCACAGGTTGTCCATAGAGGTTGTGCAGTTTCCCTCCTTGGAGATATTCAAAACCCGACTGGACACAGTTCAGGGCAACGTGCTGTAGCTGACCCTGCTTGATCAGGGGAATTGGACTAGATCAACTCAAGAGGTCCCTTTCAACCTAAACTTTTGTGACTCTACCACTTAGACATAACCTTCTTTGAAAATGGACTGATACTTTGAAAAAACAGCTCTTGTACATGCTTTTATACATAACCCATTTATTACCTTGTGTAACTCTAGTCACAAAAGCTGAATAAGGTGTTATTCAAGCTTTGTGTAGACAACTTTTATCCCAAATTGCCCCAGACTCTTCAAAACTCTTTACGGAAATGGAATTAAAAATGGAAATTTACTTTTTGCAGAATGTAAATTTATCTTTATTTTATTGAAGATTAAACAATTCAAGAGGAGCAAGTCACCAACCCTGGAGGTGTTCAAAAAATGTGTAGATATGGCACTTCAGGACATGGTTTAGCAGGCATGGTGGTGATGGGTTGATGGTTGGACTTGGTGATCTTAGAGGTATTTTACAACCTTGACAATTCTATGATTCTAAGTACAAATGGCAAATTATAGTACTCTAGGTTGTAGAAGTTTTTGATTTGTGAGGGGAAGGTGTGTAAGGGTAGATATAGTTAAGAGACCACAATAAATATTTGTTTTGATTATTTTGTTGGCCCACATGCTGAAGAAGTAAATGCTTCCCTATGGCCTGCCTTCAGCTTCAAGTTAGTTTTTTATCACACAAAAGTCAGTAATATCACAGGCCTTTAGCTAATACTCCATTTTAGCACAGTCAGTGCTGAGCATGCAAGTAAAGAAAATACCCCTTGCACTGACTGAAGTATCAAAGCCATTGTGTTCTGCTTATGACCATGAGTCACCAAATGCACACTTGCATGTAATTTAATGCCACAACAGACAATATAAAAATGAAATTCAGGTTTATTTTTTTGCTAAATGTGACCCATGGTACTTCACTCAATGTAATATTGCTGCTGCTGGATAGGAAGAAAGTTAGGTGACAGGAAAAATAAAAACGCTGAAATAAATAGTCCTTTCTCACAGTTCAGAGAAGCTGCCAGTTGGTTTCCCCAAGATTTGAGCTTATGTCCCTGCACAAATGACTTGTGTATGGGGTGAGGAATGAGTTGCGAAAGTTTGCAGGCACTACAAAACATAGCAGCAGACTTTTCTTTGAAGCTAAAGGAGAAAAATAATTGGAGGATGTGAGAATGCTGAGTGAATGGGAGGTAAAATCACAGATGAAATTATTTTTTTGTAAATGAAATAACCTCAGTTAGTTAACTAATTAATTGTGTGTATACGGTTGTGTGTTTTTGCCCACCCGCCACCACCTCCAACAAATGGTAAGATTTGACTTCGATTTTGTCATTGCAGAAAGGAGGAGTCATCACAGAGGTGTCTTTGAAAAAGTAAACTCTCTGTTCAGGAGTCAAAACATTAAATAGAATTTGCTCGGAGACGTGTGATGAAGAAAACAAAAATGTATTATGTTTCTCTGTAATTTCATATTACACCCATATATTGAATTCTTCTACAATTATTACCAAGGTCAAAGAAAGGTTATTCTAGGTCTTGTAAGTAAATGGTGAAGGGTGACCTGGCAACTCAAAAGTATGGGAATACTTCTGTGCAAGAATAAACTAAATCCACTAGGATGTTTCATCTTGGAAGAAGACTGTTCATATCTGTTATGACAATTATGTAAAATCACAAATGTTGCGAGAACACAAAATAAGTAACCATTTTACTCAGAACCCAGTTATTGGGGAACAACAAAGTAAGTCATTAGGTGGGATGTGTGAAATTAAGAGGGCTTCTTTTCTTTGTTTCACATTTGATAATGAAACTGTGTTACTCCTTCGCCAAAAATGCTGTATTTATCCATCATATAAATAAGTTCTAAAAAAAACAATTAGACAAATTTATGGTGAAAAAAATCCATGAAAAGCAAATGCATAGACATACAGATATCAAAGAATCATAGAATACTTTGGGTTGAAAGAGATTTAGAAGTCATCTAGTCCAACCCCTCTGCAATGAGCAGGGACACCTTCAGGCATTGAAGCCTGAAGGCATTGAATGGTCAGGCATTGGAATAGGCTGCCCAGGGAAGTGGTTGAGTCACCATCCCTGGAGGGGTTCAAAAAACATGTAGATGTGGCGTTTTGGGACATGGTTTAGTGGGCATGGTGGTGTTATGGTGACGGTGGGATGTGATGATCTTAAAGGTCTTTTCCAACTTATGATTATATGATTCGATGATTCAACTACATCAGGTTGCTCAGAGCCCCATCCAGTCTGACCTTGAAAGTTGCCAGGGATGGGACATTGACCAACTCTCTGGGCAACCCATGCCAGTGTTTCACCACCCTCATGGTAAAAAATTTCTTTGTTATATCCAGTCTAAATCTATCCTCCCTTAGTTTAAAACCATTACACCTTGTCCTGTCAAAACTAAAAAGATTGTCCTCATCTTTCTTATAAGCCCCCTTTATGTACTGGAACGCTGCAATAAGGTCTCCCCAGAATCTTCTCTTCTCCAGGCTGAACAGCCCCAACTCTCTCAGCCTTTCCACCTAGCAGAGGTTTTCCATCCCTCTGACCATTTCTGTGGCCTCCTCTGGGCCTGCTCCAACAGATCCCTGTCTTTGCTTTGCTGAGGGCTCCAGAGCTGGACGCGGGACTCCAAGTGTGGTCTCAGCAGAGCAGAGGGGCAAAATCCCCTCCCCCAACCTGCTGGCCACAAGATATACTTTTTCTGGCTCAGGCAGCCTTTTCAGGTTTCTGAAAATGGCACAGATTTTCTGATAAATGTCTTTCAATGGTTATTAGATTTTTCTTTGAAAGTCTACCCATTTACACAGTCAGTGAAAAGAAGTAGGGGCAACGTAGTTTCTGCAGTTATTTCTGTATTTTGGGGTTTTTTGGGGGGAAAAATAGAGATGAGGTTAATGTCTACTGAGAAACACATCAACCACCAAAGTGTTTACTAGTCGAATAGTATCAAAAGTGCTGTAATCTGGAATCTGTGTGTGAGATTGCACGTATAATTTCCATATGGGGACAACTATTTAAATGGACCCCTGGCAGCCCTTTTAGCCTCCACTGACTCTGTTAACTAGAGGCTTAGTTCAGTTGCCTAAACATGAGTGCTCAGCCCCTTGGATATGCATTAGGATACTCAGCTATTTACATGAGGCCAGCATATGTCACAAGATGTATGAGAAACTCGCCGTCTTCTTGAGCAGCAGGAAGGGTACCCTGGGGTGTCTCAGACAGCACTAGGTGCATTTGTTTAAGCAACTGGATGGAGTTGTTCTCTTCTGAAAGAGAAGAGACCTTCAAATAAGTACCAAAATTTGGGAGCCTTAATACCAAAATTATTCTCATTTTTAAAAATCTGATGTACAGGGGACTTGGAGAGCTGTGCTTTGTTTTATCAGGGTTGTATCCAAGGAGGGTGAGGGTTCTTCATTCTTACCATGACTGACAGAAATGAGATTTCTACTGCTGGAGATTCCTCTTTTCCCATTAGCATCAGTGTTTCTGTCTGTTTTAAGGGTTTCTTCATAAAAGAAGAAAAAGTTATGTTTGGAAATCCATCTCTGGGAAAAAATACAGAGCGTATTTTATTAAAAGTCTTAAATTTTAAGTAATTTTGTTGTGACATTATATTCTCCTGTCTGTTCTTTTTATTCCATGTTATATCTCATGTCTTTGACACTCCCTGTTCTGAATAAGTTTCGGTATATATATTTGTTTTTAAAGACTATCTAGCACTGTGAGACTGTAGTCCTTATGGATTCCATGGCTGAAAATAAATGATCCTTAAAAAGAAAATTGTTTGACCCCAACAAAATACTAGATTCCAAATTCTTTACTTTTGCATGGTCCCATTGAAATAAATGGGAGAACACTCCCCAGTATTGTCTTCTCACCCGTTGTAAATAGAGTTCTACCTTGCCCAGAGTGAAACAAACCAGCATGTAGTTACTTTTGAGAACGTTTACTCTTAGAGAAGCCTTGGAAATAAAAGGTTTCAGTATGGAGGTGCTTACAACAGCAGCCGTTTTTGTAAGTAAACATTTCCACAACTGTGTAGATTCTCTTTCTGCTTAAAAAACTGAAAGAATTCTGAATTATTTTATATATTAAGCAGTGGAATCTTTCTTTGGCCATTAAATCTTTATTATGTCAATTTAATACCAGTCTTTCAAACATCTAGAGTTATATTGACTTGCTTTCAAGAAAGGTAGTTCTCTTGCACCCTATTGACATATATTGTAGAAATGAAAAATGAATGCTGCTGTAGTTTGTTGACTTGCTCTCTGTTTAATCAGTTATACTTCTACGATGTGAATGAAAAGTAGATGTGAAGTCCTGCCAAATCAGTGTATTTTCCCAAATGTGCTTCCATTTTGTATATGGCGCAAAGCAGTGAAGATACGGGTCTCCTATTAAATTTTGCTCACTGCTTTTATTTTTCCTGACATATTTTACTTAGGAATTCTTTAGTCTTCTTGCTGAAAACACTGGTTCCTCCTCAGAATTTCTCATTTTATAGTGCATATTTTGGTCTTGCATGGGGCATTCATTTAGCTCTCATCATTCAGAATCTTTCAGAATACTTACCCAATTAAAGTTTGTAATGTATATAACTACAGTAATTTGCAAGAGAAGAGATTTAGGGTAGCACTGTTTTTAAGGTTGTAATTAATGGGCTAATCTTCCATCCCTGCATCAAGAAAAAGGATTTGCTACATGAGCATCTCTAAGTCCTGGGTATGTTGTAATCCACTGAGCAACTCAAGTGTCTGGATCAGTGATGCTGATGGACTCTTAGAATTGCTATGAATGATCTCCAATATGTGACAATTGAAGTGGGTTTCTGTTTGTTTTCTTTTTTTTCCAAGAGTGTGAAGAAATCTTATTGTGTTATAAAGCAGATTGGTGGCTCTGTAACAGTTTGTTATACAACTAACCCTCTACAAGGAGCCAGTTGGTCTCGCAATCCAAAAGCTGTCATAGACCTTTGAAAATACAGAAAGAACAAAATTCACTGTCTAGGAGATTTTCATGCTATGCGTATATATAAACAAAAAAAGTCAAAGCTGTTTTTTAATTTTTTTGTGTGTATTTCAGTATGTGAATCTGTGTTAATGTGTTGTAAAAACACACGATGATAGCTCAGCTATTTCTGGGCTTTCATGTCAAAATGTTGTGCATCAAAAATGTCTGGTTTAGAAACACAGATCCTAGCTAAGATTTACAGCCTTTTTTTTGTAAGATAGTTGTCTTCTTCAGCTGTGTGGATCCGGAAATATGTGTTTTAGGCCTGTCACAATGAAAACTCGTCACTTAAAACCTTAGGACGATTTGGATTGAAGGAACCTCAGAGTTTCATCTAGTCCAACCTCTGCTGTAAAGCAGGGTCAACTGTGAAATCAGACCAAGCTGCTCAAGGCTTTATGCAGCTGGTCTGGAAATCCTCCAAGCGTGCACAGCCTCTCTGAGAAATCTGTGCCACTCCCTGGCAGTCTTGGTGAAAAAGTTTCTCCCTCCAGCCTCAAACTCTCCTCTTTCGGGTGACCCCCATTGCCCCTCACTTTCTCACCAGGCACTGCTGTGAGGAGCCTGGAACCAGGTAATGTCCTCATAAGGCTGTTCAGAAGGGACAGGCAAGGAAGGAGGGGCGGGGGTGTTGCCCTTTACATCAAGAAAACATTACAGAGTGAAGAGCTGTCCCTGAAGAATAACGACGAGCAGGTTGAAAGCTTATGGGTAAGAATCGGAGAGAGAGGCAACCAAGGGAACCTAGTGGTTGGTGTCTACTACAGGCCGCCAGATCAAGAGGAGCTGACAGATGAAGCGTTCTTCCTCCAACTCCAGGAGGCTTCGCGCTTGCAGGCTCTCGTCCTACTAGGGGACTTCAACCACCCCGACATCTGCTGGAAAAGCAACACAGCAAGATGTAGGCAATCCAGCAGGTTCCTAGAATGCATTGAGGACAACTTCTTAAGCCAGGTAATAAGCAACCCTACCCGAGGGGATGTGATACTAGACCTGTTGGTCACCAGTGCAAGTGAGCTCGTTCGGGATGTCAAGATCGGAGGCAGCCTAGGCTGCAGTGACCACGCGCTGGTGGAAATAACACTACTGAGGGAAATGGGAATAATGAAGAACATAGTCAGGACCCTAAATTTTAGGAGGGCAAATCTGCAGCTCTTCAAGGAGATAGTCAGAAGGACTCCCTGGGAAACGGTCCTCAGGGACAGGGGAACAGAACAGAGCTGGCAGGTCTTTAAGGATGCATTCCACAGAGCGCAAGAGCTCTCGATCCCCAAGTGTAAGAAGTCGGGCAGAGAAGGGAAGAGACCGGCATGGCTGAGACAAGAGATGCTGGTCAAACGAAGGAAGAAGAGGGAACTGCACAGGCAGTGGAAGCAGGGACTGGCTTCCTGGGAAGAGTATAGGGAAGCTGCCCGGTTGTGTAGGGATGGGGTCAGGAAGGCCAAGGCAC